>Ga0209134_10000019_pt1 | contig 65065 bp, 67 predicted proteins | sample LauGreSp1BDMLBSN_2_FD_187566 | JGI IMG/M metagenome (GOLD analysis project Ga0209134, IMG submission 187566) | Freshwater lake microbial communities from Lake Michigan, USA - Sp13.BD.MLB.SN (SPAdes) (version 2) | ecosystem: Environmental > Aquatic > Freshwater > Lake | place: Lake Michigan, USA... | reverse complement strand
GGCTTGCGTTACATCCACTTGCGTTGGGTATATTTAATGGAAACACTAACGGAAGCAGATTGGAAGAAAACCTATTTACACCCAGAACGTGGTATTACGTATCAACTAGATAAGGTGTTGGGGATATATGCATGGCATTGTGAGCATCATTTACGTCATATTGCTTCGGTTCTTTAGATTATAGAGTAGAGAGTAGAGAGAAAAATCTACAGCTCTCTTTTAAAGAATAAAGCACTTTTTTAAAGCATAAAGCACAAAGAATAAAGCATAGAGTTGGATTCGCTTGCGGCGATGCATTCATGAAATGATTGAATATTATTGATTAAAATCAAAAGGGGCTTAGGCCCCTTTTTTATGCTATTTAAATGAAAGATGGAGAGATTCTACATTCACAAAATCATTGCGCAGCACGATTTTAGAATGTAGAATCCGACATAGCACGATTTTGGTAGTGGAAATCTAAAGTACTCAATGTGAACTTTTCTCTAAATGCTTTTTTTTGTTCCAGGGTGCAGTGGTATTGCTTGCCATCTGAACTGCTAAACCGATCATCAGCAGCGTAAACAAAATTAACACCCAGCGAAATATTTTCTGATTCTTGTTCATAGTTGATGTGTGATGTTAGCGGAGCCTTTGGTGATTTCTGACCAAGAGCTTAGACCTGGAAAATGCAAAGATACACAACCGGCGGTTTCCATTTGGATCATTTCACCAGTTAAATAGGAGGCTAGGTAAGAAATAGAAGGGTTGTGCGCGACCAGGTAGATAATAGGCTCTGTCCGCTTCGCGATCTCTGTCAAATAATCTGGTCCGCTAGAGATATACCAAAATTCAGATAACTCATATTCTGAGAAGGGTTTGCCTAGTAGTTCAGCCGTTTCTCGCGTACGGATGGCATCAGAGATTAACCAGAACCCAGCTGGGAATTGTTTTAAATGCATCCACTCCCCTAAAAGAAGCGCTTCTTCAATGCCTCTTTCTGAGAGATGGCGTCCTTTATCCTCTACCGTGTGTGGCCCTGCATGTGCGTGGCGAATGAGTATGAGTTCCATTATTCGAAGTCAGCTGCGGTTAACAAGGGAAATTTTCCAGATTTGTGTTCGGCCCCCATTTTAACATAATGCGGTGGGCCATATTTCAGACGATTAATTTGATCTTCGTTAAGGGTCTTAACCACTTTTGCAGGCGTTCCTAAAACCAAAGAGTAATCGGGAATTTCCATTCCTTCCGTGACTAAGGCGTGAGCCCCGATGAGGCAAAACTTTCCTACTTTGGCCCTATTTAATACCGTAGCCTGCATTCCCACTAAACTCCCCTCCCCTATTTCCGCGCCATGCACGATGGCTCCGTGGCCGACCGTCACATGAGGCCCAATGATGGTTTTATCGCCCTCATCTGCATGCAAAACGGCATTGTCTTGAATATTGCAGCCTTCTCCTAGGTGAATCTCCTCCACATCCGCCCGAATTACCGCGCCATACCAAACAGAAACGTCCTTCGAGATGAAAACGCGACCCATTACGCTGGCCGTAGGTGCAATAAAAATCGCCATGTTGTTTTATATTATTGACCAAATATACCTTAAATTGCGAGTCTATGAAAGAATTCTACGATTTTGGCAGATGGAAAACGACGGATCACATCGCTTCCATTGGCTGTGGTTATGGTTGGTGGGAAGTAGGCCTTTGCCTACATTATACCGCACAAAATTTAGCCCTAGTAGATCCAGTCGTACAACAGGAAGATATCCAAGATAGCATTGACTATTTCATGGAAAAAACGGGATTAATTTGGAATACGGAGGTCGAACTAAATCCGGAGAAGCTGCAAAATAAAGATCAAATTTGGGTCTTTAATGCCTGGCACGAATTGGAGGATCGCGCAGCCATGCTGGCAAAAATCAAAAGCGCCTTAAAGGAAGGTGGCATCATCATTATCGAGGAGGAAATATCCAAAGTGGAGCGTTTGCAGCATGAAGGATGCGGAAAAGACTTATTTTTTGAGCCCGAAATCATCGACGAATTCGAGCAAGCCGGCCTGAAATATATAGAAACCAAGACGAAGGATGAAGTGGCGATTTACCTCAAATTCCGAAAATGAAAGCGGTTTTTTAGCTTAAATAAAAACCTTTTCGCAAATTTGCACCGGAATTAAGCACTTATGTCAACAATCGAACGTCCTTTTATTATCGGAATCACTGGTGGTAGCGCCTCAGGTAAAACCCTCTTTTTAAGCCGATTAATGGAACAGTTCAGGACGGATGACATCTGCCTTTTGTCCCAAGATAACTACTACCGTCCTATCGAACACCAGACGAAGGATCACAACGGAATCGAAAATTTTGATCTTCCAGGGGCCATCGATGACCAAGCTTTTGCGGCAGACATCGAACGATTGCGTAACGGCGAAGTAGTGAGTAGGGTGGAATACACCTTCAATAACACGGAGAAAGTGCCTGATATGTTGCATTTTCATCCCCGAAAAATCTTAGTAGTGGAGGGGATTTTTGTGTTTCACTTTCCGGAGGTGGCACAGCTTTTGGACCTCAAAATATTCATTGACGCCCGAGATAAAATCAAATTAAAACGGAGAATCAAACGCGATAACGAAGAGCGAGGATACGATTTGCAGGATGTGATGTACCGCTGGAAATACCACGTAAAACCCACCTACGAGGAGTTTATTCGACCACACAAACGCAGTTGTGACATTGTGATTCCGAACAATCAGCACTTCGAAAAAGGACTCGATGTAATCGTTTCCTACCTAAAGAATCAGATCTAGGTTATAGTGCAACCCTTTGTTTTCCCGCTGTGCCCGCGCGTGTTTGATGATCAAATAGGCTACATTAATCATATTTCTTAATTCGCACAAAGGCACCGTAATTTTCGATTGACGGTACAATTCTTCATGCTCTAAATAGATCAATTCCAAACGATCATAGGCTCTTTTCAAACGGCGATCCGTCCGAACAATCCCCACATAATTTGACATGATGGACTCTAATTCACGCGTCATCTCCGTCACTAAAACCATCTCCTCGGGGTGGCGTGTTCCCTCATCATTCCACGATGGAATACCTTCCGGCAACACCTGGGTACCATATTCAGAAACTGATTTTTCAAATGCCCGGTGCGCGTAAACAATCGCTTCTAATAAGGAATTAGAGGCTAAACGATTCGCCCCATGTAAACCCGTAAACGAACATTCACCGGCGGCGTAAAGATTTTCGATATTCGTTTGGCTATGTTCATTCACGATAATTCCCCCACATAAATAATGTTGGGCTGGAACGACTGGAATCATTTCCTGAGACATATCAATACCTAACACCTGCAGGCAATGATCGTAAATCATGGGAAAATGCTGTAGAATTTCTTCCTTCGGAATATGACGGGTATCTAAGAAAACGTGATCCGTTCCGTTCTTCTTCATCTCAGAATCGATCGCACGCGCCACAATATCCCGAGGGGCTAAAGATAAACGCGCATCGTACTTTTCCATAAAGGTAGAACCATCTTGGTTCTTCAAAATTCCACCGTGTCCGCGAACAGCTTCGGAAATTAAGAAAGAGGGTTTTTTACCCGGATTATACAAGGCCGTAGGATGAAATTGAATGAATTCCATTCCTTGCACAAAGGCTTTTGCTCGGTAGGCCATTGAGATTCCATCACCCGTTGCGATCGTGGGATTGGTCGTCGATTGGTACACTTGACCGATTCCACCGGTAGCTAACAAGGTGGTTTTACCTAAAAAAGTTTCAATTTTATTCGTCTTGAGATTCAGCACATAGACCCCAAAACATTTCTTACCCGGCGTATCCTTCGTCACTTTCTCTCCTAAATGATGCTGGGTGATCAAGTCTACCGCAAAGTAATGCGTAAAGAAATCCACGCAAGTGTAGGACTTGACTTTGGCTAATAAAGCCCGTTCTATTTCATTTCCGGTTGAATCCTTATGGTGCAAAATACGCTTATCGGAATGGCCACCTTCTTTCACTAAATCAAATGATCCATCTGCTTGGCGATCAAAATCAGTCCCGTAGGCGATTAACTCTTTTAAACGCGCTGGAGCCTCATTTACCACTATTTCTACCACCTTGCGATCACTCACAAAGTCCCCAGCTACCATCGTGTCTTCTATGTGTTTTTCAAAGGAATCCGCTGAATCCCAAACGGTTGCAATCCCGCCTTGCGCATATTTCGTATTCGTCTCTTCCGCCACTGTCTTCGTTATCAAGGCAATTTTGATGGGGATTTGACGTTGCTGAAAATAGTCCGCCACTTTAACCGTGTAAGATAAACCAGCAATTCCAGAACCGATGACAATAAAGTCGTATGTAGGCATAGGATTTAAATAAGCAATGCAAATTAATCAAAAAGAGCCTTCAATCCGAGATACCCCCCGAAATGTGGACTTTTTTTTGTACTTTTGCCGCAATAAAAATTATAAACCCTTAAAAATCAATTTATACCCAATGGAACAATCGCCTAACAACAATTCCAAAACAGCCCTAATTGTCTTAGCAGTGCTAACGGCAGTATTAGGAGTTTTGTACTTCCGTTCGTACCAAACGACGAAGGATCAAGCTACGCAAATCGAACAAAAAGCAACCGAATTATCCAATACGCGCGCTTCTTTAGATTCGATTTCGACGCAATTAGATGCTAAAATCGCTGAGATCAAGTCTCTTGGTGGTCAAGTAGCTGATTTAGAAGCTTTGAAAGTTCAATTAGAACAAGATAAAGCCTCTTTAAAGAACTCAAACCACGCAACGATCGCCTCGTATGAAGCGAAAATTAAAGAATACAACGTGGTCTTGTCTACAAAAGACGCTGAAATCGTTGAATTGAAGAAGCAAAACGGTATTTTAACGGAGAGCAACCAAACGTTAACGACGCAAAACACGACGTTAAACACGGAGAACTCAGGTTTGAAAAACCAAAACCAAACGTTAAACGATACGCTTTCTTCAGTAAGCCAACGCAATAAAGAATTAGCACGCAAAGTAAGCATTGCTGCTGCTTTGAAGGCACAAAACTTGAAAGTGTTAGCCGTGAACGCGAAAGGAAAAGAAACAGAACGTTCTCGTTTAAATGGAAAGAAAATCGAGAAATTGAAAGTGGTATTTAGCCTAGCGACAAACCCAATCACAAAGTTAGAAAACAAGACGGTTTACGTTCGTGTATTAGATGGCGAAGGTGCTACTCTTTCTGACGAAGCAATCGGTTCTGGCCGTATCACCATCAACGGAAAAGAGCTGACGTACACAGCGAAGCAAACTTTTGAATATACGAATGATAGCCAAACCGTAGCTGTCACTTACCCTCGGCTGTCACTTACCCTCGCGGTGGTGTTGCTTACAAGCCAGGTAAATATTCAGTAGAATTATATGCAGAAGGTTTCCAAATCGGAACTGGCGCATTCGAGGTAAAGTAATTTCCTCCTACGTTTTTTGAAATGGGCCATCCGACAGGGTGGCCTTTTTTATTTCTTCTTCTGCCAAAAGAAGGTATTGAAACCCTTGTTATATAATAAGCTGGCTCCCACGGTTTGGTTGATTTGGTAGGAGTTGAAGGAACCTAAGATGGTCGTCTGCACGTTGCGATTATAGGTCTTCAGCCGTAAACTTCCATCCGGTTTCACGAACCATTCTAAGGCCCAATCCCCCAGTAATACTTGCGGACTCGTTTGGTTTCTAGCGTCTGTAAATCCACCGCTTCTCGTGATGCGCAGGCGATCATTGAAATTATAAGAGGCACGTAATTGTAAATTCGACAAGATATCTTGGTTTAAAACACCGCCGCCCAGCGAAACAGAAATATCTAAATCTTTATTGATTTTAGAGGCCAAATTACTCAACTGATTCGAAAGCATCTCCGTAAAATTTCCCATCAAATTCCCCAGTGCTAGACCGCTTCCCCCAAATGGCGAAACCAATTGGCCAAACAACAAGAGATTACTGACCTGACGCGTTAATTCTTGGTCGTCTGTTTTGATCCGATTCGTAAAGGCTGTCACCGCACCATTCAAAGTCATATCTTTCGGATAATCGCGGATACCAATATCAAAATTCACGCTAGGCGATAACAAACGATCCTGTAAACTAATCGTCACGTCCACCGGGTAACGGCGCTTAAACTCCGGTAAATTCCCCTTGTTTGTCGTATCTAACAGAATAGGAAACAAGGAGGCATATTGGGTATAAATCGCCTTGATATTCACATTAGCCTCGAGTGGATCACCCGTCCATGAGATCTTCGAACCACGTTGGATAGCGAATTTTTTGTTGATTAAGTTTTGGAGAGTAAAGGTATAATCTCCTTGATCGATCGCATAATCGCCTACCATTTTAAAGGATCCTTTTTTGTCCAAATTCATCTTGATATCTCCGGAACCATACATCCGCATCACATCCCCTTTCTTCGCATCAAACTGCACCTCACCATAGGCTTCGGGAGTTAATGCTAAACGTAAGTCTAGCGTAATCCCATCCTCCTGTAGTTTAGTAGACACGGAAGCGGCGGCTTGCTCCACGTTGGTCGCCGCTATTTCACTCACAAAGCTGTAATCTTCCGCCTCTGACGCATCTTCTTCTCGATCCAAAGGAATGAATAGGCGCGTTCCTTTCTCCGATTTTAAATCAGCCGAAACGACTAAATTATCAATCGATCCAGATACCCGCATCGGACCTGAGGCATAGCCTAACCCGTAATAAATCGAGTTCGGCTCCCGGCTCGTATTTAATAATTTATACTGATCTAGGTTCGCTTGGATGTCCAGTTCAAAGGGCTTACCCTCTGGAAACTGGAGCGTGGTATTGACTAACGCTTTATTCCCTTCTGAATCTAAGACTTTCCAATTTTTGGCATAAATCTTCCGCGGGGTAAAGTTTACTGTGTCCGATACCGACATCGATGTTTTCAAATAATCAAACACAGCTCCCGCTTTCGAAAACACGATATCACCCGTAATCTCCGGTTTTGTAGGCAAACCTCCGATGTGTAAATTACCTGATGCCGAACCTTTCAAACCAGAGAAAACACCTTCTGTAAAGGGCTCCAAAATCTGTAAATCCGTCTGATTCAGCTCTGCCTTCACATTCAACTTCTGTTCCTCTTCAAAAGGCTTATAAGTCCCTGTAAGCGATAAAACCGATTCACCCAAGCGGTTTAAGTTCAGGTTTAAATCCATCGCTTTATCATCCGCTAAATAGGTTCCCACTCCTTGCAAATTCCCGATATAAAACTTATTCAAGCGCAGCGAATCCACTAATAACCAAGAGTCCAGACGCGTATGGTTGTACCAATCTTGAATCGCAATCTCCCCATTTAATTCCCCGGTGGTCTTCGTGGCAAACAAGGGTTTCAAGGTCGATAACTGGAAATGATTCGCCCGCAATTTAATGGTCTCAGTCGTGTCATTCGAAAGGCTACCTTGCAAGGAGATGGATTGATTTTGGTTAGCAACTAACACCCGATCTGCCTTCCATTCTGGCCCTTGAATCGTAATTTTATTCGCTGGATCCATTGCCCAGTCCTGACCTAAAATGCGAAAATACGTATCCTTAAATTTCAACGACAAGCCATCTTCCTCGAAGGCCCATGCCCCCGCTAGATGTGCTGAATTCTCTTCCCCTTGCTGTTTAAAATCAAGTCCAAAGTTGATCCGATCTTGATCCCAAAGCGCATCCAATTTGAAATTCTCTGTAGGTGTCAAAAAGTTCAATTGCTGCTTTCTAGAAGAGAAAACGAGACTAGATGAAACTTCAGGTGCTCCTAAGAATTTCGAACTTTGGAAGGAAAAAACAGATTGATAAAAATGGTATCCCCCTAAAACTAAGGTGTCTGGATAGGCCTCCAAACTCACAGAAAGCGTTCTCCCCTTCGAAATATTTCCTGAAAATACGGTATTCTCTCCGATCTGAACCGACGGAAAAAAGCGCACCAAAATCGGATCTACTCGATGGCAAATCACCGTAAAATCTGCCTTGTACTTGGTGTCAATTTCGTGGCGATGAGTGGCATAATAACCCCAGCGTTCATCAGACCCTTTTTGGAAAAATAACGCATACTCTTTAGCCAGTTGACTCAATTGAGATTGCAATAAACTGGGCGTAAACTCGCCACTGATTTCAGCGGAAACTAGATCTGAAGTTAACTTGTAATGCCGCTTTTGGCCAGGCCCATTTTCCGAAGTCAGCGTCACTAACTCTACATGCAAATCGGGTTTATTAGGCGTGCGCAAGGTGGAATTGTAAAAGACCGTGCGCCCCTCTAAATCATCAAAGCGATCCCCCTTAAAATCCAATTCAAAGTCCGTAGTCAAACTCAGTTGAGAATCAAGTAAACGAAGGTTGTGAAGATTCGAATGGGTTATTTCTCCCTGCATTTGATACACTGGCTTCGCTCCCCGAAGGTCAATTAAACCTGACATCGTTGCCACTAAATTCGTATCCTTCGAAATGACATCCCCTTTAAATAATTGCTTCTGGAAGTTCCCTTTTAACGTAAGTTTGTGGTAGAGGTATTGATTAAAAAAGATTTCTGACACTTTTCCATCAAAATCAATATTAGCCGATTTCTTCGCAAATCCACTCCCCTTCAAATTCCCTTCTGCATCCAAAGTTCCTAACATGGGCTCCATTCCCAGCAGTTTCCCTAGCTTAAATTTCTGTAATTTGATCTTCCCATCATAGCGCGAAAAGGCCATCGAATCCTGCAAATTCATTTTCACATCTGCCTCCACATAGCCTAATCCCGTCTTCAATTTTCCGGCCGTCCTAAAGATTCTGTTGTTCCCTTTGAAAAGACCATCAAAAGCCACTGGACCTAAAATAACCATATTTTCGGCTGCCGGCTTCGTGATATACGTACCTAAATCCTGAGGGTAGAACAGCGAAGAACGCATGGTGAAATCCATCTCCGTTTTGTCCACCTCAGGCAAACCTTTGAAATTAAAATCGCCTCGCAAGACACTTTTAGCACCAAAACCTAACTCAAACTTTTTCAAATCCAATTTCGCCACTGTACCTCTAAGCAAACCTTTCAAACGGTACATCCCTTTGTAGTCATACATCGCCTCCACAAATCGGCCTAAATCCTCCCCTTTCACCAGCGCTCCATTAAAATCTGCCTGCATGTCCACGTCTGTAATCCAACGCGTCATCGAGCTCATATCGCGGTAATTCACCACAAATTTCCGTGTCACGCGCGAATCATTAAAGCGCAAATCCAGTTGATCAAAGCGCATCTGGTGATCCGAAATCATAAACACCGTATTCAGACTTTTTACGTCAAAACCAGTCAACGGATCTTTCGTCCGCAAACCAATCGCCTGTAGTCCAAGCGTATCGTTCTTGATGTAAAAATTCTTGACTTTGGAATAAACCTTCGCTAAAGTAAAGTGCGAAATATCGAAATGACGGCGAGTCGCTTCACTCTTTACGGTATTATCATCTAAAGAAAAAGCTCCATCAATAACCTCCGCTTCCGGTATGGTAAAAATGGACGACGGACCTTTTTTCACCGTCTTTACTCCCCCCGTAATCCACTTTTCAAGGCGTAAAATAAACTCCTCAATATTCATTTTACCCGTCTTCTTTTCAAAGATTAGGTGGACATTAGGACGTGTTAAACGCGCATAATCTAAACTTGGTTTCCCGGGCTGAAGGAATAAATGGGCGATGCTAAAATTCACATCGAGCTGATCGATTTGAATCATTTTAGCGCCCCAAGGGTCTTTCACCTCCAAGCCTTTAATACTGACTTCGTCGAAAAATTTCACTTGAATACCCTGCATTTTCACAGGATAACCGATTGCCTTTTCGACTTTGGGAGTTAAATAATTCGCTAATAAAGTCTGATTAACGGGAGCTCTCAGGAGGAGAATGGTGGCAAAAATCAGCAAAAAAATCCCCAGCAATCCATAGAGGATTGTTTTGACGAAGATTTTGAGATATTTGACCATATTGCCGTATTTTTGCGCAGAATTCTATTTTTATGAAGCTACTGGCTATTGAATCTTCTTGTGATGAAACTTCGGCTGCTGTCATGGTAGACGGCGTTTTGAAGTCTAATATCATCTCGACACAACTCATCCACACGGAATGGGGTGGCGTCGTTCCCGAATTAGCCAGCAGAGCTCATCAAAAATCAATCATCCCTGTCGTGACAGAGGCCCTGCAAAAAGCAAATATAAACAAAAATGAACTGAATGCCATTGCCTTCACAAGGGGCCCTGGGCTTTTAGGAGCTTTATTAATCGGCACCTCATTTGCGAAGTCTTTAGCCTTGAGCTTGAACATCCCTTTAATCGAGGTGAATCACATGCAGGCGCACGTGTTGGCGCATTTTATTGAAGATCCCAAGCCCACATTCCCCTTCCTTTGCCTGACCGTGAGTGGCGGCCACACCCAATTGGTTTGGGTAAAATCGGCACTTGATATGGAGGTCATCGGCGAGACACAGGACGATGCCGTGGGCGAAGCCTTTGATAAAACCGCAAAACTGATCGGCTTACCTTACCCTGGTGGTCCATTGATTGATAAGTTAGCCAAAGAAGGTAACCCCGACCGCTTCCCCTTCTCACTAGGTGAAATGCCCGGCCTCAACTTCAGTTTCTCTGGCATCAAAACCGCCATTTTATATTTTCTCCAAAAAGAAGTCAAAAACAACCCCAACTTCATCGAAGAAAACAAAGCAGACATCTGCGCCTCCGTTCAAAAATCCCTCATCGACATGCTTCTTCGCAAAACGAAAAAGGCGATGAAAGAAATGAACTGCACCCAAATCGCCATCGCCGGTGGCGTTTCCGCCAACTCTGGTTTACGCACTCGACTACAAGAATTAGGTACCGAACTAGGTTGGGAAGTTTTCATCCCCGCCTTCAGCTATTGCACCGATAACGCAGGCATGATCGCCATGGCGGGACATTTCAAAGCTGAAGCAGGGGAATTCTGTGGGCAGGATGTGAGTCCGTTGGCGAGGTATGAGCTCGCGGCAAAGCCGCTCGCTTAGTCGGCGCGATGACTAAATCCGAAGGATGACTAAGACGAAGTCGACTTCTTACCCTTTCATCTCCTTCAGCGCATTCCAAAACGCCATCTTCAGCGTCTTTTCCGCATCCGTCAACGACGAAATGTAGCGTGGAAAGAAATAGACTAATTTAGATTCAATGGTATCGATCTCGGTGGTAGGTAATTCCCCTTGCCAAACAGCGGGTTGCTGACCGATAAAGATATAGCGTTTTGCGCTCGTCTCTTTCAGGAATTCAGTGAAGCTTGGTTCTTCGTCCGATGGCGTATAGACTGACCAATCGGAGGGACCTAAAACGAGTGGAGGTGCAGAAAAAATAAGTTTTAAACGAGATAGTTCGGCTTCGGCGATTTGGCCTACAACGACCCAAGGAGTGGAGACTTTCGGCTTAACTGCCGCAATAGCTTCCTCCTCCAAAACAACAGCAGGGGATTCCGCTAACTGTGCCTCTGACTTATCCTGCGGGACCCAATAGATCTCGTCGAACTTGTACAAATCAGCTACTGAAATCCCCTCCATTTTGATGGTTTATGCTAAAGAACCTCTTAACACACATGCCTCGCGATCTGGACCTGTCGAGATGAAGTTAATAGGTAGGTTCAAGTGTTTTTCTAAGAATTTGATGTAATCCGCTAGCTCAACTGGCAATTCGTTGAAATCGCGCATGCCTTCTAAGCTGCAAGCCCAACCCTTTAATGTTTCGTACACCGGTTTTACTTTGATATCGGTGATTTCGAAAGGGATTTGGTCTGTAATCGAACCATCTGGCATTTCGTAAGCCGTACACACTTGAATCTCGTCAAAGATATTCAAGACGTCTGCCTTCATCATAATTAATTGAGTCACCCCATTAATCATCATCGCGTATTTCAAAGCTGGCAAATCGATCCAACCACAACGGCGCGGACGACCTGTCGTAGAACCGAATTCACGGCCTTCCACCCGCATACGCTCGCCTACCTCGTCCTCTAGTTCCGTAGGGAATGGACCTGAACCCACGCGAGTTGCGTACGCTTTAAAGATACCGAAAACCTCACCGATGTTTTTAGGCGCCACACCTAAACCGGTACAAGCACCTGCGGTGATCGTATTGGATGAAGTAACGAATGGATAAGAACCGAAGTCTACGTCCAAAAGAGAACCTTGTGCACCTTCCGCTAAAATGGTTTTTCCAGCGTTGATGGCGTGGTTCACAGAATATTCAGAATCCACTAAGTGGAACTCTTTCATGAAAGCAACCGCTTCGAAGAATTCCTTCTCCGCTGCCGCTAAATCGTATTCGAATTTATACACATCCAAAATCGCTTTGTGGCGATCCACTAATGCATTGTATTTGGCAGAAAAATCAGGTGAAATCATATCTCCCACACGTAATCCCTGGCGAGAAATTTTATCCGTGTAAGTAGGTCCGATTCCTTTCAAAGTTGAACCAATCTTTGCATCACCTTTCGCTTTTTCGTAAGCAGCGTCTAATAAACGGTGCGTAGGCAAGATGATCGATGCTTTCTTCGAGATCTCTAAGTTCTTGCGTAAGTCTAAATTAAAATGCGCTAAACCGTCGATCTCTTTTTTGAAGATAATGGGATCTAAAACAACGCCGTTACCGATGATGTTTTGAACTTCTTGGCGGAAAATTCCCGATGGAATTTGATGCAAAACGTGCTTAAAACCGTCGAATTCTAAGGTGTGACCCGCGTTAGGTCCACCTTGAAAACGCGCTACTACTTGATACTTGGGTGCTAGAACGTCTACGATCTTTCCTTTCCCTTCATCACCCCATTGTAAGCCTAATAATACATCAACTGCCATAATATTGTTTTATTCTTGATTTCTTGCTTGGTAATTTGCTCTATGTTCACAATTCTTGTTCGTACAAGAACCGTAAAAAATAAGGGAATGGTGCATTACATTGAATTGCAGCATTTCGCCTACTAAACTTTGGATGGTTTGTACTCGAGGATCACAAAATTCCGTGACTTTGTGACAATCGGTACAGATTAAATGATCGTGTTGGCGACGTCCATAGGACTTCTCGAATTGCGCTTGATTGCGACCAAACTGGTGTTTCACCACTAAATCGCATTCCACTAACACATCGAGCGTATTGTAAACGGTAGCCCTAGAGACTTGGTATTTCTTGTTTTTCATGGAGATATATAACTCCTCCACATCAAAGTGATCGTCCCGTAAATAGATCTCTTCCAGGATCGCAAAGCGCTCTGGAGTCTTCCGCAAACCCTTGTTTTCCAGGTAGGCAGTGAAGATCTTTTTTACTGAATCTAGTTTATCTAATTCTTGGGACATTTATGAAAAAAAAACGACGTAAAATAAGCAAAAATAACGGACAAAAACTAAGAAACTTTCCGTTCCACCTCAATAACGCCAGGAACTTGTTCCATTTCAGCGCTCAAACTGTCGAGGTGATCCGTGTCTTGTACCATCAGTGATATTTGGCCTTCAAATAATCCATCTTTCACCCCAATGTTCAAGGCGGTAATGTTCACCTGAAGCTTCTCCGAAATCAAGCGCGTCACATCATTCACAAGACCCACGCGGTCAATCCCTCGGATGACTAAATCCACCACAAAGGACATCGCGATTTGCGAAGTCCACTGCGCCTTAATGACGCGATCTCCGTGACGAGAAAGCAATTCGGGTGAGTTAGGGCAGGCTGCCCGGTGAATTTTGATTCCTTCATTGATGGTCACAAAACCGAATACCTCATCGCCAGAAATGGGGTTACAGCACTTCGCAAGGGTATAATCCACCTTATCCATATCTTCACCGATCAGCAGCGTATCAGACTCCTTGCGCTCCTTGTGGTATTGCTGCATCTCCTTTCTAAAGGATTTGCTATCCACGATGGGCGCTTGAATCGATTTCTCCGCCTGCTTTCTTTCGTGTAATTCCCGATCTAATTTCCAGTGCTTGAGCTGGTCGATGTTGATGTAGGTTTTGCCAAAACGGTAGAACAAATCGTTCGCGTCTTTGGCATTAAAATAAGCCCGCAACTGGTTCGTAATTTCTAAAGTCAATAAAGGATAACCCAAATGTTTCAAGCGGTGCTCGATCAAATCGCGCCCCTTAATGATATGTGATTTATTCTCTTCTTTGATGAAGTCCTTGATGCGTGCTTTAGCCTTCGTCGTAAACACGATGCGCAACCAATCTTCCGATGGCTTTTGCTTTGAAGAGGTTAATATTTCGATTTGATCCCCGTTCGCTAATTTATGGGATAAGGGAACGAGCTTTCCCCCTACTTTGGCACCTATACAACGCGCCCCTACCTCCGAGTGAATCTCGAAGGCGAAGTCCAAAGCCGTAGCCCCGGATTGCAAGACGATCAACTTGCCTTTCGGGCTAAAGACAAAAACCTCCTCATGGTAAAGTGAGTTCTTGATGTCCTCCACTAATTCCACCGCAGACTGACTCTTATCGTTCGCCTCGATGGCTTCGCGTACCTGCGAAAGCCACGATTCAAACGCCTCGCTCGTCCGCGTATCCGTTCCTTTGTACTTGAAGTGTGCCGCCACCCCTTTCTCCGCAATCTCATCCATCCGCTTCGAACGAATCTGCACCTCGACCCAACGCCCCTCTTTATCATGTGCAAAAGGCTTGCTCATCACGGTCGTGTGAAGAGACTCGTAACCGTTCGATTTAGGGGTGGAAACCCAGTCCTTTAAACGACTCGGATTAGGACGGTAATGATCCGTTACCACGGAATACACTTCCCAACAGTCTGATTTTTCGCGTTCTATGGGCACGTCTAACACGACACGTACCGCAAAAAGATCGTATATTTTCTCAAAAGGCGTGTTGCCTTTTTTGATTTTATTGTAAATGGAAAAGATGGATTTGGGACGACCTTTGATCGTATAATTCAATCCGCGCTCGTCCAAGGTTTTCTTAATCGGTTTGATAAAATTTTCCACAAAGCCTTCTCTGCTTCGCTTGTTTTCGGCTAATTTATCTGCGATTTCTTTGTAGGCTTCCGGCTCCGTATGCTTTAAGCCTAAATCTTCTAATTCCGACTTAATCGCATTCAAACCCAAGCGATGGGCTAAAGGCGCATACAGATAAATGGTCTCAGAAGCGATCTTCATCTGCTTCTCTTTGGCCATACTCGTTAGCGTCCGCATGTTATGCAAACGATCCGCGAGCTTGATTAAGATCACGCGAATATCATCCGAAAGCGTCAATAGCATCTTCCGGAAATTCTCCGCCTGCTGCGAAGTTCCGTATTCAAATGTGCCCGCAATTTTCGTTAGGCCATCGATGATGGAGGCGATTTTCGGATTGAATTGTTTTTCGATATCGGCCAAAGTCGTATCCGTATCCTCTACCACATCGTGCAATAAAGCAGATATAATCGACGTGGTTCCCAGTCCAATTTCTTCTACGCAAATCTGCGCCACAGCTAAAGGATGGTAGATGTAAGGTTCGCCGGATTTACGACGCATTTCCTTGTGCGCCTCCGCCGAAATCAAGAAAGCTTTCTTGATCTGCTTCGCGTCATCATCCTTTAAAAAAGGCTTAGCAGTCCGCAATAATTTGCGGTAGCGCTTCAATATCTCTAAACGTTCCTTTTCTAAATCTATCTGCATCTTAATCTTTCTGAATAAGGGCCACGGCCATCGCCGAGATTCCTTCTGCTCTTCCTACAAATCCTAATCCTTCGGAGGTGGTTGCTTTGACCGAAATTTGGTCCACATCCACTCCCATCACTACTGCTAAATTATCTTTAATCGCGGGAATAATTGGGTTCAGTTTCGGTTGATCTAGGATCACCGTCACATCCGCATTCGCTAATTCCCAGCCTGCCTCACGAATCATCTCCATCACTTTTTTCAATAAAAGCGTCGAGGCAACTCCCTTCCACATCGGGTCTTTGTCCGAAAAATGGTACCCAATATTGCGCATATTCGCGGCCCCTAACAAGGCGTCGCACAATACATGACAAACCACATCCGCGTCCGAATGACCTAAAGGCCCCTTCTCTGACGGAATCTCCACACCACCCAAGATACAAGGACGTCCTTCTACCCAGCGATGCACATCGTACCCTTGTCCTACGCGAATTTTCATTTGGCTATTTTTTTATACTTTAAGGTATTCGATTTCCCTTGGATAAACAAGCGCTGAGCCCATTTTTCCAAATCCTTCGTCTGCACTTCCGCGATCTTTTCCGCCTCCGTATTGACTAAATTCGCATCGCCCGCATTCGCAGCCATGGCTAAATTCATCGCCCGATTCAGCACTTCCACTTCCCCAAAAACCAAACTCGCCTCCGATTGATTCTTCACCATCTGCAAGTCTTTTTCGGCGATTTTCGAAGTCGCAAAATCCTGTATCACCTTCTCTAGCGCCTCTTCCGCCTCCTCGATCGTTACGTTATCACTTACCTGACCCTGAATAATCAATAGGCCTGGATCGATGGAACTTGTTTGGTAGGTTCCTATCGTATCGAATAGACGCTGCTTTTGCACTAAATGCTCGTATAAATAAGAAGACTCGCCTCTACCTAATAAGTCCGCCATCAAATCAATCGCGTGATAACCCGGTTCATAGCGACCAATCACCGGATAGGCCTTGTACAGACGATTCGCAGGCACATCTGCCACGATTTCCATCGTGCGGTTTTCCGTTTGCAGCGGCTCTTGAGGTAAATTACGTTTAGGCTTAGCACCAGCAGGAATAGGGGCAAACCATTTTTCGGCTAAAGCTTTCACCTCGGACAACTTTACTTTACCTGCAACGACAAGAACAGCGTTTGAAGGCACGTAGTGCTTTTGGAAAAAAGCCTTCACATCACTCATCTGCGCCTCCTCGATATGCTGAATGCCAGCCCCAATCGTGGGCCACCGGTAAGGATGCTTGTTGTAGATTAAGGGTCTAAACTTCAACCACACATCGCCATAAGGCTGATTTAAATAACGCTGCTTGAATTCCTCTATCACCACTTTGCGCTGCGTTTCGAGGCTTTGGGTATTAAAAGCTAATTGCTTCATCCGATCCGACTCGAGCCAAAAAGCGGTTTCGATGTTTTGGGCCGGAACAGATATATAGTAATTCGTTAAATCAGGGGTAGTGAAGGCATTATTCTCACCACCTACTTTTTGCAAGGGCGTATCGAAAGACGGAATGTTTTCAGATCCTCCGAACATCAAATGCTCGAACAAATGCGCAAAACCCGTCAGGTTTTCGTCTTCATCTCTGGATCCTACATTGTAGATCACATCTACCACCGCCATCGTCGTGTCCGGATCTTCGTGCACAATGACTTTAAGGCCGTTAGCGAGGGTAAATTCTTCGAATGAAATCATGTCTTAGGGTTTATAAACAAAAGTAAAAAAATCGACCCAAAAACCACAGAGCTTAACTAAATTTGCGGGGTAAACATTTCACATGATTCGGGTTGCACTCTTACTTTTCTTTTTTCTTTCACTGAGATCGCAGGCCCAAATCCTACAAGATCCCACGGCTAAAGCTCAGATCACCGCTGGACTGACGAATTTATACCAATATGATTTCAAAGAATCTACGTCTATCTTCAATAGCCTAAAGGCCAAATACCCTCGTCATCCCGCTCCCTATTTATTGCTGGCTATGCAGTGGGAGCAGCAATACTTTCCGTTAAAGGATCATCCTGCTCAAGGGAAAAACTATTTAGCTCACCTGGAAAAAGCATTTGAATTAGGAAAAGAGATGGCTGAGCGAGATGAGAATGATTTAGAAGCCTCTTTTTTTTGTACGGCTTCCCTTGGATTTCTGGCAGCCTATGAGGCAGATCAACACAACTTTATGCGTGTGGTCTCTTATGCTAAACAAGCCTATAGCTTTTTAAAAATTGGGCTTAAGAATACCGACAAACAACCCGAATTCTTGTATTCCACCGGGATGTACAATTATTACAGCGTCGCCTATCCAGATTTACATCCAGTCTTAAAACCGTTTATGTTCTTGTTTCAAGATGGGAACAAACGGGTGGGATTGACTCAACTAGAAGCTGGCACTCGAAGGACCACTTTTGTGAAGAATGAATGTCTATTCTATATGGGCTATGTGCAGAATAAATACGAGGGAAATCCCTTACGGGCTTTGGCCTATAACCAAATCCTCAGCGACAACTTTCCAAATAACCACTGGTATCTATTGCAAAGAGCAGAGTTGCTAACTTTAGCGGGCAAATTCGAAGAAGCGGAACCCTTCATTGAAAAAATGGAAGCACTAAAAACGCCCTACTACACCGGCGCAGCTTACACGCTACGTGGCATGCGGGAAGAGGTGGAACGAAAAGATTTAAACAAAGCAGAGTCTTGGTACCTAAAATCCATCGCCTTCCCTTTTGAAGAAAGATTGACAAAAGACATTCGCGGATTAGCCTATTTAGGTTTAACTCGCATTGCATACCGCGAAAAGAAGCCTCATTTATTTAGAAAATACCTTCGTATTTCTGAAGATTTTATTGAATACAAAAATTCATTAATCGAACACAAACGACTATCCCATGGAAAGTAGAGAAGCCGGAATTGAACGCCTATATCCCAAAATCACGGGCCGCATGTCCGCGCGCTACTACTATTTAATCCAACTGCGCAAGCAATTAGAACGCGTCATTGCCTTGTATGTCCGCAATTCACCCCATCAATTGTTAGCGGATTATGGCTGTGGCAACAAACCTTACGAGCCACTTTTCACCCCTTTTGTGGAGCAATACATCGGCCTCGATTTAGCCTATAATACGAAAGCGGATGTGGTCGTAGACCCCGCCGGAATCATCGACATGCCAGAGGAAAGTGTGGGTTTCGTGTTGTCCACGCAAGTATTAGAGCACGTGGAAGATCCGAAAGCGTATTTGAAAGAGGCACACCGCATCTTAGAGAAAGAGGGTAAATTAATCTTATCTACGCACGGGTATTGGATGTTCCATCCGGATCCGACGGATTTTTGGCGCTGGACTTCGACAGGCCTTCAGAAAATAGTACGCGAAGCGGGATTTGAGGTAGTGTATTTCGAGGGAATTCTAGGGCGCTCTGCGATGGGATTGCAATTATTCCAAGATGGCTTGTTATTCAAATTGCCTAAGCCGCTACGTTTTTTATTGTCCCTAGTGCTGCAGCCTTTGATCATCTTTTTCGATAAGATCATCACGGCTAAATCACGCAACGAAGATGCCTGCACTTTTGTGCTGGTGGCTAAGAAAGTCTAGCTTTTTCGTAAGCGATGGTTGCTTCTAAGGCTTGATCGAAGGAGGTGATTTCCCAGCTCATTTTCGCCGATAATTTCGACGTATCTAAACAGATTCTCTGCACATCCGTCAACTTCGCGTCTTTGTATTCGACTTGGAATGCGGGTAATTTCGCTTGAATTCGCTGAATAATGGTATTCAAGCTAAGCGATTCGCCTGAACCCACATTGATCGTTTCATTTTTTACACCAGCCTTGATCAAACCATCGATGGCTTGACCGATGTCAGCGGCGTAGATATAATCTTTGGCCTGCGAACCATTTCCCCAAACCGTCATCACCTCTCCTCTCAGCGCCTTACGAACCGCAATATTGATCACGCCCTGTTTAGGCGAGCGATGAAATTCGCCGAATGGATTCGACAAGCGCAAAATCAAGTAGTCGATCTGGTATAATTTCGCATACAATTCGATGTAATGCTCCACGGCTAGCTTGATAATTCCGTAAGATGAAATAGGCTTACAAGGATACTCTTCTTTCACTTTTTCTTCCGTCACATTCCCGTAAACCGCCCCACCTGTGGACAGATAAAGTAATTTTGACACCTGGTGCTTCTTCATCATCTCCATCAAACCGATGGTGGGCAACAAGTTAGACTCGATGTCTTGGCGAATGTTTTCGGATGAAATGGCAGGTATAATGGAAGAGGCAAAATGGAATACGCGATCAAAATGATGGGCACTAAATAAGTCGTCCAAAGCTTGAGCATCCGCATAATCCCCCACCACAAAAGTCACGAAAGAAGGAAATTCAACGCCTGCCGGTTTTTCGTGCGCGAAAACAACGACCTCGTTATCTACACCGTGTTGCTGCAAATAAGCCAGCCAATTCAAGCCCAAAAAACCACTTCCTCCAACGACTAAATTTTTCTCCATGACGCGTATTTGCTGTAAAAATAGCCGAAAAATTTAGCTAATTTCGGTTTTGCATTAAAAATCAGCCCTGAATGCGTTTAATCATTGCCCGCTCTAATTTCTTTTCGTACTCCGAGACCTTTATCGAAGAGCAGATCAATCAATTAGAACCCATTCACGTCCTATACGAAGGCTGGCAACCGAGCCGATTAATGGCGGGCGGATCCCTCTTTTCGTTTCCCTTTTCTATTTTAGCAGTGAGAGGTGTTTTGCGCCGCATCATTCCTGGACTTTATCAAAAGATTTATACCCATTACCTTAGACGCTTTTTACGCGTCCATAAAGTAGACGCCTTCTTAGCGAATTACGGTCCATTAGGCACGAATATCTACGAGGCGTGTCTGGCTGAGGACATTCCTTATTCCGTTGTCTTTTTAGGCTTCGATGCAGCAGAGAAGAAGACGCTGGCGACTTATGGCGCACGTTATGCACTCAGTTTACCTAAGGCGAAAGCCATCATCTGTGTGGCTGAATCGATGCGCGCGAACTTAGAAGAAATCGCCGGTCCATTACCGAATTTACACGTGATTCCTTGTGGTGTCGATACGGCTAGGTTCATCCCTGGTACTCCTAAAGATGGATTCAACGTCATTTCTGTAGCAAGATTTGCAGAGAAAAAAGGATCCTTGAAAAGCATTCAAGCCTTTGAAATTTTGTTGCGTGATTTTCCCGATTCGCAATTACGCATGGTAGGTGATGGACCTCTTTGGGAAGAGGCGAAAGAATATGTTTCCGCGCACGGATTGTCTGAAAGCATCCATTTCTTAGGGGCTATGGGTCAATCCGACTACTTGCCCTTGTTACAGGAATCGAACGTCTTCATTCAGCATTCGGTCTTAACGCCTAGTGGGGATTCCGAGGGAACTCCGGTAGCTATTTTAGAGGCCTCCGCTTGCGGATTAGCCATTTGTTCTACTAGACACGCCGGCATTCCGGATGCGGTCATCGAGGGAAAAACGGGGCTTTTGGTGGATGAACATGATGTGGAAGGAATGGCTGCTGCCCTGAAATCCTTAGCCTCAGATTCCGCGACGACGCGTGCCTATGGTGTCGCAGCACGTAAACACATGGAGGAGCAATATGATGTGGTAAAGCTCTCCGCGAAAATCAAAGGTCTTCTCGTATAAAGAATGCCCCGCAAAATCGTATTTTTGTAAATTACATTCAAAACAAGGCATGGGGATCGTCATTCGACAAAGTTTAAAGGGTTCAATCGTTACCTATTTGGGTACGGCGATTGGGACTTTCAACGTGATCTTCCTGTACAATAAGTTTCTTTCGCAGGAGCAGGTGGGCTTGATTGCCGGGGCCTTGGTCAGCATTCCCCTTATTTTTGCCTCTTTTACACAACTCGGAATTCCACACATTGCGGTGCGTTTTTTCCCACATTTCGATGATCCGAAGAATGGACATAAAGGATTTTTCACCTTTCTGCTCGTCGCACCATTATTTGGTTTAGCGCTTTTTGTGCTGGGCTATTTAGCTTTAAAACCGCTGTTTTTTGAGGTATATAGTGCGAATTCACCCTTATTGCCCCAGTATTTCTATTTCATCATTCCGCTGACGGCTAGTTACCTCTATATGAGTGTGCTGGAGGCCTATGCTCGAGTGCATTTACGCATTGTGGTACCGGCGATTATTCGGGAATTGTATTTACGGGTTTCGAATGGGGTTTTGGTGATTGCTTTTGCGCTCGGCTATTTGACATTCAATCAATTGATTTTAGCGATTACGCTTTCTTATGTGGTGGCGGTTGCGGGTTTATTAGCCTACATTAAGCAGCTGAAACGTTTTTATACGAAGGTCGATTTTTCGTTTTTACGCACCCCGGTTTTTAAGGAAATGCTATCGTATGGCGGCTGGGTGATATTAGCAGGGGCGAGTTTTACCCTCATTCAGCACATCGAAAAGATCATGTTGCCAGCCTATATGGGCGGTTTGAGTACGACGGCGATATTTGACATTAATTCCCGGATGGCGATCATGATTTCGATCCCTCGGAATGTGATTGCGGCGATTGCGGCACCCATTTTAGCGCAGGCTTGGAACCGGAATGACCGCGAAAATATCCAGGATATTTACCAAAAATCCTCTCTGAATCTCCTCCTCATCGGCTGCGTTTTATTTCTTCTTATATGGTGCAATTTGGACTTCATCTACACCATCATCCCTCGCCACGAAATCTATGAAGCAGGCCGCTGGGTCGTACTAATGGTGGGCTTAAGCAAGATCATCGATATGGGAACGGGCCTAAATTCAGAAGTATTAATTAACTCCAAATACTACCGCTACGACCTCATCTTCTACATCATTCTCGCGGTGGGTTTAGTCGTAGGTAATCTAATCTTGATTCCTATTTATTCTTATAACGGTGCTGCTCTAGCTTCCTTATTAGCTTTGGCGGGCTATAATGTATTGAAATTTGGCTTTATCTGGTGGAAACTAGACTTGCAACCTTTTGATGTTAGATCCCTCGGAATTCTGATTGTTAGTTTGTTAATCTACCTTGTTGTTTCCCAAATCCCGGTCATCGAAGGCAGCCCTTTGATTGCTTGGCTACTCAATGTGGGAATTCGTAGTGCCGCGATAGGTGGATTATTTATCCTAGCCGTCACGAAATTTAAACTATCTCCTGACATCAGCGAGCTAGTTACTAATTGGTTTAAGAAATGAAAATAATGTCCCTGGCCGGTGGCCTGCCTCACTATTACAACCTAGTCCTAAACAAATTGCAACGCGACTATGGGGTGGAGGTTTGCGTGGTGGTGCCTACAGAAAAAGGGGCTACGCTGGGCGCTGGAGTGTATACGTCGGACAAAGGCATCGAATTCAAGGTTTTCCATCGCGAGGAATACACGACCTATTATGGGAAGAAGTTTTTCCGCGGGTTGAAGGAGTTGATTTTGGCAGAAAAACCAGACGTCTTAATGGTCAACTGGCCCTATCAAGCCTCTTTCGTCTTTTATCCAGGCTGGTACCGCTTCCTACGAAAGCACAAAGTGGCGCTCATTTCCAAAGAAATTCCTTTCCAAGTGCCCCATTACGAAAACGCCATCTCCTATTATTTACAAGGTGGCGGGGTAACCGAAAACAATCAAGCGCATCAGTCGAATCCCTCTCTTTTTGCCCGATTAAAATTCTTCATCGTGCGCGAAACGAGAAAGCGTTTCTCTAATCTGGTAGACGCCCACATCAATTATTTAGATGAAGCAGTGGCCTTGCATGCCAGTTATGGCGTTCCGGCAGAGAAAGTATTTATCACGGCGAATTCCCCAGACACCGATGCGCTATTAGCTACGGCTAACGAGCTAAAAGACGTTACCGCCAATCCATTCCGACTTTTGCATATCGGACGTTTGGTCAAATGGAAGCAGGTCGATTTATTGATTGAAGCGGCAATTGCCTTGCATGCGAAATACCCGCAGACCGAACTCAGCATTGTGGGAGATGGGCCGGAGCTGGAAGCTTTAAAAGCGCAGGCTTCAGGACACGATTTCATCCTATTCCACGGGGGTATTTATGACCCCAAAGAACTAGGCAAAATCACTTGCGAATCGGGCATTTATGTCTTAGCCGGCATGGGTGGTTTGTCTATTAATGAGGCGATGTGTTTCTCGAAACCGGTCGTTTGTTCTGTGGCAGATGGCACCGAAAAACGCTTAGCGCGTGAAGGATATAATGGACATTACTTTGAATCGGGATCATTATCCAGCTTACAAACAGTTATTGAAAGGCTATTTGCACAGCCGGAGAAAATCACAATAATGGGCCAGCGTTCGAGGGAGATTATTGAGAAGGAGATCAATATACATTCGGTGCTGGGGAATTATATGGAGGCGTTTAAGTATTCAGTAGCCAGTGGACAGTAGTCAGTGGTCAGTCCGTGACTTAGTCGCCTGTGGCTTAGTCGCGACTTCGTCGCTTAGTCCGAAGGCAGAGTAGAGATTATAGAGTATAGATAATAGAGAACAATATCTCTACTCGTTACTCTCTTATCTCTAATCTAAACTTTGTAAATTAGAATTTTTAAATAGGTATAAATGAAAGTAATTCAAGTCGTAGGCGCTCGCCCTAATTTCATGAAAGTAGCACCGCTACATCGCGCGATCCAAAAGTTGGCCGGATGGACATCGAAGATCGTTCATACGGGTCAGCATTTTGACGCTAAGATGAGTGATGTGTTTTTTACGCAACTGGAATTACCTACACCGGATTTCTTCCTCGGAATTGGGGGTGGAAGCCACACGGAAGTGACTGCCAAGATTATGGTGGCCTTTGAGAAAATTGTCGAAGCGGAACAACCAAACTTGATTATTGTGGTGGGGGATGTTACTTCGACTTTGGCCTGTACTTTAGTTGCGATCAAAATGGGCATCAAAGTCGCTCACGTAGAGGCAGGCTTACGCAGCTTTGACCGAACGATGCCAGAGGAATTAAATCGCATCTTGACGGATAGCGTGGCGGATTATTTATTTGTGACGGAAGAAAGCGGGTTGCAACACTTGAAAAATGAAGGCGTGGCAGATGAGCGTGTATTTTTCTCCGGCAATGTGATGATTGACTCGCTGGTAAGATACCAAGAGAAAGCAAAAACCACCACCATACTGGAAGACCTCGGACTAGCGACTAGTGACTCCCGACTATCGACTGCCGACTCCCGACTATCGACTAGCGACTCCCGACTATCGACTGCCGACTATATTGTCATGACCATGCACCGCCCGGCGAACGTGGATACGAAAGAGGGTCTTGAATCCATTCTAGAGTTAATTGAATTAAGCAGTAAGGATACCAAAATCATTTTTCCTATCCACCCGAGAACGCGGGCACATATGGAGAAATTTGGCTTAGCGGAGCGATTAGATCAGGCGCAAAACTTGATTATGACGGAGCCTTTAGGCTATTTAGAATTCATTCAATTGATGTCGAATGCGACGGCGATTTTAACCGATTCAGGCGGTATTCAAGAGGAAACGACTTACTTAGGCGTCCCATGCTTAACTTTCCGTGATTCGACAGAAAGACCGATTACGGTGACTTTAGGGACGAACCAATTGTTATCGGATTTAGATCCAAAGAAAACCTATGCTGCCTTGCAAGAGATATTGGCAGGCAAGGTGAAGAAAGGGAGCATCCCTCCGCTTTGGGATGGTAAGGCAGCCGAAAGAATAGCCGCTCAACTAGCTGAAATTTTTGCTTAATGTCAGCCAAAAAGCTACATATCGTCCTCCTCTCTTACCACGACAGCAATGGCGGGGCTGGGATTGCGGCGGGTAGATTGAAAGTGGCTTTGGAAAAAGCGGGACATCAAGTCGACTACCTCGTCAGAGAAAAAGGGAGCACTTCCAGCGCCCAAAAATTCGGCAATGGCCTGATTTCTTGGTTGAAATTCATTGCCGAGCGCTTGTTCTTTTTGCGTTTTGAGAAAGATAAATCGATTCGATTCCTATTCAATCCGGGCGTTTTCGGGAGTGATATTTCGAAGCATCCGCTGATCCAGCAGGCAGATATTGTGCATTTGCATTGGGTGAATTTTGGTTTTCTATCCGTGGACGACATTGCGTCCCTGACTCGATTGAACAAACCTGTTTTTTGGACTCTGCACGATATGTGGGCCTTTACCGGAGGCTGTCACCACAGTGGTGCTTGCGAGCATTTTCAACAAAGTTGTGGGGATTGTAAATTCTTGAAAAATCCGAATCCGACTGATCTTTCACACCGAATGTGGGAGGCTAAGAAAACTGGGTTTGCGGAGAAAAACCTACACATCATCACTTGCAGCGATTGGCTGGGAAATAGGGCGAGACAAAGTAGCATTTTGAGAGGTCACTCGATTAAAACCATTCCAAACGCGATTGATACGGAATTCTTCTCGCCTAAGGCATCTAGCTTAGGATTAGATCCGAACAAGAAATATGTCCTTTTCGTAGCGATGCGAGTCAATGCGCCGGCAAAAGGATTTCATCTTTTGAAAGAGGCCTTGCAATATTTGGATGCTGATACCACTGAACTTCTGATTGTGGGTGGAGAGTTGGCGGAAGAATTACCTTTGAAAGCACATAATTTCGGGCAGGTTTCAGACCCAGCGAAAATGCGCGATATCTATGCCGCGGCAGATGTGTTTGTCACTCCCTCTTTGGAAGAAAATTTACCCAATACGATCATGGAAGCCATGGCCTGCGGCACTTCTTGCGTCGGATTCGAAGTGGGAGGAATTCCGGAGATGATCGAACACGAAGTGACTGGCTATGTGGCCCAGGCATTTAACCCTGCAGATTTGGCAAAAGGCATAAACTGGTGCCTCGAGTCTACCACCTCAGGATCAAAATCCAGGGAACGCGCGCTACAATTATACGACCAAACCATCGTTGCCCAGCAACACCTCGCCTATTATGCCCAAGCTTAGTATCATCACCATCACTTACCAGGCTGAGGCCTATATCGAACGCACACTAAAAAGTGTTTTCGAGCAAGGGTGTGCGGAGGAAATCGATTATATCGTGGTGGATGGGGCGTCGAAAGACCGAACATTAGCTATCATAGAAGCGAATAAAGCTCAGATCAATCAACTCATTTCTGAGAAAGACAAGGGTATTTACGATGCGATGAACAAGGGAATGCAAATGGCAAAAGGGGATTATATCCTGTTTTTGAATGCGGGGGATACTTTTGCTTCTTCATCGACATTGAAAAATATCTTACGAGAACTGGAAGAAAATCCGGATGTCCTGTACGGCGAGGCAGTTTTTGTCAATAACGACGGTCAATCTTTAGGCTTGCGCAGTGAGGTGACACCACATCGTTTGCCCACAAATTTAACTTGGCAAAATTTCCGTTATGGCATGTTAGTTTGCCACCAAGCTTTCATTGCAAAGCGCAGCCTTGCGCCACTTTTTGATCTACACTACCGCCTTAGTTCCGATATTAATTGGGAGATTCAAGTTTTGAAAAAAAGCCAGCATATATTAAAATCTGCCTCACCTATCTGTACTTATTTGATGGGAGGCGCATCTGTGCAAAACTTGAAGAGATCCTGGGAGGAAAGATACCAGGTGTTACGATCACATTTTGGCTTTTTACCTAACTTAATCAACCACTTGGTAATCATTGCCAGAGGATTGATTTTTGCCTTTAAAAAACAGGGGAAGTATTGGTAAATCCCCTATATTTGTGGCTATGAGATTTCGCATAAGCCTGGTTTTTCTAGTGATTACGTTTGTCAGTTTTGGCCAAAAATTTCGCTTTAATTCGAGTGTAGGAACCTCCCTCATTTCGTGGCACGAACAACAAATGACCTTTGATTTCGCCGCGGAAATTTCTTTCCAAAACCCAGAAAAAAATCACAAGACTTTCATCGCCTTAAAAACAATGGGAAACCTAACCGGAAGCGCGATAGATAGAAGCAACTATACGTTCATTGAACCTCCGATGAATAATTTCAATCAACCTATTCAACCTAACGAAGTTTTGCAATCGAGTTACCGTGGAGGTGAGGCTGAAGTGGGTCTGCTTTGGAATACGAATAAACGAAAAACAACTGTTCATCTAACACCCATTTTAAGTTTATACAGTAAATCTATAGCTAGAAAAATCAGCTCTTTAAGGTCTGAATACATCGAAGAAGAAAAATACTCCTTACACGGAATGAGCGGTGGAATCGGATTAGTGATCCCGGGAAAAACGACTTTCCAGATACAAGCACAAGTTTTTGAACCGGTGTACGAGGAAGTTACTTTATATGGACGCTATGTGGGGGTTCCCTACCAATCCTTAGTTTCAGAAAAACTTCCTAATTTTAAAGCAAAAATTCAACTGACTAAGGGACATTTTGGCTGGGTTATCAACCTTGAATCACTCAATTTAGGTGGAGCAGAAAACCCTAATTCTAAGTCGATCAAAGCCTCTCAAGCCATCATACCGTCCACCTTATTCACTTATTTCTTCTGATATGAAGAAATTCCTACTACTCCTTTTCTGTTTTCCTGGTTTAGCCCAAAAAGATTCTACGAAAGTCCTCGAAGAAGTAAAAGTCTATGTGTTTGAAAAAAAACGCAGTACGCTAAATACTCCGGATGCCTTTGTTCGCGCTGCAGATCTTCAGCAGTTTAGTTCGACCCAATTTGTATCTACGCTTAATTCCATGGCAGGTATTCGGATGGAAGAAAGATCTCCGGGTAGTTACCGAATTGCAATAAGAGGTAGCTCACTTAGGGGACCCTTTGGCGTACGTAACACCAAAGTATATTGGAATCAAATTCCCTTTACGGATGCCGGGAACAACACCTACATTTCACTACTAGAACCCGCCTTATTTTCATCATTAACCGTAACCAAAGGCCCATCTGCCGGAATATACGGAGCAGGAACAGGTGGAGTATTGCTATTCGAAAGTGGAGCACGTGGAAATGCCCTTACGGCCGAAACTGTTTACCATTCCTTAGGGGGAATGAAAACGGCCATCGATTTATCCGCAGAAAACCACCGACTTTACGCCTCCTTCAACCAGCAAGAGGGTTATCGAGCTCAATCCGCGATGAAAAAGCAATGGATTTCGTATGAATTCCACCACAACTTTGCGAAAGATATCAACCTAGATCTAAGCACCTATTATGTTGATTTGGCCTACCAAACTCCGGGAGGATTAACAAAAGCTCAATTCCTTGCAAATCCTCAGCAAGCTAGACCTGCGGCAGGCGCTTTCAAGAGTGCGCAACAGCAAGGGGCGACCTTTAAAATAAAAAGTTATGGCTTAAGTGCTCGGGCATCTCAAGTGCTGAATAACCTTTGGGCTTGGGATTTGAGTCAGGCAATTCAAGTGAATGATATCGAAAATCCGACGATACGGAATTATGAAGTTCGCCATGAACCCAATTATTCCACGCGCGGAGTGTTGCATAGAAAAGGGATGATCAACAGTGACTTGGGATTTGAATACCAGGCAGGACAGCTGAATAGTTCGACTTTTGGAAATCGAATTGGAGTAAAAGATACGCTACAACTGACCCAAAATACCCATGTCCAGCAAGGGAGTCTCTTCTTACAAAATGAATATGCCGGCTTAACGAATTGGCTATTTACTTTCTCTGGTAGCTTGAGCAGCTATTGGACAGAGTATATCGGAAACGAAGCCATCTTCTCCCCACGTTTGGCTGTCCTACGCAAATTAGGGGCGCATCAGAGTATTGTTGCCAAAGTAGCACATGGCTATTCACCTCCCAGCATTAGTGAATTACGACCGTCAACGGGGGAAATAAACCGTACGTTAAAAGCCGAAAATGGCTGGAATCACGAAATTACCTACCGCGGCAAATACGCGAAATTCAACTGGGATTTGAGCGTATATCAATTTAACCTTGACGAAACCATCGTGGTAAGAAGAGCCGCTGATGGTTCAGACTATTTCACGAACGCTGGTTCTACGACCCAGCAAGGTTTGGAACTAAGTAGCGCCTGGATGATTCACCCGACATTGACTTTAGAACAATCGCATACTTGGCAAAACTTCCGATTTGCGAATGGGAATTTCTTAACGGGAACAACGCCTTACCAACAGGCAACTACACTCGTTTGGCGACACCCATCAGGAATAAGTCTGGTGCAAAATTTTCAATTGGTGGATTATCAATTCCTGAATGACACGAATACGGAGCGGATGGGCTCCTATCGCCTTTGGAACACAAAAATAAGTTATGCGCGGAAGTGCTGGACACTTTGGGCGGCGGCAGAAAATGTGGGTGATGAGCGCTATTCACCTGGACCAGATTTAAATGCCATCGGAGGCCGTTTTTACAACCCAGCTCCCGGCCGAAACTTCCATCTAGGCTTACAATTTAACCTAACCTACTCGCGTTAAGCCGCTCCATCAATTCCGCTAGATGAGAATCGCTCACGGCAATCTCATAGTTTCCTATTTTGATTCGCTGGTGCTTAATTGATTCAATCTTTTGGAGATTAACGATAAACGATTTGTGAACGCGCATAAAGCCATGAGGCATCACTTTTGCCTCTACACTTTTCATCGTCTGTTTGGTCAAAATAGGATGCCGTTCTCCTTCCACAAAAATCTTCACATAATCCTTTAAACCTTCCACGTGCGTTACGGTTGGAATCGAAATCCGTACGAGTGAATATTCCACATTCACAAAAAAGAAATCCTCCAGAGGCTCCTTTTCGACCACATTTTTACCTACAAAAATATGATATGCCTTATTTGCACTTAAGGCAAAACGATCTAAACTCACCGGTTTCATTAAGTAGTCTACCGCGTCCAAATTATAACTTTCCACTGCATAATTCGCATAAGCAGTCACGAAAATCACGAGAGGTTTAACGGCCAAAGAAGATAAGAACGACGTCCCTAACAAGCCCGGCATTTGAATATCCAAGAAAAGTAAATCGACCTGCTCCTTTTGCAACACTTCCATCGCCTCGAACGCATTCGAACAAGAACCCACTAGATTCAAAAATGGAATCTGCTTCACATTTTCCTCTAATAATTTACGGCCCATCACTTCGTCGTCCACGACAACGCAATTCATCTTTACCATCTTATTTCAATGTTAAGTGTAGATCCACGGAGAAATTCACGTCGTCCTCTTCAATGACTAATTCGTGTTTTTTCGGATATAATAATTCCAGACGACGCTTCACATTCTTCAACCCAATTCCTGAACTAGGATCTTTAAAAACCTGTTCTTCTTTTCCCTTTTTATTCTTAACCTGAAAATGCAAACCGTGATCTGTCGTTTCTAGGGTAACATAGATAGACGGCTTATCCACTAAACCCACCCCATGTTTAACTGCATTTTCCACAAAAGGAATTAATAACATCGGCTCAATTAAATGACCTGCTCCATCGCCATTCACTTGGAATTTAAAATCGACATTCCCGTCAAATCGCATTTTTTGGAGATCAATATAATTCTCTAAATAAGCAAATTCATTAGTCAATGGAACCATTGTTTGGTCTGAATCATACAACATATAGCGCATCAAAGAAGACAAACGCATGGTTACATCTTCCGCTTTTTCTGAGGCTTTGGTCCTAATCAAATACACAATACTATTCAGGATATTAAAGATAAAATGCGGACTAATCTGAGAGCGCAAAAACGCTAACTCTGATTTCAACTGCTCATTTTTCTGTTCTTCCTTGTTCGCATCTTGCTCTAAAAACTCTAACAATAAACCATAAGCAGACGCAATCGCAGAAACCATGATGAGCGGGAAAGCGCCCAAAATCTCCGGTGCAGTACCATGCTCGTGTTCAAATTCTAAGAATAAGTGGTGGAACAACATTTGGACTAAAAAGAACGCCACATTTGTTAGTATTAAACTAGCAAAGAAGAACCAAATGCCTTTCTTTTTAAAAACAAAAGGAATCAATAGTAGCGTAATCACATAGAACAACGGCATCACGGTAATCAGCTCCACCCAGATATGCTCGGAAAACTCTGGATTATCATGCGGATGCGGATGAGCTACCTCGTGCGTTTGGTGGACAGGACTTAACAAAGGCAAGCCTATCCACATTCCCCACAGAATCAGGTTAAACAATACCTGAAAGGTCCGCTTCGTTTTCCTAGAATTTATAGCCTGCCACATAGCACAAATGATTTTTACAAATCTAGCCAAATAAGTGGAATCCACCTGCGCCCCTTATCGATAGAATAGGACCATTAATCTTCAAAAAAAGCCCATGTATCTAATTAGAAATATCGAAACGTTATAATTTGTACATTCGTAAAAAAATAAAAGACATGAAACATTCAATCCGCCTATTATTCTTGTTGTTGATTGGCTTCCAATCCATTAACCATGCATTTGGCCAAGAAACAGTATTAGAAACAGTATTCAAAATAAAAAAAGACACTTCCTCTTCTTCCATGAAGACGCTTTTCAAACCGCACAAATTGACATCTTTTGGCGTATCCCTTCAATCCCAAATGCTTTTCGGCAAGGGAGGCCCAGAACGAGCCATGGGATTTCAAGTTCATTTGAACAACAAATTATCCCTAGGTATCGCTTCCTTTAATTCGAATCCACGCAATGATGACCCGAATCGCTATGCAGATGAACCACGCCGTCGATTTAACGCATTAACGATGGAAGTCACGCCAATGGCTAATAAGGTGTTTCATTTAAGTTTCCCTTTAGCCATTGGACGTATTCAGGAGGAAGCTCCGCTAATCAATTACCCTGCTTACCCTGGAACTGCCTATCAGCCTCTGCCCTACAGACAAGCCCATGATCGATTTAGCAACGGTCCACGAGCCCTAGGTGTGCAACCAGGTATAAACCTTGAAGTGAATCTTTTCAAATACGTAAAAGTGTTCGGTGGTGCTAATTACCGCTTCGCTTTTGGGGAAGAGAAAACAGACGGGATGGCAAAAGCAGCTGGTACGATTGGGGTGAAGGTGGGGGTTTTTGATTATCGCATTCGCTCCGCGAATGCTCACTAGATAATAGAGTAGAGATTATAGAGTATAGATTTAAAGCATAGAGCACAATTTAGATAATAGAGTAGAGAGTATAGATATAAAGCACAAAGAATAAAGCATAGAGTTGGAATCCGCTGCGCGGATACATTTATGTAATGCGCTACTAAATTCATTAAAAAAGGGGATCAGATTGATCCCCTTTTTTAATACAAACTTTATACTTTATGCTCTACTCTTTGTGCTTTAAAAGGTAGAGAATTTTTAATTTTGTCATTCAGAAAATATCGCGTAGCGCATTTTGGAATGACAAAATTAAAAGTTCCTTTCCCCTGCTTCTCTCTTCCCCAAAAGAACCGCACCCACCATCGCCACAAAGAACAAGATAGATACCAGCTCGAAAGGCAATAAGTACTCAGAATACAAAACCTTTCCAAGGTTCTCCACCATACCCGTTTGGGACACAAATCCATCCGCTAAAGGAGTCTGGAAATTATTTTGACGCACTAAAGCGATTAAAACCACTAATAAGGAGCCAGCGACTACCGAACCTGCAAGTTTAGTCAGATTAGATTTAGATTCTGGTTGATTCTTGCGCAGATCAAACATCATGATCACGAATAGGAATAAAACCATGATCGCTCCTGCGTAAACGATGATGTTTACGGCCATCAAGAACTGGGCATTTAACAGGACGTAGTGTCCTGAGATGCAAAAGAAAGTAAACACCAAGTACAAGACTGAGTGAATCGGGTTCTTCGCTAAAACGACCATTAAGGCGCTTAGTAAAGTTAAACCTGAAAGAAAATACCAAATATTAGAAATCTCCATAAGAATTTATTTCCAGCCCTCACGCAAATAGCGTTGGTCCATTTTTTCAACTAATTTATCTTTCCCGTAAATCACCTCATCGCGGCTACTGAATACAGGAACCATTTGATCGTGGCGTAAGAAGATCGCCTCTTTAGGGCAAGCCTCCTCGCAAAGACCACAGAAAATGCAACGAAGCATGTTGATCTCGTATACTTTGGCATACTTCTCTTCGCGGTACAATTTCTCTTCACCCTTCTTGCGCTCCTCAGCGACCATAGAAATAGCCTCCGCTGGACAAGCCACGGCACAAAGACCACAAGCCGTGCAACGTTCTGCCCCCTGCTCATCCTTCTTCAAGATGTGGTGACCGCGGTAAATCGGCCCTAAATAACGCGTTTGCTCTGGGTAACGAATGGTCACCGGTTTAGAGAAAAAGTGCTTTAACGTGGTCGCCATACCCCCTACGATGGCAGGAAGATACATACGTTCCGCTAAAGTCATTTCGCCTTGCTCGACTACCTTCGATCGGTTACTTAATTTCATATCGCTATGCTAATTTTTTCTTCACAAATAATTGATCGTACACCACGATGCCCGCGATGAAAACGACCACTCCACCGATTCCAATTAGAATCTGTTGGTCTAATAAAATGCCTAATCCGGTTACCACCACATTAAACATCGCTAAAGGAATTAAGCCTGACCAGCCTAAGCCCATTAATTGATCGTAACGAAAACGGGGTAATGTCCAGCGCACCCACATAAAGATAAATACGAAGGCCAAAGCCTTTCCAATCAATGCGCCTGCTCCGATCAATGTCGCTGCCGTAGCACCTAATTGAGCTGTTACAAAATCCACCCCTGGATAATCATATCCACCAAAATAAAGGGTTGCCATCACTGCTCCCGAAATAAACATGTTGATGTATTCCGCGAACAAATAGAAGCCTAATTTCATGGATGAATATTCCGTATGGTATCCCCCGATTAATTCCGTCTCACACTCCGGCAAGTCAAATGGCGTACGGTTACATTCTGCGAAGGCACAAATCAAGAAGATGATAAAGCCCATCGGTTGGTACAAAATGTTCCAGTGACCATTTTGTTGCGCCTCCACAATTGCCTTAGTTGAAAGCGATCCAGTCATCATCAAAATGGCGATGATCGAAAGACCCATCGCTAATTCATAGGAGATGTTTTGGGACGCTGCACGAATAGCGCCTAACAAAGAATACTTGTTATTAGATGCCCAACCACCGATCAAGATGCCATAAACACCTAAAGAAACAATACCGAATACCCATAAAATACCAATGTTCACATCGATACCTTGTAAGTCAAATGTTACATCTCCGATCGTCACTGTATCCCCAAAAGGAACCACCGCCGAAGTCATCAACGCCGTCAACATAGACAAACAAGGGCCCATAATGAACAACCACTTGTTAGAGTTAGCCGGAATGAAATCCTCCTTCATGAACATCTTTACCGCATCCGCTAGAGGCTGCAAAATCCCAAAGGGACCCGCTCTATCCGGTCCGATACGGTCTTGCATAAACGCCGCAATCTTACGCTCAAAATACGTTGAATAGGCTGCAATCCCCAAAGTGATCGCGAATACGATCCCAATGAAAGAAGCTTTGGCCAAAAATACTGAATCAAATAAGTCCATCTATTTCTTTTTAGATTTAGGTAAAGCAGGTTGAATGCCTAAAAAACTACGGTCACGATCATCATTGATTTGCTTGTAATCACGCGCCGCTTGTAACACTGGGAACGCTGGCTTAATCAAATTCGCACCATATTTATTCGCTGAGATTACTGAATGACGAGACACATTCGTCGGTCCTTCGATCACCCAATCAGCCGTCTTTTTCTTGTCAAAACGACAGCCATTACAAATGAAATCCGTTACCTCGCCCCACATGTTCTTGCGACCCGTCACGCGAATTACTTCCTCCCCTTTGTACCAGATCGTTGCTTTACCTGAGCATTTCTCACACTCGCAATGCGCATCTACTGGCTTCGAGAACCACACACGGCTCTTGAAACGATACGTTTTATCTGTCAATGCGCCCACCGGACACACATCAATCACGTTACCAGAGAAGTCGTTATCAATCGCCTTCTCGATGTAGGTACTGATTTCCGCGTGATCTCCGCGGTGCATCACCCCGTGAACACGGCCATCTGTGATTTGATCCGCTGTATACACACAACGGTAGCACAAGATGCAACGGTTCATGTTCAACTGAATGTTTGGACCTAAATCCGTGGGCTCAAACGTATTACGCTCTTCTACCGTACGCGTCGATGAAACACCATGCTCGAAAGAGAAATCTTGCAAGTGACATTCACCCGCTTGGTCACACACTGGGCAATCCAATGGGTGATTTAATAACAAGAATTCCACGATGCCCTTGCGTGTTTCTAACACGTCTTCGTTCACCGTATTTTCCACGATCATCCCGTCTTGAACGGCTGTAATGCAGGCTGGAACTAATTTAGGCATCGGACGAGGATCTTTTTCAGAACCCGCTGTCACCTTCACTAAACAAGCACGGCATTTTCCACCTGAACCCTTCAAAGGCTCATAATAGCACATAGCTGGCGGAGCAACCTCAGGCCCGATCATGCGAGCTGCCTGCATGATAGTGGTTCCTGGTTCTACCTCAAGGGTGATATTATCTATCGTAACTTTCATATTCGTTAATTTCTGCCAAATTATTTTGTCCAACTAGCCCCCTTGCGCATAAATACCGCGCCTGGTTTTGTCGCTAATTCTGGGTGTTCAATATGCCACTCAAACTCATCGCGGAAATGGCGAATCGCCGCAGCCACTGGCCAAGACGCCGCATCCCCTAATGGACAAATCGTATTTCCTTCAATTTTCTTCGCTACATCGACTAATAAATCGATGTCTTCTTTGCGGCCTTGACCGTGCTCGATGCGGTGCAATACTTTGTCCATCCAACCCGTTCCTTCGCGGCATGGGGAACATTGTCCACACGACTCATGGTGGTAGAACTTCGCAAAAGTCAACGTATTGTGAACGATACAAGCGGTCTCATCCATCACCACAAAACCACCTGAACCTAACATCGTACCGGTAGCAAAACCACCATCCGATAAAGATTCATAAGTCATCAAACGCTTCTCCCCTGCCGCTGTCGTTAAGATTAACTCCGCTGGCAAGATCGGCACAGACGAACCTCCGGCTACGACTGCTTTTAATTTATGTCCATCGCGAATACCGCCGCACCATTCATCAGAGTAGATGAAATCTTCGACCGTAATTCCTAATGGGATCTCGTAAACACCTGGTTTTTTAATATGACCAGAAGCCGAGATTAATTTCGTTCCTGTACTACGTCCTACTCCAATCGCCGCATAGGCATCGCCACCGTTGTTAACGATCCACGAAGTGGCTGCGATAGATTCTACGTTATTCACTACCGTAGGACATTGCCATAAACCTTTCACCGCTGGAAAAGGTGGCTTATTACGAGGATTACCTCGTTTACCTTCTAAGGATTCTAATAAGGCAGTTTCTTCTCCGCAGATATAAGCTCCACCACCAGGCTGAACAAATAGATCAAGATCGTAACCTGAACCTAAAATATTCTTTCCTAATAATCCTTTATCGTACGCCTCTTGAATCGCTTTTTCTAAAATAGCAATCACATACATTAACTCACCACGCACGTAGATGTACGAGGTATTTGCTCCTAATGCAAACGAAGAAACAATCATTCCTTCGATTAAAGTATGTGGGGATTTCCACATCAAATAGTGATCCTTGAACGTACCAGGCTCTGATTCGTCCGCGTTGCACACTAAATAACGAGGCACACCCTCAGGCTTTGCCAAAAATGACCACTTCATACCTACCGGGAAACCTGCGCCTCCACGGCCACGAAGACCTGACTTTTTCACCTCTTCCGTGACCTCGTCAGGGGTCATTTTTTTAATCGCTTTTTGGACCGCTGAATACCCACCATGTTTCATGAACACGTCAATGGTGTCAATGTTAGGTACGTCTATATGTTCGGTTAATATCTTCATCCTAGGCCTTATTTGCTCAGTTCATCTATAATTTCATCCACTTTCTCTTTCGTTAAGTGCATGTAGTATTTTTCGCGGATTTGGAAAACAGGACCCCATCCGCAAGCGGCTAAACACTCCACTTCTTTGATGGTAAACTTGCCATCCTTCGTCGTTTCGCCGGTATTAATTTTCAAACGTTTCTTCAAGTGATCGTATACTTCCACGCCACCCATTAAGCAACAAGGGCCTGTACGGCAATACTCAATCACGTGCTCTCCTACCGGTTCTAAATGGAACATCGTATAGAAAGACGCCACCTCGTATACCTCAATCGAGCTGATAGAAAGTAGCGACGCTACATAATCCATCACCTCCGGAGAGCACCACTTCCACTCCGCTTGCGCTAAGTGAAGAATAGGCAACAAGGCCGACTTCTGCTTTCCATCCGGATAGCGGGCGATAATTTTTTTCACTAATTCCAGCGTTTCTGCTGGGAAAACAATCTTGCTCATGTCTTATGTATCTAACTCTCCTGCAATTACGTTCATCGATGACATCGTTACGATCGCATCTGAAAGGGTGGTTCCCTTGATCATCTCTGGGAAAGCCTGGTAATATATAAATCCGGGACGACGGAATTTCAAACGGTAGGGTGTACGACCTCCGTCAGAAACTAAATGGAAACCTAATTCCCCGTTTCCGCCTTCTACTGAGTGATAAACCTCACCTACCGGAGCATCGATCTCTCCCATCACAATTTTGAAGTGGTAGATCAAGGCCTCCATGTTTTGGTAGACGTCTTGTTTTTTTGGTAAATAATAGTGTGGTGCATCTGCGTGATAAGCTCCTTCCGGAAGGTTATCCATCGCTTGTTGGATGATGCGTAAACTTTGCCACATCTCCTCTTCACGCACTAAGAAACGATCATACGTATCACCTTTCGTTCCTACTGGTACATCGAATTCGAAATCTTCATACGAAGAATACGGGTTCATGGCACGAACATCATAATCGACACCTGCAGCACGCAGGTTAGGACCTGTAAATCCGTAGTTCAAAGCGCGTTCGGCAGAAATCCCGCCCACGTTTTGGGTACGGTCCATGAAGATACGGTTACGCATCACCATGCCTTCGAATTCCTTCAAAGCCGCTGGTAGTTCTTTTAATAATTTTTGGATTTTTTCGATCGCTACAGGCGTAAAATCACGCTCCATACCGCCAAAACGACCCATATTCGTCGTCAGACGTGCACCGCACATCTCCTCGTAAATCTCGTAGATAAACTCTCTCCATTGGTAAACATATAAGAAACCCGTTAAGGCTCCGGTATCTACCGCTAGAATGGAATTACACACAATGTGATCCGTTAAACGCGCAAGTTCCATCATGATCACACGCATGTATTGCGCGCGCTTAGGTACTTCGATGCCTAACAATTTCTCTACCGTCATGTGCCAGCCCATATTGTTAATAGGAGCTGAACAATAGTTCATGCGGTCTGTTAAAGTCGTGATTTGATAGAAAGGACGACGTTCTGCGATTTTCTCAAAGGCCCGGTGGATATAACCCACCGTTTGCTCCGCGTCTACGATGGTTTCTCCGTCCATCGTTAAGATGTTTTGGAAGATACCGTGTGTCGCTGGGTGCGTAGGACCTAAGTTTAACGTAGATAATTCATTCACATAAGGTCCCCCTTTTTGTGTTTTATCTAATCCTACATTAGGGCTGTTTACTAAAGCTATTTCAGACATGTCTATTTATTATCGTCCAAACAATTCATCAATCTTATCGTGACGCGTCGCATCCTCTAACGGATATTCTTTACGCATCGGGTGGTAATCCATCTCGTCCATATTCAGGATACGGGTCAAATTAGGGTGACCTTCAAAGATGATGCCATAAAAATCAAACGCCTCGCGCTCCATCCAGTTTGCCGTAGCAAAAAGGCCGGTGATCGTAGGGAAAGTAGGCGCTTCGATAGGCGCATAAGCCTTAATCCAAAGACGTACGTTGTTTTCCAAAGAATGTAAGTGGTAAATCACTCCCAATTCCTGACCTTTCGCGTCTGGAAAATGAATTCCCGCTAAATCCGTCAAAAATTGAAACTTAAATACCGGGTGTGCATACAAGAAGTGAATCATTGGAACGATATTTTCTACCGCCGTAGTCACCTGCAAAATGCCGTGTGACTCACCTACTCCATACACTCCCTCTTCGCCAAACTGCGCCTGAAGCGCTTCGATTATCTGATCGTTCATACTTATTCGATTCCGTAAGAAGCTAATAAAGCCTTGTATTCTGGCTCATTTCTTCTACGCGTAGTTTCATTTTTTGCCAATTCTTGGATCTGCATAAAGCCATCCAAAATTTGCTCCGGACGTGGTGGGCAACCTGGCACATATACGTCCACGGGAATGATACGGTCAATTCCTTGCAGTACAGAATACGTATCAAAAATACCGCCAGAACAAGCACAAGCCCCTACCGATAATACCCAACGTGGCTCAGCCATTTGGAGATACACCTGTTTTACAACCGGTGCCATTTTCTTAGAGATGGTTCCCATCACCATCAAAACGTCCGCTTGACGGGCAGAGAAACTTAAACGCTCCGCACCAAAACGACCGATATCATAATGAGATGCCATCGTAGACATAAACTCAATACCGCAGCAAGAAGTAGCGAATGGTAGTGGCCAAAGTGAATTAGCACGTGCTAAACCTACTAAACTATCTAATGACGTAGCGAAAAAACCCGCTCCCTCTACTCCTGGAGGCGCTTCAGCCACTTGAACTGTTGAATTACTCATATCTTAATTATCTGTTGAATATATAAACTTTGGCAAGGCCAATATGTTTATTTTTCCCACTTTAAAATTCCTTTTTTCAATACGTACAAGAAACCCACTAAAAGTAAGCCCATGAATACGAGCATATCATAGAAACCGTTCCAAGACAATTGTTTGAAATTAACCGCCCAAGGATACATAAAGACGATTTCTATGTCAAATAGCACAAAAAGAATGGCTACCAAAAAATACTTCACTGAGATAGGCGTACGCGCATCTCCGATCGACTCAATTCCACATTCGAAGGCGTCATCTTTCTTTTTAGAATGTCTTTTAGGACCTAATGTGTGAGTGGCTACCATCGTAGCGACGATAAATGCCAAAGCAGCTGCTAGCTGAACAAAAATCGGAAGGAAATCCTGAGGTTGATAGTTCATTACGAAGGCTTAAAAATTCAAGCCGCAATTTACAGCTAAAAATCTAAATCTGGGAGAAAATTTCAGAAAAGGATTGAATTATTTCAGAAATTTCATGTAATTTTGTCCTGCAAATAAGGGCACTCATTCAACACCCGGTTCAAATTATTTGCTATGCTTGATTCCACTAAATTTCTTTTTGAAGCCTTAACGTACGACGACGTACTTTTGCTTCCCGCTTATTCCGAGGTTTTACCCCGTGAAGTAAGTACTTCCTCTCGCCTTACGCGCAACATTTGGTTAAATATTCCGATTGTTTCCGCAGCGATGGACACCGTTACGGAAGCTGATTTAGCCATCGCTTTAGCGCAAGAAGGTGGCATCGGGATCATCCACAAGAACATGACGATTGCACAACAAGCCGCTCAAGTTCGCAAGGTGAAGCGCTCTGAGTCAGGCATGATCATCGATCCGGTGACCTTGAAAGACAACTCCACTTTAGGAGATGCTCAACGCATCATGAAGGAATTCAAGATCGGTGGTATCCCGGTGATCGATAATGATGGAAAATTAGTGGGCATTTTGACGAATCGTGATTTACGTTTCCAAAAACAAACTGCTCGTCCCGTGAGAGAGATCATGACGAAGGACAATTTGATTACGGCCAAAGAAGGAATCAGCATGGAAGAGGCCGAAAGCATTTTGCAAGAATACAAAATCGAAAAATTACCGATCATCGATAAGAACGGGAAGTTGATCGGATTAATTACTTATAAAGATATATTGAAGCGCAAGTCACACCCTTTGGCATCGAAAGATCCACTAGGCCGTCTTCGCGTAGGTGCTGCCGTAGGTGTAACACCGGATTTATTAGACCGCGTGCAAGCCTTAGTGCAAGTGGGTGTAGACGTTATCAGTATTGATACCGCGCACGGTCACTCGAAAGGCGTCATCGATGCCTTGAAATCAGTCAAGAAAGCATTCCCTACCTTGGATGTAATTGTTGGTAACATCGCCACAGGCGAAGCAGCCGTTGCGTTAGCGGAAGCGGGAGCGGATGCAGTTAAAGTGGGTGTAGGCCCAGGTAGTATTTGCACGACGCGTATCATCGCGGGTGTGGGTATGCCTCAATTGACGGCGGTGTATGAAGCGGCCAAAGCTTTACAAAAATATGATGTCCCAGTCATTGCTGACGGAGGTATTCGCTATTCAGGGGATGTGGCCAAAGCCATCGCAGGCGGCGCCAGTACCGTCATGATCGGTTCTCTTCTTGCTGGAACAGACGAAGCACCAGGTGAGATGATCATTTTGGAAGGACGTAAATTCAAATCATACCGCGGAATGGGCTCCTTAGAGGCTATGGAAGACGGATCGAAAGACCGTTACTTCCAAGACGCGGAAGACGATATCAAAAAATTAGTTCCAGAAGGAATCGTAGGTCGCGTACCGTTTAAAGGTTCGGTGACAGAGATCTTGTACCAAATGGTCGGTGGACTAAAAGCCGGCATGGGCTACTGCGGAGCTTCATCCATCGAAGCGATGCAACAAGCGAAGTTCGTGAAAATCACTTCAGCCGGTGTGAAAGAAAGTCACCCACACGATGTGAGCATCTCGAAAGAAGCGCCTAACTATTCTGCGAAATAAGATTTTCGCTTATTCATAAAAAAAGCCTCGTTCATCGCGAGGCTTTTTTTTATTTATAGTTCTGAATCGTATCCACAAAACACTGGACCTTATCAGGATCAATGTCCGGATAAACCCCATGACCTAAGTTCGCAATGTAGCGTTGCGTCCCAAATTGATCAATCATCTTCTTAGTCTCCGCTTCTACCGTCTTGAAGTCACCATATAAGGCACAAGGATCTAAATTCCCTTGCAAAGTCTTGCTAGGACCTACTAATCTACGCGATTCTGCGATATCCATATTCCAGTCTAAGCCAATCGTTGCACAATTAAGTGTCGCCATTTCCTCGCGAGCGAAGAATGCTCCTTTGGCAAAAAGCGTCACCGGAACCTCCGTCACCGCATCACAAATTTGCTTTAAATAAGGAGTTGAAAACACCGAATATTGCGCAGGCGACAAAATCCCCGCCCATGAATCAAAAATCTGAACTAAATTAGCCCCAGCCGCGACCTGTGCTTTCAAATACGAAATCGTGGAATCCGTAATCTTTTGCAACAAAGCATGCGCTAACTCAGGCTCAGCATATAACATCTTTTTGGCCTGCGAAAACGTCTTCGACCCTTTCCCCTCGACCATATAACAGAAAATCGTAAACGGCGCGCCGGCAAAACCAATCAAAGGCACCTTACCAGCCAACTCCTTCTTCACAATCTTAATCGCATCTAACACATACTTCAAATCCTGTTCCGGATTTGCATCCCGAATCTTCGCCAAATCCGCTTTCGACCGAATCACCTCTGGAAAAACCGGACCCTTCTGCTCCTCCATCACATAGGGCAAACCCATCGCCTCCGGTACCACTAAAATATCCGAAAAGATAATCGCCGCATCCACCCCAAAACGTGTCACCGGCTGAATCGTCACCTCCGCCGCCATTTCTGGATGCGTCGCTAGACCAATGAAGGAACCCGCTTTCGCGCGCACCGCTCTATACTCAGGTAAAATCCTCCCCGCCTGACGCATCACCCAAACCGGGATTCGCTCCACAGGCAGACCCTGCGCGGCACGAAGAAGAAGATCGTTTTGTAGTTTTTCCATAAGCACACAAAGGTAAGGCAAAATGCGGGTTAAGGCAAGGGGGAGGCAGTAGTCAGTATCCAGTGGTCAGTATCCAGTAGTCAGTATCCAGTGGTCAGTAATCGGTATCCAGTAGTCAGTGTCCAGTAGTCAGTAATCGGTAAGATGATAAAAATTCATAATTATCAGTTGACAAATTTTTAGTTCTACTCCATTTGGGTTTATTGGGAATCCTTTAACCACTAAATTTTTATGAAAGTTAGAAAATTTGAAGAATTAATTGTTTGGCAAAAATCAATAGAGATAGCCGTTGAGCTTTATAAACACTTTGATAGACATCCCGATTTCGGATTCACAAATCAAATAAAAAGGGCGTCCATTTCAATTTCAAACAATATCGCTGAGGGTTTTGAAAGAAATTCTAATAAAGATTTTAATCGGTTTTTATATTTTGCCAAAGGCTCTTCGAGTGAAGTTAAATCAATGTTGATTTTGGGAAATCGATTAGGTTATTTATCTGATGTAGAAATGAAATACTATTATTATCAAATTGACGAAATAGGAAAAATGCTTTATAAACTTTCTATCTCCCTCCCAATTTAACCCAGATTACTGGATACTGACTACTGATTACTAGATACTGACTACTGATTACTGTTTACTGCCCACTATTTTCCTTACCTTTGTCCCTCATCATCACCCGCCCCATGGCTCAAATTAACGCGAAATTCGTTACCAGTAACACCGACTTTAAGAATTGCCCTCCGGCAAGATTTCCTGAATTTGCCTTTATTGGCCGTTCGAATGTGGGAAAATCATCCTTGATAAATTCGCTGACCTTTCATAAAGGTTTAGCTAAAACATCGCAAACACCGGGAAAAACGCAATTGATTAATCACTTCATTATTGATGAGAAGTGGTATTTAGTGGATTTACCGGGTTATGGTTTTGCCAAAGTCAGCAAGGAAAAAAGGAAGGAATTTGAGAAAATGATCTTTGATTATTTAATCCATCGGGAGAATTTGACTTGCTTGTTTGTGTTAGTGGATATTCGTTTGAAGCCTCAGGCGGTGGATATCGAGTTCATGAGCCGAATGGTAGAGGATGAGATTCCGTTTTATATCGTGTTTACGAAAGCAGATAAGCTATCTCAAAAGCAAGTGAACGAAAGTGTGGACGTCTACAAAAACTTCCTATTAGAAATGTGGGATGAATTACCTCCTTTGTTTATTACCTCGGCGGAAAAGCACGTAGGACGTGAGGAAATTTTGAAGTCAATCGATGAATTAATTCAAACTTCCCCATACAGAATAGGGAAATAGTACTAATTTTGCCCCCATAACAAGCGAAAAAACATGGATTTATTGAATGAAGTTGCCCATATCTCGGGAAAAAGTGGATTGTACAAAGTGTTAAAACCTACGCGCACGGGTGTGATTGTGGAGACTTTGGACGCTGCGAAACAAAAATCAGTCGTAGGAGGCCAAACACGTATTTCTGTGTTAAAGGACATCTCTTTATACTTAGATGATCACCAAGATAGCACTTTACCATTAGCTGATTTGTTCTTACAAATCCACGCTAAATTCAATGGCGTTTTACCTATCGAAGCAAAAAAAGCAAGTGATGCTGAATTATTTAGCACCTTAGCCACGGTAGTTCCTAACTACGATACAGACCGCGTATTCGCGTCAGACATCAAAAAAATCTTAAGTTGGTATTTGATTTTGGTAGCCAATACACCTGAATTATTCCCAGCAGCTGCAAAAGCTGAAAAAGCACCTAAAGCAGAGAAAGCACCAGTTGAGAAAGCTGAGAAAAAACCAGCTGCGAAGAAAGCCACAAAATAATCAGCATGCAGATTCGGCCTATTGAATCCACAGACAATGAAGCACTGGCGAAGGTAATTCGAACAGCATTGGCGGAATTTGGGGCGAACAAACCTGGAACGGTCTATTTTGACCCCACCACGGATGCCTTATTTGAATTATTCCAAACACCGGGCTCTTATTATTTTGTAGCGGTAAACGAGAACAAAGTGGTAGGCGGTTGCGGTATCTTTCCTACGGAAAATTTGCCCAATGGAACCTGCGAACTTGTTAAGTTGTATGTTTCGAAAGATGCCAGGGGCATAGGATTAGGGAAGCAATTGATGGAGCAATCTATGAGCTGGGCAAAAGAAAATGGCTATACGCAGGTATACTTAGAATCAATGCCAGAATTAGCGAAAGCGGTTTCGATCTACGAAAAGGTGGGTTTCAAAGCACTCGATCATCCATTAGGAAACAGCGGACATGATGGATGTGATATTTGGATGTTGAAAACCTTGTAAATAAAAAAGCCCTTGATTTGATCAAGGGCTTTTTTTATGCTTTCATTGACTTATTTCAATGAGTTAATATACTTAGCTAATTTTACAGCATCTTCTTTAGGCACATTCATGGGTGCCATTGGAGGGTAACCTGGCCAGTTAGAAGGTTGTGGCTTTGCGATTAAGGCAACAATTTTGTCTACTGAATATTTCTTCTTAGCGACATCTTTATAAGCTGGTCCTACTAAACGGGCATCTACTTTGTGACAAGCGAAGCAAGTATATTTAGTCATTAAGGGCTTGATGTCTGCTGGAAAATCTTCTGCTTTTGCTTGAAAGCTAAAAGCCATTGTTCCGAACACAAACGTTAAAATAAGTTTAGATACGTTTTTCATACGAGGTATTTGATTATTAATTCTACAAATTAAGCGATTAAAGCGTTATTATCCCAATTTATTTTACTGAATTGCATCCACTGCGTTTCTCACGCTGCCGTGTTTTTCTAAAAGTTCGGCTGCCACCTCATCACTCACCCCTGTCGCCTCTCGAACCATCCGAATCGCACGCAACACTAACTTGTGGTTACTTAACTGCATATCTACCATTTTATTACCTCTGACGCGGCCTAATTGGATCATAACAGCAGTGGATAACATATTTAAAACAAGTTTTTGGGCCGTACCCGATTTCATTCGAGTGCTTCCTGTGACATATTCAGGACCTACCACTACCTCTACCGGGAATTTAGCTTCTGCTGCTACTGCGCTTCCTGCGTTGCAAACAATGCAGCCCGTTAGGATACCCCGTGCGTTTGCATCGCGTAGCCCGCCGATAACATAAGGAGTTCTGCCTGAAGCCGCTATTCCTATCACGGTATCTAGCGAATTGATTCCATAAGCCTCCATGTCTAGCCAAGCTTGTTTTTCATCATCTTCCGCATTTTCTACCGCCTTTCGAATGGCAGAATCACCACCGGCAATTAAACCAATGACCCAATCGTGAGGAACGCCATACGTTGGTGGACATTCCGAGGCATCGACCACCCCAAGTCGTCCAGAAGTTCCCGCCCCAATGTAAAATAGACGACCACCTTGCTTCATACGCTGAACGATTTCATGCACTAAAGCTTCGATCGAAGGAATGACCTTTTCGACAGCAAAAGGGACTGTTTTGTCCTCAGCGTTGATTTGACGCAAGATCGTATCGACCGTTTGCTGCTCTAAATGGTCATAAGTAGAAGCTGATTCCGTTGCTAAAACACTTAAATTTTCGGCCATATTATTTTGATAATGCTGCGAAGTTTTGAAAGAAATGGGGAATCGTTTCGATGCCTTTATAAAAGTTAAAAAGGCCGTAATGCTCATTAGGCGAATGAATTGCGTCTGAATCTAGGCCAAAACCCATCAAAATCGACTTAACACCTAATTCTTTCTCAAATAAGGCCACAATAGGAATACTTCCTCCTCCACGCGTAGGCACGGGCTCTTTGCCAAAAGTAGTCGCCATCGCATCCGATGCCGCTTTAAAAGCAATACTATCCGTAGGCATTAAATAGCCCTCTCCCCCATGGTGAGCCATCACTTTTACCTTAACCCCTTTAGGCGCAATCGCCTTAAAGTGCTCTGTAAACAAACGCGTAATTTCTGCAGAGGATTGGTTAGGCACTAAGCGCATGGAAATTTTAGCATACGCTTTAGAAGGCAAAACCGTCTTAGCTCCCTCACCGGTATAACCGCCCCAAATTCCATTTACGTCTAGTGTTGGACGAATGGAGGCACGCTCTAAGGTGGTGTACCCTTTTTCCCCGTGCACGGTGTCGATGCCTAAATCTTTTTGGTAAGCATCTAAATCAAAAGGGGTCTGCGCCATGGCTGCTCTGTCCGCCGCACTTACTTCCATTACTCCATCGTAAAAACCAGGTATAGTGATGTGATTGAATTCATCGTGCATCGATGAAATCATTTGGCATAAAATAGTAATCGGATTCGCCACCGCTCCCCCGTAGACTCCGGAGTGCAAATCACGGTTAGGCCCCTGCACTTCCACTTCCATATAACTCAAACCGCGTAATCCCACATCAATCGAAGGAATGTCATTCGCAATAATGGCGGTGTCCGATATCAAAATCACATCCGCCTTCAACAGGTCTTTATTTGCCGCGACAAAATTTCCCAGATTATCAGATCCCACTTCCTCTTCGCCTTCGATCATAAACTTGACATTACAAGGCAAATTTTCCGTAGCAAGCATGGCTTCAAAAGCTTTCAGATGCATAAAAACCTGCCCTTTATCGTCACAAGCACCACGCGCATAAATCACTTCGTTCTTAATGACAGGCTCAAAGGGAGGATTATCCCAAAGTTCCAAAGGATCCGCCGGCTGTACATCATAATGGCCATAGACTAACACGGTAGGTGCAGCTGGATCCACCATTTTTTCTCCATAGACAATCGGATACCCCGGTGTTTCTTCTAATCGAACGTGATCAGCTCCCGCTGCGCGCAAATTAGCTGCTACCCATTCCGCGGCCTTGCGTACATCTCCAGCATAAGCCGGATCCGCAGAAACAGAAGGAATACGTAATAAGTCTAATAGCTCCGCTAGAAACCGATCCTTGTGAGCGGCAATAAATTCGTGTGTTGATTGCATAATAAATGAAGATATAAAGGCTATAAACGTCCTTTTCGAGGGATAAGATACATCCGATTTTCCGTACCTGAAATGATTCGACCGATATTTTTACGGTGCGTAAAAATCACTAAGAAAGAAATAATGAATCCAAAATAAATCAAAATAGGTAATTCCTTCCCGAATACCTCGAACTGTAGTAATAGAGGGAAGACTAAGGAAGTGACCATAGAACCTAAGGACACGTAATGCGAAATCGCGAATACTAACAAAAATACCAGACTACTGACACATGCTGCCTGCGGATGTAAGGCAATAACCATCCCTAAAGTGGTTGCAACTCCCTTACCTCCTTTAAAATCACAAAAAACGGGAAGTAGATGGCCTATGATAGCTAAGAAACCAAACAAAATCTTCAGTGTCACACACGTCTGCCAATCCACTAGGTTGAAAGAATACAAAACCGTGGCTAAACTAGCCGCGGCAAAACCCTTAAATGCATCCACAAAAAGAACGAAGCAACCTGCCTTTTTTCCTAACACACGAAAAGTGTTCGTGGCCCCAGCATTACCACTTCCATGCTGGCGAATATCCATTCCATGGTAACGATCCCCATACCAAATTGCCGTAGGGATAGACCCTAACAGGTAACTTAATAATGACAGGCCCACGAGAATAAATAGCATAATAGAATGGTTGTAACCTTGTAAATATAGGGCGTCGAGTTTACGAAATCAAATACATTAAAAACATTCTTGAAATGTTTAAACTTTCGTCTTTGTAATGTTCTAAAACGAGAAATTAACGGAAGCCATTAACCTAAATCGCTGTGGATTTCCATGATCTAAATAAGTCAAACGATGAAAGGCTTGAACGCGTAAAATTTTGAAAATATTGTCAATACCATAACCCACCTCCGCAAATGGTTTGTCGGGATCTAGTGAATCAAACGAATATTGATCTAAGAATTTAGAGCGTAACGGACTATTCACATCCTTCATCATTTCTCGATTTGCCGAGCGCTGACTACCCATTAAGATATTTCCAGAGGCAATAAAACGCCATTTTAGTTTCTTAATTAAAGGTAATCGATTAAATAGCAGCCCTTCAAAATTATGATTGTATTGAATCGAAGCATATTGATCACTCACAAATTCAAAATAATTCATCGTAGAATAGGCGGACCGCACAAAAAAGAATGTTTCGTTTCCCAAATGTGGAAATAAAAGCGGCGCAGGCAAATTAGATGGCGTGTAGCCCGCGGTAAAGGTATAATCAGAACGGCCTAAGTTGCCTATGCGGAAGGTTTGGTAGGCTTTTAAGGTTACCCGGTCATAGGTGAAATCGCCGCCTAAAAAGCCTTTGAATCCGTGTTGGTATTTCAAGGTAATCACAGGAATTCGTTTCGTAGCTAAGGTAATCCGCTCATTGCCATTCATGATATAGGTCTCGTTTTTCGCAAAACGCAATTCCACTGTTGCAAAAGTCTCTTGGTAATAATCCTGAACTGCGGAGGCCCGCCCTAATTCAGGATTTAAACGGTATTGAAAACGGAATAAAGGATCAAAAGAACGCGTATTCAAGGAAGTCCTTACCGTTAGACCTTTGTAAAATTCCGATGAAAAAAAGGCTTCTGATTCGCGTCGAAAGAAAGCACCCGAAAATGCACCCCAACGGGTGAACGAATAGAACAATTTATTATCCCCTATGAGCTCAGGCGTTAGACCCACTCGCTCGATATCGTAAGAGTGCCGCAGGCCCGCTACTGTCCATTTCTTTTTAGAGAAGAGGTAATTTACTTCTGCGGAATATTTAGGCACTAGATCTTTCGTCCCAAAACCTACATTTCCTCTTAAAATCCAATGCTTATCAAAATTTGCATTCGTCCTAAAACCTAAACGAAAACGCGCTCCTTCGATTTTATTCAGTGCAAAACTAGAAATATAAGGACCTACTTCGATGTCATTGAACTTCTTGTATCCGCTTAAAACAAGCTCTGCAATTTCGATGTAGGTTCGAACTACTGGTAAATTTTGGACAGAATCGATGAGTGCTGAGGCCATCAGATCCTGGGTGCTTAGTGGTTCATGCCGGGCATATTTCCAAAACTCCGGATTAGGCTGCATCGCATCTTCAGCCACCTCTGTCGTCAAATCATAGAAACCTAGTTCATGCGGTTGATTGACGATAAAATCCTTGTTAGAAATATACATCTTCAAGAGCATCCCGGCACTACCCTTCGTGATTTCTTCTAAATCAATCAAGAATCGAGTTCGAGCCGGCAACCAAGCTCCTGAACTAGTTTGTTCTAGTTCTTGGGAGATTTTAATCTTATCGATAAAATTTAAATTAGCGGCTTTATCCACCGCAGCATCGATTTGTACTAAGGCGAAAGAGGTTGTATCGATCCACATTTGGCCTCTAAAGACCAGGTCCATCGGATTCTTAGGATCAAAGTCCATCTGATAACATACGTGCCCATCCACATTGACTGTATCCCCCAGGAAGTACGTATAATTTCCTTTCCAATTTTCACCGACCGGACTAGCAAAGTCCTTACCAAAAAAGCCGACGAAATTTTGATAAAAATTATAATTCGCGACTAAATTACCCCCCACAAGCTGAGAAATCAAGGAACCATCCTTCACCCCTATACCCTTGATATTCGTCTTCGTGATCGTCTCCTTTTTTCGCTGTGGATTCTCTAAGTAATAAAATTTACCCACAGACTCAGATATATACGTCGGAATAATAAGCTTTCCATCCTCCCCAGCTATTTTCTCAAATTTCTGAATGGCTTGCGCAATATCCTTCATCACCTTGCGCTCTTTAAACTTCTCGGAGATATTGTCCACATCCAGCTCCATCTTCGCATACGAATCATATTCGTAGGCAGATAGCTTCGAACGATCATTTTTTTCGCGGTTGCGAATGACACCGCGCAAGATTTTGAAGGCTGGATTTTCGCCTGAATACACAATCACCTCCGCCATTTCGCGGCCCGAAGGCTCTAATTGAAAATCTACGTCTTGTAATTTAGCCCCTCTGGTGATTTTTTTAACGCGTTTTTTATAGCCTACAAACGAGGCAAAAAGACTATCGGCTGAGTATTTTGAATTAAGTGTAAACTCCCCTTGAAAGTTGGTGGTGGCACCTTGGCTAACGCCCACTAGACCTACAGAAGCAAATGGAATAGGATCCCCGTTCTTTGCGTCGGTAACCCTACCTTTGATCAAAAATTGACCTTCAGAGGTAAAAACCGTACAGTACATGAAAAAAGCCAGCAATAGGCTGAATTTCAATTTCATCGAGGAGTTTTTTGATTGCAAACGTTACAAAAATAGCAAGCTAAGCGAATAATTCGCTATTCGTCGGCACATTTCTGTGTTTCGTCTAAGAAGTTTTTGAATTTCTCCAAAGCACGCGCCCGATGGGCGATCAAATTCTTCTCTGCCAAAGTCATTTCAGCAAAGGTACGGGTCTCTTTTTCAGGCTGAAAGATAGGATCATACCCAAAACCTGACTCGCCCCTAGGAGCTTCTACAATCGTACCTTGTATCTCCCCTTCAAAAGAAAAATAATTTTGTGTATCGAAATAGGTTAAGACCGTTACAAAGCGCGCACGGCGATTCGTGAAATCCTTCAGGTTTTTTAAAAGTAATTGAAGATTGGCTTGATCATCTTTCGGTTCGCCTGCATAGCGGGCAGAGTAGACTCCTGGAGCCCCATGAAGTGCTTCTACTTCAAGTCCTGAATCGTCTGCTAGGCAAGAAACTTGGAATTTTTCGGCGATATAACGCGCCTTTTGAAGCGAATTTTCCGTTAACGTGGTGCCCGTTTCAGGGATTTCTTCCGTGAGCGCTAAAGTACTCAAATCACGCACGGTAAATTGCTCCTGTAACAAGGCACTAAGTTCTTCTACTTTGTGCTTGTTTTGGGTGGCTAGATAGAGAATTGGAAGCATTATTGGGCTGAAACTACTTCGATTTCAAAATACAAAGGAGAATACCCTGGAATGGTTGAATTTCCGGAAGCACCATAAGCGATGGTATAAGGAAGAATGGCTTTGCCTTTTTCTCCCACCTTTAACTTAAGGGCAGCCTCTTCAAATCCTGCAATCAATTGACCCGCTCCGGCCGTAAACGTTAAAGTGCCTGAACCGAATTTAGAATCGTAAACCACTTTATTCGTGGCATCTGTTTGAATATACCCATAACCTAAACGGCCCGTGTAATTCACTTTAACTAATTGCCCAGTGAGAATAGCTACTCCAGCCGGATTTTCTAGCGTCTTTTGAAAGACTAAACCAGACGTCGTTTTCTCGGGTGCAGAAAAACCGTATAGCGTTTGCATCGAGGTGATTTGATCCGCTGGGCTCTGAATGGAAACGACCTCTACCTCTGCCTTAATAACAGCGTAAGCGGGTACATTCCCGAATGTATTCGCCCCAAAAGCTAAGGAAGACGGCAACAAAAAGGTGCCTTTATCTCCTGCTTTCATAAACGATACTGGTAACGTGAATAAACTTTGGGATACACCGAAAACGATGGATTTAGACTGGCTAGCCACCTTGGAGGTAGAGTCAACGAAAGTCCCATCTAGTAAGGACAATTTATAGTGTAATGTCACTAAATCTGCCACTGATGGAGTGGAAGTTGTAGCGGTGGATGTAATGGAATAGTACATGCCATCTACCGTGCGTTGGTAGGTCAGATTACGCTGTTTTAAATAGTTTTGAATATCTGCATTATTCTTTGCAACCTCCTGCTCTACTGGATTCTCCACCGAGCAACCTGAAATAGCTAGCGCTAACGCGAAAAATAAAACCAAATACTTACTCATGCTTATTCAATTTTAGCCACGTAAATCTCAAAACTTAAGGGAGTATAACCTGGAATACTGCTATTTCCATTCACTCCATACCCTAAAGCGGATGGGAAAACGATCACCGCTTTCTCGCCTAAACGCATCTTCTCAATCCCCATTTGGAAACCGGGAACCGTTTGCGTTCCTCCGATGGTAACGCTCAAACTGTCTGTGCGTGCCATGTTACCATCAAACGCTTTAGAACTTAAAAAACGTCCTGTGTATTTAATCTTTACTACCTTTCCTTGAGCGGGAATCTCACCTGTTCCAGCCTGCAATCGAATATACCGAAGGCCATCTGCCTGCGTGTCCGTAACAGTGTACCCATTACGAGCAATAAACTCCCGAATAAGGTCTTCTTGTGTGCGCACTACGTAGGACTTGATTTTCACCTTCATGGGCGTGTAGGCAGGCAAATCCGGAAAGGACTGCGCAGTTCCTGGAATCACTAAGGTCGCCTGCTCTCCTTCACGAAGGGCCGTAAACAAAGAAACGAACACTGGATTTCCATTTCCATAGCGTAAAAAATAAGGAGAATTAGTCGCCCGATTCGTACTATCTAAGACCTTACCTGTCGCCAGGTTAGAGAACTCATAATGTACATAGAGCGAATCGCCCTTCGTCGCTAATTCCCCTGATGGATTCGATTTAGTTACGAAATAATAGCCTCCATCTGATAGAGAAGATGGGCTTTGATTTTGACCAGCAAAATAGGCTAAAATCTGTGTTTCATTTTCTTTCGCCTTCACATCATCCTCTAATGCAATATCAGAGAGACAAGAAAACGTAAAAAAGGCAATAAATAGGAATCCGAAAATTTTCATTCAATTATTTCTTAGACAATACTTCTAATTCAAATACTAAAATAGCATTTGCAGGGATACGTGGAGCAGCACCTTGCGCGCCATAGCCTAACGCCGATGGAATCACAAACGTACCTTTTCCTCCTTTTTTCAATAACATTAATGCTTCGTTGAAGCCTGGAACTAATTGACCTACTGGAGGCATCGCAACACCTGCACCTTTGTCAAATTCTTTTCCATCTAAAAATGTTCCGATGTAGTTCACTTCCCAAGACTCGCCCATTTTAGGACCTTCGCCCACACCTGGATTCGAAATAGAAGCATATAAACCGGTAGATGTCTTCGTGAATTTCTTGCCTGAGTTCGCTACGTAAGCTTCGATTAATTTCGCGTCTTTACCTGTTTGCTCTGCTGATAATTTCGTCATCTCTTTTTCGAATTCTGCACGAGATTGAGATTTCTTAATCTTAACGATGAAACGAACGTCTGTTCCACGCTTTAAGAACGGAGGAACCGGTTGGTTTGCATCTTTGAATAAACTATCCACTGGAACGAAGATGGTTGCGCTATCTCCTACAGCTAATAAACGTAAACCGTTCTCAAAAGAACCTTTAAATGCACCTGCAGGCGCTGCTGGAGGAACTAAATCTTGTAATGGCTTGCCTTCTTTGCGTGAATCTTTGATGGTAGAATCGGCATCGTTTTTAATCACTAAATCAAACGTAATAATATCACCTTCTTTTAATTTAGCGGCGCTATCATCATGTTCGTGTTTTTGGATTTTAACTCCGTCTACTACTTCGACATTGTTACACGAAGCTAGTGCCATTGCCGCTACTAAAATTACTGCTAGTTGTTTACGCATGATTTTGATTTTATACATTTTTAACTCGATTTATTTCAGAAAGATACAAAGGTAACACTTCCATTAGTTTTTTCTTCGCCTCCACTAAACTTCCCCCAGAAAAACGTCCACCGGAGGCATTTTTATGCCCTCCGCCTTCAAAGTATTTCGAAGCAAATTCGTTCACAGCAAAAGGTTCGATAGACCTAAAAGACAGCTTTACGCCATCTGGACGCTCAATCATCAAGATGGACCACACACAGCCGGTGATTTGCAAACCGTAATTCACAATTCCTTCTGTGTCCCCAGCTTGGGAATTAAATTTTGTTAAATCCTCTGCCGTAATCCACATGAAAGCGAGGTGAAACTCGGGAAGGTAGTCCATTCTTTGGCCTAACACATGACCAATAAACTTCAACCGATCGATACTAGATGAATCAAATACCTTGCGATGCACCTCGTTTGTATTCACCCCTAAATTAATCAAGGCTGCCACCACCGTGTGCACATGAGCGGTCGTATTCGGGTGACGAAAAGAGCCTGTGTCGGTCATAATACCCGAATACAAGCAAGAACCGATGGCTGGATCGAGTAGATTTTCATCGCCCCACTCCAAGATTAAATCATAGATTAATTCACAGGTCGACGCCGCAATCGTGCGGTGGTAATAATAATCGCCAAAGTCTTCCGGATCCAAGTGGTGATCTATCACCACCTTTTTTGCCCGCGACTTGCGCACTAAAGGCGCCATGTTATGAAGCCTTTGAATGCCCGAGAAATCCAAACAGAAAATAAAATCAGCTTCCTCGACCAGCGCATCGATTTGCACCTTATGAAGTAGCTCGTCATACGTTAAAATATCCGCTGCTCCCGGCATCCATTTTAGGTTAGCAGACAAGGCTGATGGTACCGCTACCGTCGCTTGAATACCTTTTTTGGCCAAATATCCTTGAAAAGCAAGGGTCGAGCCAATCGCATCCGAATCCGGATTATAATGGGCAGTGATCACAGCTTTCGTGCCGGGAATAAGGTGGGCTTTTAACTCAGAGATGGAGGTCATAAAATGGGATGGCCAGAAATAAATTTGGGCGAACGCAAAGTTAGAGATAAATTTGTTCAAAATTATACCCATGTCAACAAATAGAACTTTCACTATGATTAAACCGGATGCGGTCGCAGACGGTCACACAGGTCCCATCATTCAACAAATTGAAAAAGCAGGCTATAAAATTATTGCCATCACGAAATTAAAGATGAGCCCCGAGCAAGCGGGTCAATTTTATGCCGTTCACAGTGAGCGCCCTTTCTATAAAAGCCTTTGCGACTACATGTCGAAGAGCGAGATTATTCCGATGATTTTGGAGAAAGAAAATGCCGTAGAAGATTTTCGCACGTTGATAGGATCCACAAATCCAGCAGATGCAGCGGAAGGAACTATTCGTAAGCAATTTGCCAAATCTCTGGAGGCTAATGCCATCCACGGATCAGATTCTGATGAGAATGCAGCCATCGAAGGTGCGTTCTTCTTCCCAGGCGTTTAAATCTTATCAGTACTCAGATTAGCGGTGCTTATAGAATAAGAATCCGTTCTCTTCTTTTAGGAAGATCAAGTTCGGGTGGTATTTGAACTTTTCCTCCGCATCCGCTTTCAGAATGAAATAAGCCGGTCTATCCAGCTTTTTCGCCGCCAATAATTCATCGCCCGCGGGACTTCCTGCGGGCTTTTGAAAATACAAGAGGTGCGCGTAGGACTTGAATCCGACTGGCTCGATGTAGACTTTTTGGCCCACTTTCGCGATATAAAAATCAATCACTGTTGCCTGCGTATATCCTTCAATTTTAGGCACAACTATCGCCATATAAGCCATAATCGTCACTAGCGAAGCTGCCATTAAGGTGTGCAGTTTCTTCGAAAACAAATAATAGATCACGGCCGCAGCAAACGCAACACCGATCAAAAATTCCCAACCCGCCCAATACACCGGCGCTTGCAAATTCCCTTGCACGAATACGTCCTTAATGTAGGGAGAAATGAGGCCGGCGTTTTGGCCAATGAAAGGAACCGCAGTCAACACCGTCGCTAATAATAATCCTACAAAACCGATCGCCGAATTATATTTCCAATTAAAGCGAAATCCACCTGCCTGCCATTCTTGCAGTACCACCGCAGAGAAATAGGTTAACGGAATCCAACACATGGACGAATAATGCACAATTTTCGTCTTCACGATACTGAACAGAATCAAAACCACCCAAAACAAGACTTTCATCCAGTTCGAAAAGTCCAAATCCTCGCGCTTCCAACGAAATAACCGAGCACCTGCCCAAATCGACACCGGGAAACATCCGATCAACAAGACCACAAAGTGGTAATAAAAGGGTTGTCCATGGCCGGCATCCCCCGTAGTCATCAATCGAACTTGGTAGGTAAAAAAGTCTTCAATGATCTGCCAACCAAACTTATAAGCAATCAAACCATACCAAGCCACAAAGAAAAATACGGAGATCAATCCCGCTACCACAGCGCCTGTAAACAAACGGCCATTGATACGTGAACGGTATAAAATTCCCACGAACAAAAGGGTTAATGCCCAGAGGAGTAATGCCGCTGGACCTTTGGTCAACATAGCTAAACCAATTGAAATCCCAGCGAATAGGACATTTCTAAAGCGCGTCGCATCCTGAAAAAACTCTGAAAAGAAATAGACGCCTAAAAATATCAACAAATTAAAGAGCGGATCAATGATCCCAGAACTCGCATACACATGCGGTGTAATGGCAACTAAATAGGAAAATGCCCAGAGGTTCCCAAAATTTGCACCCCAAGTCTTCTTCCCTATCGCATACAGTGACCAAAGCGTGGCAATCCCAATGATCGCATTAGGGAAACGCGCGGCAAATTCCATCGAAATGTCTGATTGACCCGAGAACGAATCAAAGGCCATAAAACTCAGTGCCTGCAGCCAAAGGAACAAAGGTGGTTTCTCCCAGAAGGGTTGAAAGTTGATTTGGACGCTTAAAAAATCCCCCGTCACAATCATTTCCCGTGCCGATTCCGCAAAATTCACCTCATCCCAGTCGAACAAATGGGTCGACCCTAAAAAAGGAATATAAACTGCCGCTCCCACGAGGGCCCAGAAAAGGTAGGGTTTACTTTGAACTGCTTTTAGCATAGTGGATCGAATAAAATAAGGCCGATGAGCCTACTCCGATGGCCGCTCCCACGAGGGTATCCACCGGAAAATGTTGAAATAAATAAACTCTAGAATAGGCAACGCCCACGGCTAACAAACCGGCGAAAAGCCCCCAGAACCAGCGACGCAATAGCACCGCCACCCAGAAAAACATAAAAAAAGCCGCACCAGTGTGACCTGATGGCATGGAGTTGTATTCATGAATAGGTAATCCCGCTACAAGATGCCATTTGACACCACTTGCTGCAAAGTAAGCCAAAGGCCGCAGCGCATCTGTAAACACCAGATGCTTCAATCCTTGAATTAATCCGGTAGATAAAGCGTACGAATAGACATAGGATAAGGCGTAGGCTTTCTGAAAACGGATTAGATAGAGTAAGAGTAAAATAGGCAGAACGACTTCTGCCGTGGCAGTCAAGGCTTGAAATAAAAGGTCCGCCAGCTGGGAATGGTTTCCATTGATTAACTGGAGCTGATCGAGACGCTCGTAAGTGCTGACAAAAAGCCAACCTCCTACTTCGTACAAAATAAAGATTCCTACAAATGCTTTTACAGACTGACTCCAATACTTCATGCCTCGAAATTACGAATTTGTTCAGCGCAACTATTGCTGTTTTCGAATATTTTCGTAATTTCGCATTCTTTTTTACCCAAGAGTGAAAATGAACGTCCTAGAAGCATACCAGATACCGATACTTTCTTTAGAGGATAAAGTATACCCGTATTCCTTCATTGGGAATGATGAATTTTTCGCTGCTTTCGAGCAGGAATGGGTCCAAAAGGGCGAATTTAACGCAAAAGCGACGTTAGATAAATCGCCGACCATGATTCAGGTTAGACTGGAGATTGACGGCTTTTTGAAATTAATTTGCGATCGATCGAATGAGGAATTTGAATTCCCCATCCACATTGATGAGAAGATTATTTATAAATATTCGGATCACAATGAAGATATGGGAGATAATTTGTTCTTGTTAGATAGAAAATCGCCTAAATTAGATTTATCGCAAGATTTATTTGATTTCATTGCCTTGCAGGTGCCTATGAAGAAGTTGCACCCACGGTTTGTGAAACCTTTAGATGAGCATGTAGATGGCGAGTTGATTTATACAACAGACCCAGAAGACGAAAATAAAGCCGATCAGGAGCCAGAAATGGATCCGAGATGGGCAGCCTTAAAAAAATTAACAGACAATAATTAATAAATAACAATACAATGGCACATCCTAAAAGAAAAATCTCTACTACGCGTCGTGATACAAGAAGAGCGCATGATTTCGGGACTCCTAAGCATTTAGGAGTAGATCCTCAAACAGGCGAAACTCACCTTTATCACCGTGCTCACGTACATGAAGGTAACTTGTTCTACAAAGGAAAAATGATCGTAGAAGGATTCACGGTTAAGTAATTCCCTGGTAGACTGCAGCTTTACGCTGTTTTTTCAGCACAACTGAAAAAATCCCGTTAAAATGCTATTTTTTGACTAAATTTAATGCTATTTTTGCCAAAAGCTTTAGTAATTAAACATAATTAAATGAAAATAGCCGTTGATGTGATGGGTGGAGATTATGCTCCAGAAGCTGTAATCGAAGGAATACTTTTAGCGTTATCTAGTCTTTCAAACGACGACACTATATTAGCCGTAGGTCCACAGGACACCATCGAGCAATTATTAGCGAAACACGGGTATGCAGGCAAGCAAATTGCCATCATTCCTGCGGATCAAGTAATTGAAATGGGTGAACATCCGACTAAGGCATTATCTCAAAAACCCAATTCCAGCATCGGAGTTGGGTTTCATCTTTTAAAGGAAGGCAAAGCTGACGTCTTTGCTTCTGCAGGAAATACCGGCGCTATGATGGTCGGTTCTTTATTTTCTGTGAAAACCATCGAAGGAATTTCTCGCCCAGCGATTGCCGGTTTCGTTCCACAAGAAGACGGCACCTATGCCTTAATGCTGGATATTGGCGCGAATGCGGATTGCAAACCAGAGATGTTAGATCAATTTGCGGTCTTAGGCTCTGTGTACTTTGAGGCTACGACTGGCAAGAAAGCGCCACGTGTGGGTTTAATGAACATAGGCGAAGAAGAGCAAAAAGGGAACATCCTTTCACTTGCGACACATGCCCTTTTAAAAGAGAACAAGAAGATCAACTTCATCGGTAACATCGAGGGGAAAGACTTCTTTAAGAACAAAGCAGACGTTATTGTGACCGACGGATTTACGGGAAACATTATTTTGAAGATGGGGGAATCTATCTACAAGATCATGAAAGACCAAGGAATTACGAATGACTTTGTAGAGAATACAAATTACGAAAAATACGGCGGTAGCCCGATCATCGGGATTAATGGGAATGTGATTATTGCACACGGGGCGTCTAGTCCTTTGGCAATCAAAAACATGATCAAACTGTGTAGATCCGTTGTAGAATCAGATGTTTGCGGTAAGATAAAGGCCGCCATCGAGAACCAATAATGAATATGAGCCAAAAAATAAGTGCAGCCATCACCGGAGTCGCAGGATATGTACCGGATTATGTGCTGACGAATCAAGAATTAGAAAAAATCATTGATACAAACGACGAGTGGATCACTTCTCGCACCGGCATCAAAGAAAGACGTATTTTGAAAGGCGAAGGCCTAGGAACGTCTTTTATGGGGGCTAAAGCGGTAGAGGATCTCTTGAAGAAAACCAATACCAAGCCAGAAGAAGTAGACATGTTGATCTGTGCGACGGTTACTCCAGATTACTTTTTCCCTTCCGCTTCGAACTTAATCTGCAAGGCAGTAGGCATCCGTGAAACGGCTTCCTTTGACTTAGCAGCAGCTTGTTCTGGTTTCTTAAACGCCTTAGGTGCAGGTACTGCCTTCATCGAATCAGGTCGTTACAAGAAAATCGTAGTGGTGGGTGCAGATAAAATGTCTTCGATTGTGGATTATACGGATCGTACAACGTGCATTCTTTTTGGGGATGGTGCTGCAGCGGTGATGTTAGAACCTAATTTTGAAGGTTTAGGCGTACAAGACTTCATTTTGAAATCAGATGGAGAAGGATGTGAATCCTTAATGCAAAAAGGGGGCGGTAGCGCCTACCCTCCTACGGTAGAATCGGTGGAAGCAAAATGGCATTACATTCGCCAAGAAGGTCAATCCGTATTTAAATTTGCGGTGACGCGTATGGCTGATGTTTCGGCAGAAATCATGGAGCGCAATCACTTAACTGGTGACGATATTAAATATTTAGTTCCGCACCAAGCGAATAAACGTATCATCGATGCGACGGCAAATCGCATGGGTGTGAGTGAAGATAAGGTGATGTTGAACATCCAGAAATATGGAAATACGACGGCGGCGACGATTCCGCTTTGTCTTTGGGATTACGAAAACAAACTAAAAAAAGGAGATAATCTGATCTTAGCGGCCTTCGGTGGAGGTTTCACATGGGGATCAGCTTACGTTAAATGGGCATACGACCCTAAATAATTAGAAATGGCAACTACAGCAGACATTAAAAATGGGATGGTGATTAAATACAATGACGATTTATATTCGATCATTGAATTCCTTCACGTAAAACCAGGAAAAGGCCCGGCTTTCGTTCGGACTAAATTACGTTCATTAACATCAGGAAAAGTTATCGATAACACGTTTAACTCAGGCGTGGCAATCTATCCAGTACGTGTAGAACGCAGAAAATTCCAATTCATCTTCAAGGATGAGTTTGGCTATAACTTCATGGACCAAGAGTCATTCGAGCAAATTCTATTAAATGAGAATTTATGTGTGATGGCTGATTTGATGAAAGAAGGACAAGAGGTGGAGATTTTGATCAATACCGAAAACGATGCTGCTTTATCTTGTGAATTGCCTCCATTCGTAGAATTGAAGGTAACTTACACAGAACCAGGTGTTCGTGGCGATACGGCTAACTCTCCTAAGAAACCAGCAACGGTAGAAACAGGAGCAACGATTACCGTACCTATTTTCATCGAACAAGATGAAGTAATTAAAGTAGATACAAGAACCTATTCATACGCTGAGCGTGTAAAATAATTAGCTACCTTTGTAGCGTTTAATTAACAAAAAGAATGGATACTAAAGAAATTCAACGATTACTCGATTATATCGCTAAATCTCCATTAGCTGAGGTTAGCATTGAAACAGAAGGTTTAAAGGTTTCTGTTAAGAAACACGGAGAAGCAGCACCGGTAGTAAGTGTCGTTTCTGCAGCACCAGCGGCGGCTCCAGTAGCAGCTGTTCCGGCAGCAGCGGCGCCAGCGGCTCCAGCAGCACCTGCACCCGTAGCAGATAACTTATATACCGTTAAGTCTCCTATGATCGGTACATTCTACCGTGCTCCAGGTCCAGATAAAGATAACTTCGTAGAAGTAGGAACGGAAATCGCTCCAGGTAAAACGGTTTGTGTGATCGAAGCGATGAAATTGTTTAACGAAATCGATTCAGAGATCTCTGGAAAGATCGTTAAAATCTTAGTTGACAATGCTAGTCCAGTAGAATTTGATCAACCTTTATTCTTGGTTGAAAAAGCGTAATCTATGTTTAAAAAGATATTAATAGCGAATCGCGGGGAAATTGCCTTGCGTATTATTCGGACTTGTAAGGAGATGGGCATCAAAACGGTGGCTGTTTTCTCTACCGCCGATCGCGACAGTTTACACGTTCGCTTTGCGGATGAGGCCGTATGTATCGGACCTCCGCCCAGCAGACAATCTTATTTGAGTATTCCGGCGATTATTTCGGCTGCAGAAGTGACTGGAGCAGATGCAATTCACCCGGGTTACGGTTTCCTTTCTGAGAATGCAGAATTCTCGCGTATTTGTTCTGAACATGGGATTAAGTTCATCGGTGCTTCGGCGGACATGATTAATTCGATGGGAGATAAAGCGACAGCGAAAGAGACGATGAAGCGTGCTGGGGTTCCAGTTATCCCGGGTTCTGACGGCTTAATCGACACCGTAGAAGAAGCAAAAGAATTAGCGAAAGCCATCAAATACCCGGTAATCATCAAGGCTACGGCTGGTGGTGGTGGCCGCGGGATGCGTATCATCCGGGAGGAGTCAGAATTTGACAAATTATGGGAAGATGCGAAGATGGAATCAGCGGCGGCTTTTGGAAACGATGCGATGTACATGGAGAAATTCGTGGAAGAGCCTCGTCACATTGAGATTCAGATTGTGGGAGATAAATTTGGCAAAGCTTGTCACTTATCAGAACGCGATTGCTCGATTCAACGTCGTCACCAAAAATTGTGCGAAGAAACTCCATCCCCTGCCCTTTCGGAAGAATTGCGCAAGAAAATGGGTGATGCGGCGATCGCAGGTGCAACGGCCATCGGGTACGAAGGCGCGGGTACGATTGAGTTCTTAGTGGACAAAAATGGGGATTTCTACTTCATGGAGATGAATACCCGTATCCAAGTAGAGCATCCGATCACAGAAGAAGTAACGGATTTCGATCTAATTAAGGAGCAAATTAAGGTAGCAGCGGGCATCGCGATTTCGGGCCAAAACTACTTCCCTAAATTATATGCCTTAGAATGCCGTATTAACGCGGAAGATCCAGCGAACGGTTTCCGTCCATCACCAGGTAAGATCACGAATCTTCACCTTCCAGGTGGCCACGGTGTTCGTATTGACTCACACGTGTATTCTGGCTATACTATTCCACCTAATTACGATTCAATGATTGCGAAAGTAATCGTTTCAGGCCAAAGCCGTGAAGAAGTATTACTCCGTATGAAGCGTGCTTTGCAAGAATTCGTGATTGAAGGTATCAAAACAACGATTCCATTCCACATCAAGTTGATGGATGATCCTACGTTTAAGTCAGGTCAATTCACGACGGCTTTTATGGAAAGTTTCGATTTGAGCGATTTGTAATTTGACCTAAAAAGGTTTTGAAAAAGGAGGCTCGATGGCCTCCTTTTTTTGTTCTAAAACATTTTCTTTTAGACACTTGCATATCAAATCAAGATTTTATAAATTTGCACTCCCATTTTTCGATTGAATGCCCGTTTGAAAGATAAAATAGGTCATAATCAATTCCTTTAGACAAATTCCGTAGTCTAGCTGGAAACGATTCAAACAGTTAAATTATAAACAAGTGGATACTTTAAGTTACAAAACCATCTCCGCAAACAAAGCTACTGTTCAGAAAGCTTGGTTTGTTGTAGATGCTGAAAATCAAGTTTTGGGACGTGTTTGTTCTGAAATTGCGAAAATCATTCGTGGAAAGCACAAGCCTTCTTACACTCCACACGTTGATTGTGGCGATCAAGTTATCGTTATCAACGCGGACAAAATTCGCTTAACTGGTAAGAAAATGACAGACAAGGTGTATATCCGTCACACGGGTTACCCAGGTGGTCAACGTTTCGCAACTCCACGTGAGGTTTTAGCTAAAAACCCAAGAGGTGTTGTCGAATCAGCAGTAAAAGGTATGTTACCTAAAAACCGTTTAGGACGTGAGTTATTCAACAACCTATTCGTTTATGCAGGACCAGAACATCCTCACGCAGCTCAACAACCTAAAGAACTTACCTTTTAACGGATACTAAGATAATGGCAGAAATAACAAGTAAAATCGGTAGAAGAAAGACAGCAGTAGCTCGTATTTCGATGACACCAGGTAAAGGCCAGATTAAAATCAACGGCCGTGTATTAGCTGATTACTTCCCATCTGAAATTCTTCAGATTGTGGTTAATCAACCTTTCGCTTTAACGAACACAGTAGGTTCATTTGATGTAACAGCTAACGTAGATGGCGGTGGTATCAAAGGGCAAGCTGAAGCGCTTCGTATGGCGATTTCACGTGCACTTCAAACGCAAGATGCAGAATTACGTTCTCCTTTGAAAAAAGAAGGCTTCTTAACTCGTGACCCACGTATGGTGGAGCGTAAGAAACCAGGACGTGCGAAAGCTCGTAAGAGATTCCAGTTCTCTAAGCGTTAAGATTTGTTCGTGGAAAAGGCTTGTCTGTTGCCGATGCCTTTTCCAC
>Ga0209134_10000016_pt1 | contig 70514 bp, 86 predicted proteins | sample LauGreSp1BDMLBSN_2_FD_187566 | JGI IMG/M metagenome (GOLD analysis project Ga0209134, IMG submission 187566) | Freshwater lake microbial communities from Lake Michigan, USA - Sp13.BD.MLB.SN (SPAdes) (version 2) | ecosystem: Environmental > Aquatic > Freshwater > Lake | place: Lake Michigan, USA... | reverse complement strand
TTATCACCGCTTCACTATCTGGTTCAGCTTCATCCAGGTAAGCCTCAACAGCTTCTTCAGCCCAATTGGCACGAGTGGTATATGATAAAATATTTCTCACGGTTTCTTTTTTAATCAGGTAAGCCTCAACAGCTTCTTCAGCCCAATTGGCACGAGTGGTATTTGATAAAATATTTCTCACGGTTTCTCCTTTAATTTAGCTTGGTACTCCAAGCACTGTTGGGTGATTTGCTCGATAGAAGCATTGTTGGGTAGGGTCAGTTCATCTGCCCAGGTAGGCCAGAATAGTGATAACTCCGCCCCAATCTTTACCTTGTCATGCTGAATTTCTGGTAGCTCTTGCCACCGCATTTCCTCAATCAGATTTTCGTTGACCCAATGAATGATTTCAGGGGAATCCTCGAAAACTAGGTAAATAGCGTCATGAATGAGCGCTACCGGGAGAATTGAATTGCGATAGGGAGACTTCCAGACTTTCTTCATGAAAGCGTTAGCAGCACGATTGTTGAGCAATCCATAGGACTGGCCCAGTGCATTGCCGGCAGTACGTCCTTCAGCTTCAGCTTCAAATGGCGTGCTCCGAAGCCCTAGGACAGTTTTGGCTATCAAGGGTGTACGAAGCCTCAGTCCAAAGGCGATCTTGACATAGCCGCAGGATGCGGCCTCTGTAAGGCGGTCTTGAACCCATTGGTCTGAGGCGGCATACAGTTCGTGGTAGTTACGCTCGATCTGTTTGGCTACTGCTTCAGTAAAGCCACAGTTGGCCATCAGAGTTCGCCAGGTACCCCTGTAAGTAAGTGCAAAGGTGGGAGCCTTTGACAGTTGCCGGATAGCCTCATAGAGCTTCTTGATACTGTTGATCGACTCTACGGTATCAACAATACCGGGCAATCTGTCCGGGAAGTAACTGAACGCTCGTAGGCAATGCCCATCGTATCCTTCCAGGTACACCCGCATTTTGTTGGGATCTCTGGTAGTCAGTGCAGAGATATAATCCTCGAGAGAATTAAAATCTGCCCCACCGAATATCCAACCAGCAGGAGTACCGAAACACTTCTTGATCAGTTTGCCGTAGGTAGACCCTGCAGGAATATTCTGCATATTTGGATCTGAACTACTGAGCCGACCAGACTTGGTGCCCCCCAGGTTAAAACACCCGTGCAGCCACATGATTCCATCACCTTTACGCACTGCCGCTTCAAAGGCAGGGATAAAAGAGCTGAGAATCTTGTCGGCTGTAGCGTAACCAATCAGAGCATGCAGAAGATCCAGATACTCTGGATTGACCGCATGGTTTACGAGCTTCTCCAAGGTCTCCCCACCGCATGCAGGCTGCTTGGTATCTGTCAGATCAATGACAGGTAACCCCATCAACTCATAGAGCAGGAGCTGCTTCTGTGGATTGCTGTTGGGATTAAAGCGTAAGCCAGCAAAATGAGAGAGCGGATGTTGCTTCTTCTTCAGCTTGGCATTGGCAGCTACCATGGCTTCAGTCTGTAAACGGTACTCCAGCTTCTGGATAATGGATTCCCCAAAACCAGTAGGCTGCTGAGCAAATACCTGTTCATAGCCGGCAATGATTCCTTCCAGCTCTTTACGTGCAGCAGCCACATTCTCTGGAATCAAAGGCATGCCTGTGAGTTCCATCTGAATGATGACTTGCTGGCTTGGGAGCATCAGACCGGTATACAGCTCTAGTTGCTGATCCTGCACCATGAGAGGGTAAAACTTCTCATACACGTAATTGGTAGAGATACCATCGATCAGGTTGTACTTGAGCAACTCATGCAACGGGATCTTCAGAATATTCTTGATCTCTGAATTGGCCCAGTTACCTGAGTGCGCATGCGCCAGATCTTTCAGACTGAGTGAGTTCCCTGCTGCAGAGTTTGTTGCCAGGTACGCAATGATGAGCGTGTCAGCAAAATCACGGGTAAGAACTTCCAAGCCAATGAGCAGATTTTCATTGTCGAAGTAATCATCCATCCACAGTTCGTAGATCAAGATTTTTACATCGAAGGAAGCTTTATGGAATCTCAGCTCTCCTTTGTATGTTTCAAAGAAATGCTTCAGAGCTGTTTTAACAGGGCCGTTATGTACCATCTCTCCGTATACCCCATTGATAGGGGAGGGTAGAGATACGTAGTCCACAGCAAAGGCTATGCCTTCATGCTTAGACCAAGCAAAAGTAATGGTACCAATGCCTGCTTTGTTAAACTTCAGTGATGCTGTTTCAATATCACAGCTCAGTGCTGGGTACTGATGCAGCTTACCAAGTGCTGCAGCAATCTCAACTGATGTATAGGGATACTCAGCATACTGAATAACATCTGTACCCAGTGCAGTGTAAGTGTTCTTCACCAGATCAATGAGTGTATCCATTGACATAATGAGCTTAGGCTCATTGGCTGGATTGTAGAACAGGGACTTATGGTTAACTCCCAGCACTACATGCATATCTGTATACCCTACTACAGTACATGGGAGTACATAGCCCAGGTGTACATCTGCTTTCCTACTGTTAGTTAATACCTTGAAGTATTCTGCATCAGCACAGTAGATGTACTGTACTGCCACACTTCTCAGTTCAGACAAGACAGTAACCAGCTCATCTTTGATGAACGGTACTGCTGCCTTCTTCTTACCACCATAAGAGAGCGCACCTACGATGATGTCTGCACTATCCAAACCATGTTTAGTAAAGTATGTCTCGTAGGTATGCTGAATCTCTTGTTTGTTGAATGCGCTGTCTTTTACAAGAAGCGCGATGGGATAATTGTCTGATTGACTGAAGGCGAAGGAATGCACAGTGGTTCTGTCCTTGAAGTGTGAGCAGGGGAGATGATCGTAGTGTTCACAGAAATTGAAAAATTTGCAGGACTTCCACGTTGAACAATATCATTGCGGTTGTTCCCTACCCGCAGATACGCATATTTGGTGAGATCAAATGCGTTTTGTTGTTTATCCAGCCAGCCAAAGAACTGAAATAGTTCCTGGGTCTGAACTGACCCGTCATAGATGGATTCTTGTATAAAAATCCAATAGTGACCTTGCGGGGATACATGATCTGCTGGAGCTTGGAGCAGCGTAGGCAACTCCAGTCCCAGTAAGGCATCTACTTTGATTTCATTACTGATAGCGATGATTGCATCAGATAAATAAGCCATGTGGCTCTCCTAGATTCCCAGGAGATCATCCACCTGGCGTATCTTTATTTTGATGAGGTATTTTTCATTGGCTTCTTTAAAAGCTGCCAGCTCTGAAAGAGACATCACCTTTTCTCTGTCAGGGGTGTCAAAATCCAATGCGTAAACATCATTGGTATATTTCTCAGGTAGCAGGTGCGCTATCTGAGAAAGATCCTCTGTGCTGGCGAACAGTGCTATCAAGTAGTTCTTGATGCACAGCCCCATAGAGATATCGAATTCCTTTTTCTGTTGCAGGAACCCAGCCATCCTTGGATGCAGATTGATATGCAGCGCAGGGACTCGGATTCCACGATCCACTTTCTTCTGAGTATCCGGGCGGTAATACACCTGGTTTCGGAAGGAGAAGTAGCGGTAATCCAGCCCATAAGCACTGGCGTTTAACCGCACCATGTCCCACAGCAAAGTAGTCTCGGCTTCTCTTTCAGGGTGACAGATGCTGTTGTAGAGGCTATCTATGCAGTGCTGCTTTACTTGTGGACTGAGGCTCATACAAAGTCTCCGGTGAGGATTACTTCATGGCGTGCTCGGCTGACTGCGACGTACATCATTCGAGCGATCGTGTTACCAAGATTGCACTGGCTGACATCATCTAAGTCGATGAATACTCGGTCATAGGTGCTGCCTTGGGATTTGTTGATAGTGCACGCGTAAGCTGCCCGCAGATCAATCCAGGTATCCTCAATAGTGCGTACCATGGAGAGAAAATCTTTGGCTCTAGCCCATTTCAGCTTGGCCTTCATCTCATCTCTGGATTCAGGCATGAAGAAATAAGTGAGTTTATCCAGCTCTACGTGGTAACCAGGGAGATCCATTTCTATTGCGGGGGAGATAGCCGTGATCTGCACAAGTTGATCTGTCTTGAAAGTGAATTTCTTGTGGGAGACGTGCTTGTTACAGATTGCGTAGTCATCTACTTGCAATCTTGGTTCTCCTTGTATTCTTTCACGGATGGCGTGGTTGTAATCAATGACAGTTTGATTCGTCCACGCCAACACCTTGGAGTCGTTGTTCTTCCAATCTTTTCGAGTGAATTCCGCCAGTACAGCGGCCTCAAACTCGTCGCCTTTCAGGTGCTTAATATGCACTCCATCTGGCTTAAAGTTGAAGAATTTCCCCGATGTAACTGTCTTCCTGAATTCAGTAGACAATTCTATTATGGGGTTTCCTTCCGCTTGTCTGACAACCTCGGTGAGCTTTGCCGTCTCGAAACCAGAGTTAAATACAGGGGCATCCTTCGCCCTGAAATCGACGATTTGAGCGGGGTCTCCAATGAAAAGGATTTTGCAATTGGAGGTGTGCTCAAAGATTTTCCTTATCAGTATGCGGTCAATAAAACTGGCTTCATCGATAACGATGATTGTGTTTACTATGTTAGGAACATCATTACGGCGAACTAGCATTGTCTCTTGAGTCTTGTAATTTTTACTGACACGTAGGTTAAGAAATTTGTGGATGGTTACTACATCAGCCCCTGTTATCTGGCGCAGTGCTTCTGCTGCCTTGTTAGTGGTCGCGGTGAGCTGCAGAGGCCAAGCACTCATGGGATTGGCACTGATCAATGCTTCTGTCTTGATCAGCTTGGGGAGCATGTCGATAACACGCTCAACCAGAGTGCTCTTGCCTGTGCCAGAGTAGCCCTCAAGCACAAACACTTTCTTGCTGGGATGTAGAATGAATTCGATGACTTGATCGTAAGCTTTTTGCTGTCCTGCGGAAAAGGTAACTTGTTTCATGGCAACTCCAGAAATTAAGTGAATAGGTAGCCCTACGAACTTAATTTCATAGAGTGCTGTGGGTTATTCTGGCGCGTCGAAGTGAACGATTCTGCCAAATTTGCAAGTGAAGGTCGGGTTCTTATCGATTATCCAAATGATTGGAACCTTGCAGGTGCCTGGGTAAGAGGCAAAATCACCATCAGTAAATATGATGGCAACTGCTGGTTTGTTTTCGTTGATCCAGTCAATAACGGGGGTGATGTACGTTCCGCCCCCTTTAATGAATTTGATCTCCTTGAGTTCTTGCTCAGTTTTCACGTCATCGATACAAATAATGCGGGTATCGAACTGCCCAAATTTAATACAATCTGGGTGAAGACTTTTGATTAAGCCAAGGGTTTCACTGATGAAATGCTCAGTTTGTTTTTGGGTAACAGACAAGGAGACATCGGTGAATACTGCAGCGGTACCCAACTTTTCTGCGTGCTGGGTAGACAGAACGTACTCAGGGAAATAGCGTCTGTTGGGTCTGCGGAAAGTGTGTTCCGTTTTCCCTACAGATCGGTAATACCGGCGTACAAGGGCATGCCAGGGCAATTTGGGATTGGTCAGGTTGGTGACATAGTTCTGTATATCCTGTGGCACCATGCCCCAGCCTTCTGCGGTAGCTTTGGCAAGGATTGCAGCTTTAACCAAGACACCATCAAGAAACTTGTCGGCCTTCTCTTTGGTCATGGGGCTGGGGAGGATATCCATGACGAACCCAGGTTCTGGTTCATCTGGCAGAAGGTCATAGATTTCATCTGTGGATAGGCCACGGTATTTCCTGTCCCATAACCAACGATCACCAAGGGTACAGCCTGCCAAGTAAAGCATGTCATTGATGCAGTAATCCCCGGCGCGGTTCCATTTCTGGTGATCACGTTCCCCCTCTCTCCCAATATGGCGCAAGACCACATGGGAGACTTCGTGGAGGGAAATGCTTTTACGCACAGCAGGTGACTGCGCCATGAAGTAGTCGGGGTTGTACATCACCTCAACCCCATTGACTGCTGCGGTAGGTACCTCATCAGTGAAGCGGTGCCTCAGCGACAAGGCAACAGAGGTGAAGAACGTAAACTTACGATCCTCGAGCATTTGTATCTTGGTTTTATCGAGGGCTTGAATGGCAGCTTGCATACGCCCTCCTAAGTGGGGCTGATCAGTTTGTTGACACGGTACAGCTTTCCGAACTCCACTTGGTTTTCCCAAGAGAGATTCTTTTCTCGTTCCATGTGTTTGGTGTAAATCTCAGAGATGGCTGTAAATTTGAATACCATAGAGCTAGCTCCCTTGAGTATCTTCCCGATGCTCTCTGCCCAGATATAGTCAGAGAATGCGTCAGTTTCTGCCTCTATGTAAACGCCATGGATATCGAAGCGAAGGTGTTTGCTTCCCTCAGCGAAATTCCCCCCCTTTCCCCACTCACTATCGTAGGCAATACCGAGATCTTTCAGCTGGTCCAATTTAGGCAAATCACCGTAGTTCACCTCTTCAAACTCAAAACAACATAATTCATCGCTCTGCGAAAAGTCGTCTTCAAACCTTTCATCTCGGTAAATACGCTTTATTGCCTCTGCATATTCAGTCGGCACAGTGAGGGTTACTGAAACACGATCGCCCATACAGGCTCCTTAATAGACAGCTGAGGCGAAGTCAGAACGCCACTTAATGACTGCCGGGGTAGACTTCAACTCTGGGTTACGTGCGAGCATCTCGCGCATGGTGATTACCTGGAACTCTTTTGGGAGTCTGCGGATATACACAATCATGCGATCGATGTTTGCCACTGTGGCTTGATGGGCCAATGTGCCTGTCAGTGCGTACACAGTCCCAGGCTCTTGTGGCACTGGGGTTGTGTGCGGCTGGCCCAGAATCTGAACCATCTGTGGCAAGTCTGCGTAGATCTTGGTGTAGCCGATAAACTCTCGTGCTATGCCTTCTGAGATCGTTCCTGCCAATGCTGCCAAGGTAAGATCATCATCGATACCCAGGATATGCAGATGCTTGCTGGCAGACTCCCAGGTACGCCCAGAACCAAACGTGCGATCAGGATGATCTGGTTTGAAGGTGAACAGCATCTGAGGGAAAGTTTTGATGAATGACGTAATCCAGTGGTGAATGCCATTGGCTTCTGCCCACTCGACCCATGTGTTGTTATCCATGGTCACCTCGTAGTGCGTCAGGCGCGATTGCATGGCAGTGGACATATCCTCTACGAATGCGTTGTCGGTAATCAGGTTACCTGCCGCTGCCATCATCAGGCGAGGGTGAAGCTTAGCCTGCCCCACCATGCGATCGTAGATCAGCTTGTATGCGCCTTTCTGCACAGGGCGATCTGCCAATGGCAGCTCATCCAGGAACAGCAACCAGCCGTCATAGCCCTCTGGTATGGGGTCATTTTCCAGCGGGAATGTATCGAACGGTAGGTATCCTGCTCGCTGAGTTGCCTTGTTGACGTTGGGGAAACCAACCAGGTCCACTGGATCTGAGTTGGCCAATCGAAGGTCAATCAGGAAGAGGTTGTACTCCTTTGCAAATGCAGCAGCCAAAGCGCTTTTACCGATACCTGGAGAACCCCAGAACATTGGCACAGCACCAGCACGAATGGAGGTGGACATGGCCTTGATAAACTGCCCGGTGTGAATGGTGATAGTCATGGTAATTACTCCGGGATATCTTCCCAGTGGGTGATTTTGATTGAGCCTTCAGCTAAGCCAAGGCAATGAATGTCGGTGATTCTTGGGGTGGTTTCCTCCTCATCTTCGTAGTAGCCCCACTCTCGGGCACACTTTTCTCTTGCGGCGGTACGCAGCTTCTCTGTGGTGAGCGCATGAGTGAATGGCCCTATTTCATCTATCCAAATAGTGCCGGTACCGGAAGCTTCCTGGCAGAAGGCTGTAAACACCAGAGGGGTAGTTCTCTCTGCTGCAATCTTGTAATGGAAGCCAGCCAAGCCATAGGATGCTTCCATGCCTGAAGCGCCAATCTGTCTTTGGCGTGCTGGTACACAGGGGGTGCAGATACCTTTCCCGGTATCTATATTGTGGTACTGCCGGCCCATCATGGGGCCAGCACAGATAACGCACTGCAGTTCTTTGATTGAGTTGTGGGACATATGCCCTCCAGTGAATACAGGAAAACTAAATATTGCCCGGAGGGCATAAGATCAAGGAGACTTTTACTCTGCAGGCCCACCAAATTCTGGGGCGTCTCCCTTGATGGAAATGTAGCTGGGGTACTTATTTTATTCTGGTAATTCAGCAATCGTGAAAGTTTGCGGTGACCCGCAAACGCAACAGGGTATTACTACTTCCTGTTTGGTTCCTGGGGGTATACGCGGCTCGTCATCTTCATACTCCACCCGCAGCCTTGCATTACAAACTCTACAAGGAACTGAAGTTACAGGCTGTGAATCTTCTGGTTGTTGGGTCGTTTTCATGGGAAGTCCTTAAAATTAAAATGGGGCAGGTGGGAGAGAGTTCCATCTGTCTTGGTCAGTGGGAGAACAGCTCCCTCCGAACCAAGCGGAGCGTGGAGTACTGAGTGTGGCGTCATGCTTTTGTTCTTCCTCCTCGGTCATGGGGATACCCTGCAGTCGCCTGATATTGAACAGGCATGCCGGTAGGGAACCTTGACGATGGGGGAATGGGTAAGGGGAGCACAGGCAAGTCTGTTGCTTTACCATCTCACGCTTTCGTTCGGCCTCCACAGAGCGCACACGCAATGATCGGCACTTAGGACATGCGATGGGTCGGCTGAACTTGGTGGGGTGCTTACGAAGGGTGAAGCGGTGTCTGCAGGCAGACTCCTCACAGCGATACCGGTGCCTAAACCGTGTGGTAGACCGGGAAGGTCTTTGCATGAAGACCTCCGGGAAACATTTGAATGGTGGTAAATGAGTAAGCAAGCACAACGACAACAAGCATGATCAGAAGGACTCTGCATTCTCGTGACATAGTGACTGCCTATTCTGGGTTGGTGGTGTAGCTGGCCTGAACATTCAACAAAGTGTTGTGATAGGTCATCAGGATTGAGTTGAGGCGGTTTGCGGTAAGCACAGGTAGGTATGCCATGGCTTCATTGACTGCCTCTTCCAGAGTATCTCTGGAGGGAAACAGTGACTGTTTTACCGGCAATAGAGTGCCGGAATGCGGTAGTGGCATGGGGGGGTTCCTGTATCGGTGGGGTATAGCGTAAATGGGGAAATTCTGAAAATCAGAATATCGGATGAGATGTTTTGAATACTTCTAAAAAAAGACCCTACCCGTTAGGGTAGGGGAAAGGTTTCTTACTCCACAGAGCAGCCGGAGGCTGCATCAGCACAATGCGTATGCACTCTGTCTGATCTTCTGAGGGAGACTTGTAGAGAACTTCGGGAATGTTCCCTCTCTCTTGTGCAACTGGCTCAAGATGTCACTGATGACATTGCTCTCTGCCAGTTGTGCAAGGATCTCTCTGTAGTGCTTCCTGACATGGTTTAGGTTATTGGGATGTGCCCTGAAGTCATCGTGAACGGTGACAATGGGGAACGGCTTGTGTTCCAGCATACTGGTGATGATCTGGTTGAGCTGTCTGAGGTGGTTCTCACCCATGCAGATAACATCTTCCTCTGTCAGATGGGGGATCATCACAATGTCGGGCATGTTGCTACGCCTGTATTGCTCACAGTAATACTGAGTCATCCTGCTTGGATGGGCATAGTTACGACTCTGCTGTTGTCCAAAGGCTCGCTCCAGTAGCTCCCACTCAATGAGCTGCTGGGCTGCTACCATGATATCCGCGTCGTAATTACAACGACGAACCAACGAACGCAGCACATAGCCATCCAAGCTATGCACCACATTGGCAGCATTCTTTACTCCAGATGGTTCCCCCTCATTAACGTAATACACGTAGGTGAAGGTAGCGTGATCCAGCTCATCCACTTCAATGCGGGTCTCTACCTCCTGCATGACCTTTACCCGTGCATCATAGCCATCGGGTAACTTCCATGCGTGAAGTAGAGCATCTTCCTGCCATGATTGGAGCAGTGCTTCAAGCAGCTCACATGGCCCTGGAGCCAGTTCATACAGCGCCTGGTAGAAGGCATTGAGTTCATCTGTGCCCTCACCGAATACCTTTATTGGTTCAGCCTTGGAGCCATACAGAGAAGTCATCGTAGCTTGCTTGATGTTATCCCTGTCTGAGTCATCCAGTGTCTTGCCAAGGATGCGAGACATGATCTTGGTGCAGTCGGTATACGCGTCTGCTCGCCTGTTGGGGTCTATTAAGCCAGTAGCTTCAGCCCCCTTTAAGCAGCCTGTTACCGCGGCCATGAGCTGCATTCCTGAGCACACAGCGTCCAGTCCAACAAGATGGCCAGATGGCTCACCGCGCTGTGCTGCACGTACTGCCATGACAGCTTTGATGTACAGTGGTCGCTCCTTCCAGACTTGATATTCCGCTACAATTTCCAAGTCAGTCAGATTCTCTGTAGCCCACGCAATGCGCTCCTCGAATACCTTCTTGTCGAGGCCAAATGGACTGTTGTTTGCTACGTCGATCAGTAAATATTCCCAGCCTGAATACTCTTTCATTGGTTTTTCCTCGGGATGCCCATTGCTTCACGGTAGGCTACGGTTTTCATACAGGTAGGTAATTTGATTGCTTTGGTTCATCCGGGCACTCCATTGATGATCTCCTTGTCTGCCAGCTCAATCATGGCTTTCTTGAAGGCACTGCCTTGAGAAGATACGTGGTATCCCTGAGCGTAGAGCCTTCCCCGTTTATCTTCCTTGTGCGTTAGCCAGAAGCGATTCCCTTGCTTTGCGAGCAGCTCATACACCTGATAGCTCTGTGCCTTGAACTCATTCCAGGCATTGCGCTGATCGATGTTGATAAGCTTCTCCTTGGGTTCTTCCTCCACAGTGCTGAGGAACTTCAGATCAAGGCTTAATGGGATAGCATTCTGGGTGTTGATAACATCCAGACACAGATCCCCTGAGTGACTGTTCCCCATGCCCAACATTAAATTGTCATTGAATGTCAGGTAGGGACTTTCATTGTTGGTGCGTACCTCAGAAGGGGCACACACCATAGGAGGCAGGTACAGCGATCGAGCGATGGCATCACTCAACTCTGGTGGCAGAGTCAGACAACTGACAACCTGTAGACTGGCTTGAGGCGTAAGCTTCACGATGTCGTAAACATCAGTTCTGTATAGCACAGCCACTATCTCAGCGATGGTAGCGATGCTGTCTTTCTTGTCATCGAAGCCAAGCCTGCCGGCCAGTTTCCCTGTGACTGCTACGAACAGCTCAGGTGTTTGGCAGTAGGAAGTTTCCACGAATACATCAAGCACAAGGGATGCTAAATCCATCCCCCGTATCTGATCCAATCGTGCTTGCTTACTGGCAAAGTAAGTCGTACTAAGCCACTGTGTCAGAAGCTGCACACCATAGGTTATGCGCTCTGTAGCCTGCTTCTCTTGGTAGAGTTTGCGCAGGTAGCCATCGATATGCTTCCTACAAAACAGATACTCATTACTGCGTTGCATGTCCATCGGCAGCATTAAGCCAAAGGACTGCAACTGTGCTACGCGTTCCTCTTGCATGTGAAACTCCTCACTCAGCCCACTGGGCTACTTGTAAACAGGTGAAGCCCAATTCCCGCCACATATCAACAACACGTTGGCGGTCATCAAGGCAGAAGAGGGTATTTTCTGGGGTCAAGCCAAGAGCCTTGATCATGTCCTTTTTGACCAGTACATCATCCCGGCGATCGCCAATGGCTCTCATACTCAATGAGTGGTAGTGCGCCAGATATCTGGACAACCACTCTATGGTGCTGTCGTATGCCGCCATGTTGCGGCCACTGACGATATGGATCGTGTACATACAAGTATCAGCGAGGGTATTTACCAGCTGAATGATGTCTTCCTTGGGCAGATCATCTATGCACTCAGCGTGGAAAGCCTCCCAGTTTTTAGGCATGGTTTTAATGTGGTGCAGTCGGTGGGTCAGATCAGCAAGGGTGCCGTCCAAATCTACGATAATGTTTGTTTTCATGGTTTGCCCTCAGATGAATTTACAGTTGACTGGCAATTCTTCCGGGAACAGCGGACGGATATCCTTTTCCCAGTCATAACCAGCAAGGCCGCAGCCCACTCTGGTGATATTGAATTGAAGCTTTGTGCATGCCCTAGCTACCTTCAGGAATTGATCTACGTGATACGCAATGGTGCTTAAACACAGCACCTTGAGTTCACGATTCTTGGTGGGGATTGCATAGCTGTTGCCCTGCAAACCAATGCCTTGGCCATAGACTGCCCCGTAGTGCCTTCTTGCGTGCAAAGCAGCACCCATGCCGTGTCTACCGGCCAGATTACTGCCGAATACAAATACCTCGCGCATAAATTTCTCCAATAGTTAAATGGCTGTCTATGAGCGTAAGCGACAGGAGATAGCACAGGACTGTGTGTAGGTGTGTAGAGGGAAGAAAGGAAAACCACCTACCCCCGAAGGATAGGTGGCTTAACCAGATTACACGGAGGGTTGTACGGGAGCTTCCAGCGAAGGCAGCACGAAGGCAGAGCTTTCCTTGCGCTCTGCGCTGTTGAAGCTGAACGCCGCAGTTTGCATCAGTGCGCTGATGTTGGCGGGGTTCTCAGCGAGCCACTCCAACAGCTCTGGCTCAGCCGCTGTCAATTTAATGGCACCCAGCTTACGGGTTCCTCCACCAGCCTTGGGCAGGTCGATGTTGATGTAGCCAAGTACATCATTGCGTGCAGCAGTGGCATTGCGATTTCCGAAAGTCGGTTTGGTTTTGAACATTGACGACATGATAAATCTCCATAGGTAGTTTGTGGTGAAGCGTGGTTATTAAGAGCGTAAGCGATTGTTTTTATTTTTGAAGCTGTAATAAGTAGCGCAGGAACCCCCACAGGAGAGCTGTGTAAGGAATATACAGCGTGTGACTCCCCGCCACAAGAGGAACTATTCATAAGAATCGGGATCGTAGTGTTCGAGAAATTCTTCCAAGTCCGGCTCAGAACACCGAAGATGATTCAGATCACCTGTGTCTTCGATTGGAATACGGATATTCCTCGTTAGTGACTCTGCATTGCGAGTCGTCTTTCGGTAGGTGGGTTGTTGTTGCATAGGTAATACTCCAATGGTTTGGTGACTTCATAATGGGTACAACGGGGATTTAATTCAGGAGTTAATACGGGCCGGGAATGTAGATGTAGAACACGAGAGTTGAGGCCATGACGGTGACATAAATGGCACCGTCTCTGATGTTCCCCCAACGTAGCTTACGGATATCCTTACAGCGCCTGCACTCGCATACTTTCTTGTTCTTGAACATGGTGTCTCCTGGGGATGACATCAAAAGTTGATTTGGATGGGGCAGCTACATACTCAATTCCTGCCTGGAACAGCTGAACTGTCTCTGGCAGTTGAGTATCTAAAGCGTGCTGCATGTACTGCATTGCGTGTTGCCCCACCAGCACTGTTGATTCAGTGCCAGTGGCATCGGTTACACGCAACTGAGCGAACAGTCGCGGGTTGAACATACGATTCTCCTGATGGGTGAATGAGCCTGCGCCTTAAGAGCGCAAGCGATTCAGTAAGGTGGGAATAATTTGTCATGCTCTTCCTGCGTGAGCAGTTTGTAGCCATCACGGAGGAGCAATGCGTACACCTCACGCAGCTCCTTGAGAGGGATGAGGTTGTGGAGTTCACCAGTACCGGTGGACTCCGTAATAACCTTGAGCTTGTCTCCATTTTCACGATCGGCGTGATATCTGGCAGTGAACCAAGAGCCTGTACCAGCACGGTTCTTGCCAGTACCTTCGTGCCACACGTAGACCTGCGCAAACACAGGGAAGTCTCCCTGGTCATTGAAGAAGGAGTAGATGTGGTCAACGATCTGATCATTCAGATCACGCTGCTGCATTGGAAATGCCTTGCCTGAGCCTGCACATCTGAAGCATGTACCGTGATCTACATGCGCGAACATGGTGAGCTTTCCAGACCCACCACATTTCTGACAGTCAACTTTGATCAACGGAATACTCTCCAGTATTTAACTTCATCGTAGAGACATACCAGACTTGCTATGGTGAGCAAGGCTCCATATGCGAGCAACAGGGTATGCGCCCAAGGGAAACTGTTCGTATCGCCTTCTGGTGACCACTGGAGAAGCCCAATGGTGCAAGCCAAGAAGAATAAGCAAAGGGCTGCGTACATCAATGCAACAACGATGTTTCTATAGTGGATCATGATTAAATCTCCAAGAGGCCCGAAGGCCTCAGATGAATGTGGATTAGAATTGGTCTGACCAACCAAGGTCTGATGGATCAGCAGGATTGCCGGTCATTTGAGCTTCGAGATCGGCCACCAACTCTGCCTGGAACTGCTCGTAGCTCATCTCTGCATCAGGGTCTATCTGATCGTCTACTTCATCCCAGTCGGAGTGGTGGTAGTCACCATCACCACTGTCAGGGGCTTCCATTGATTCATCGATGATGTACTGCTGAACTTGGGTAATGCTCATAGCGTTGCTCCAAGGGGATCGAATGATCCCCGTATAGTTGAATTGAATTAGAACTTGCAGTGCCAACGGTTGTTGGCGAAGTAGCAATGCAGAACGCCTTCATTAAGAGTGACGTGGATACCGTCCTCCGGTTCAGCGAACTCCATATCGATCCACGTAATAGCTGGACGGGACTTCCACAGGTACTCCATGAAGTCGTCTGCGGTTTTACCAGACTTGATGAATGAAGCCTGAAGCCTCTCACCGTACTGATCTGTCATTGCGTTGCGCATAGCGGTAGCTCCAATAGTTAAATGAATGAGTGCCACCCTCTAAGGTGGCGTGGTGTTAGATGGACACTCCATTCCAGTTTGCTGTGAGTAAGACTGCTACGGGGTGAAACTGGAAGTAAACTCCGTAGATCCGGCTTAAGAGCGTAAGCGAGTAGTTAGCAGGAGTAGAGCATAAGAACTGTTCTATGGTGTTCCCTTATCCTTCTTACAAACTGCCTAGTGTCCTTGGTGTGTAGTGTGTAAAGGTGTATGTGTGTAAGGGGAAAGAGATATCCCTATACCCGTGAGGGTATAGGGTATCGGCTAAGGAGCGGTAAGGGCGAGCTGAGCCTCGATGTCACGCAGACCAGCTGCGTTCTTGAGTCTACCAGCGGATACCTCGTTGACGACTACTTCTTCAACGTATATGAGCGTGGTGTCGGCTATGTTAACCACTCGGTTAACAAGGCCAATGGTCTTGCTTACGAATGCCCAGAATACTACCCATGCGTTTACCATGTTGATCTCCTGATCAGGGTGATTGGTGACCGGAATGGCCACCAGTCTAAGAGCGCAAGCGTGGGGTTGATTGGTAGTGGGGTAGGGGTACCCTAAAAGTTATACGGAGTGATAGGGGGGGGGGTGGTTTGTGGTTTTGCTCTTGCAGAGCTAGTACTACACTCGGAGGTCCATAAAAAAAATTTGAGAAATGCGAGGGTACCCTTTCTATGTCGGCGCTTAGTAGAGTAAGACTCTACTATCCATAAGCTCTATTCCAATGTAGCTATCTACACCACACACAGGACGGAGGCCTGACTGCTTTGATGCTACCAGTCCACTGGTACTTCCTCCTCTGAGTACGCTACATAGTAGCCATGTCTTAGTTCACCATAGTGTCCCTTGTTATCAAGCACTACTCCATTACCTTCAGACTGTAGTGCTATCCCCTTGAAGCCATGCTTAGGATTAAGTCCAGCTAACTCTAGGATAGTCTTATGATCTGTAATGATCTCTTGACCATCTTGAGTTAACTTACATACATACAGTTGTATGATGTGCACTGTTACTCACCTCCTTCAATGAGTGCTCTAGCTACGTTCTCTTTACCTAAGTAATACACTTCTACTTTAGTACCGTTGTTTAACTTGGCTCTCTCTACATGGAACCAGCTTGTGTTGATCAGTGCTCTCCTATGTCTACGTGCTGTGTGCTCTGTCCATCCGAAGTAAGCAGCCGTTACATCGTCGGCTATCTTCACATCCTCTATGCTGGCAAGGCGTAGATAGTATTCAAATAATACCAAGCCATGTACACCAACCTCTGCTACCAGTGAGATACGTTCCTCTCTACGAAGACTGTACTTGGTGGGGTATGGGTCTCTGATTTTCTCGCGCACGTACTTGAACTTTTCCATAGGAAATACCTGATAAGCGGGGGGAAAAACAGCATAACAAATGTGCTCAAAAACTACTATGAATTTGAGCACATCTGCTCAAAAATGGGGGGTAATTTGAGCACATCTGCTCAGTGTTTTTTTGGTAAGTGATTGATTTATATATGGTTAATCTGAGAGAAACCCCTCTTAGATATTATAGGGGTACATTCCAGACAATCCTCCGAGCCGATGCCTGTGTATAATCCTAACCAAAACACCAGTGCCCCAAGTGGCGAGCGCAGCGAAGGCCACGCCGGGAGTGCTGGTGTTTTGGTTAGGTAATAGCCCAAGTAGACTTATGAAACAAATAGCGGATATGTGCCCAACGAAAGGCGGATATGTTTATGTACTCCGATTGGAGGATGGGTGTTGGTACGCGGGGCTTACCCATACAGCGGGGGTAAGAGCACAATTCCGGCAATTGTGGGGCACCCCCCCAAACACTTTTATAGTTGGTTTCGTTTACAGGATTGTCTCGATTGGGCTACCACTAAATGCCCGCGGCGCTACAGGCGTAAACGCATTGACCGGGGTATAGCGATGAGCACGGAAGCGGAACAGGCTGAGGCGAAGGATTGGCAATAATAGATATAAGCGCGTAAGGTCCAACCTCACTCGTCAATATAGGGATACCCCATGCGTAAGATATTATGTTCTATGTTACTGGCTTCAATGGCAGGGGGATGTTCCACCATGCTCCCGCACTACAAGATGGATGCAGACTTCGCTGAGGTTGCTGGGATTACCGTAGGGATAATGAATGTATGTGGCCCTGCTGGGTATATGGACAGAGAGTTGGCAGTAGAATACGTGACCTCATTGGATGCGCTCAGTGATGTAGCCGTCTTCAGCGTAGACGAGGTACGCCAGAGTATCGATGTGGTCGCTGCAGAATTTGGGGCATACCCGCATGATGAAATGGTAAGCCTATGCAGACAGATGGAAGCCCTCCTCCCGGAGAAGATTGCCCATCTTCAGGATAACTACCAGCGGGCATCATCTTTCTTGGCTTCCTCTGGTAGCACGTATGTGCCGGTGCCCAGGTTAACTATTCCTGATTTCACTCCCCCTGTTTACACTCGATCTACTCCTGCTCCTGCCCCCCAACAATCTACCCCTTCCAGTGCATTGATCCGTACCCCTGATGGTGATGGTTTGGTGCAATGTATCTTTGGGGATAACGATTACGTTTACTGTCACTGAAATATCCCAGCAATCTCCTGACGGTGGTTGGATAATCTTGCCACTGATCACGGAGGTTATTGCGATCCTGCCCGCTGTAGAAGGTAAGACATCTCTGCCCACCTGTAAGTAATTCCGCACGTAGTCCTTGCTCCTGCAATATGGTTTCACCGCACCCCCTTGCCCCACTTCGGTGGGGACTTTTTATTTCCCAGAAAAATAATTTAAGTCTCCCTACAGTAGGCCCAACTGCACCACGGGGGTAACGATGGACTTAATGACAATAGACCAATTCAGGCAGGCACTGCCGGATCAGGTTAAGAAATCAATCAACCCAGCGGTCATCGCGCAGATCACGGCAACACTTGCTGACCCTGATATGTACGAGACCTACCGGGAGAATCTGCTGAGCTATGCGAATGTCATGGCAGATGGGCGATTCAAGATCACTGGCTACATCTCTGCAGTGAAGTTTGTAAGCCATAAGCTGATGGGCAAGACAGACCTTGCTGCATTCACGGTGACCTTCCCCGAGAAGATTACAGACTGGACTACCCGCGGCGTAGTGGGCAAAGACATTGCCAGCTATGTATCAGCCTTTGCTAAATCCAAGATGGTTTGTCTGATCATGGAGCAGAGCCTGATACCCAGTTGGGTACTCAACCAGGATCTGTACCAGAAGGCACTCAATGTGCAGGCGGATCTGATGATGACAGCCAACAGTGAGAAGGTACGCACCGATGCAGCCAACTCATTGCTGACTCACCTGAAGATGCCAGAGACACAGAAGGTTGAGCTGGACATCGGCATCAAGAAGGACAGCAGTATTGATGCGCTACGCCAAGCAACCTTTGCCCTGGCTGAACAGCAACGTCAGCAGATTGTCACCGGGATATCCAGCGCACACACGATAGCCCAGAGCGCCATCATCATCGAAGGGGAGCGCGTTGATTGAGTAATGACGCCTTCGATGTGCTGGCTACCCTGAAGGTAGAGGATTACCTGAATCAGGTCAGCTATGTCGATGACCCTGACTATGTTCCATCTGGTTTCTCCCTGCAGTTCATCACCTTCGTGAAGCTGATTCACGGCGTAGGCGGAGCAGAGAACAAGACTCCGGTCATGCACTTTAAAATGCTGGATACTGTTACCCACGGGGAAACCAGGATAGCGAACCTGTGTCACCGCGGTTCCGCAAAGACCACGGTGATGGCGCAGTACCTGATTCTCTATATCGCGGTGTATGGTGAGTTGCCCAACCTGGCTGATATCAAGTACACCCTGTATGTCTCCGACAGTATGGAGAACGGGGTGAAGAAGATGCGCCTGCGACTGGAGCAAATGTGGGATCAGAGTCCCTTCCTCCAAGAGTTCCTGCCCATCACGAAGTTCACTGATGTACGGTGGTATTTCAAGAATGCGGATGGACGTGAGTTTGTGGTGACCGGTCACGGTGCAAAGACGGGAGTACGGGGTACAGTCGAACTAAACTCCAGACCCCAACTGGCGCTACTCGATGACCTGTTCTCCGATGAAGATGCACGCTCCCCTACGATTATCTCCTCAGTAGAGGACACGGTGTACAACGCCATCACCTATGCGCTGCACCCCAACCGCAACATGATTATCTGGTCAGGTACTCCCTTCAATTCCCGCGATCCACTGTACAAAGCAGTCGAGTCAGGGGCATGGGCAGTGAACGTGTTCCCCGTATGCGAGCATTTCCCCTGTTCTCGAGAGGACTTCAAGGGTTCATGGGAAGACCGGTTCAATTACGACTACGTGAAGAAAGCCTACGAGATAGCGATGAAGGCCGGCAAGATCTCTGGCTTCAACCAGGAGCTGATGCTGCGCATCATGTCCGATGAAGATCGTCTGATTCTGGACAATGACATCTGTTGGTACCAGCACAGCGCGGTACTCAAGTTCAAGCCCAGGTTTAATTTCTATATCACCACTGACTTTGCCACCAGTGAGAAACAGTCCAGTGACTTCTCGGTGATCAACGTATGGGCACTGAACCATAATGGTGATTGGTACTGGGCAGATGGGGTGTGCAAGCGACAGCTGATGGATAAAAACGTGGATGATTTGTTCAGGCTGGCCCAGACGTACAACCCACAACAGGTAGGCATTGAAGTCAGTGGACAACAGGGCGGCTTCATTCCCTGGATTCAGCGAGAAATGCTCACCCGCAATATCTATTTCACCCTGGCTTCAGATAACAACGAAGGTAGGCCCGGAATACGCCCGACCACCAACAAGATGGTGAGATTCAACGTGGTGGTGCCGTGGTTTAAGAGCCACAAGATGTTCTTCCCCTCTGAGAAACGTGGCAGCACGGAGTTATCTGAAGGATTGAACGAGCTTTCATTGGCTTCCCCTGGTGGATTTCGCAGCAAGCACGATGACTTTATCGATACCATCTCTATGCTGCCCTTGCTGCAAACCTGGAGGCCATCACAAGTCATTGAGTTGACCCAAGATGACTCCGGTGTATGGGGCGAAGAGATGGAAGACAACACCAACCGCTCACTCAGTTCCTACGTGGTATGAGGATTTACCCCTATGACTTTAGATGATGTCTACTCCCAGCTAGTAAATGGAGAAATGCGCCACCTGTATATGGATGCAGCCGGCGTGCCAGTGGCAGAATTGCCAGTGGACAAGCGCAGGCACCTGCTCTGGTCTATTCAGCTTGGTTTGACTGAGCTGCATAAAAGATTCCTGTTGCGGGAGGGGGAATTTACACTCGATCTGGTGGATGGGCAGCAGAGTTATGTGCTGGATAAGCGGTATGCCCAGAGTAATACGCAATCAACAGAAACCAATAAATATATTGACGACGCCCAGTGGAATTTCGTCAATGATCTGATCAAAGTTGAGCGGGCATACGATGCTGAAGGAACGGAGCTGAGCATCAACATTGTGGGGGATGAGGATTCCCTGCGTACCCCGACATACAACTCACTGATTGTCCCAACAACCAACGAAAGCGCCACGATTCGTGTGATTTACCGGGCAGATCACCCGGCGATATCGCCCCAGATTGCCAGCGGTGCCCCGATTGCGGTGGATATTCAGCTGCCGCCATCATATCTGGAAGCCCTGCTGTTTTACGTGGCAGCACGGGCACTCACGCCAGTGGGAATGGTCAATGAATTTCATGAGGGCAGTCACTACACCATGAAATTTGAGAATAGCTGTGCGCTGCTCAATGCAACTGGCTTCAAGGTGGAGACGGCAGGGATAAATAACAGGCTGGAGCGTAACGGCTGGGTATAAAAAAAGGGCCGAGTGGCCCTTTTTCATTTCTGGCTTGGGGTTACTTTACAACAACCCAGTCCTCTGCCAGCAAGTCAGTCTGTGAGGCAAGCCAAGGAACTATCTTGCCATCGGCAGTACGCATGTCAATGTGTGGGCAGTAGTCTACCTGTGTGCCCTCTGGGTAAATCCCCAGCAGTGGCGCACGATTGACAGTGAAGGTTGAGCCGGGAACCAGGAACAGAAACATCCCTTTCCCGTTCCAACCTTGCCGAGCAATCTTTTGCCCTTGGCGCACCAGCAACAGTGCATCACTGAAGTTCAGCAAACCAATCATCTTGTAGGCCCGCTGGAATACTTCTTTGGGGGACCAACTGACGTAGCCTGTGTGGTTTGGATGGTTTTGTTTACCCCCATCCAGATACTCTATCAAGAATCCTTCGTCTGCTCCGTCCTCATCGATCGGAAGTTCCCAACCACGGTAACTGTTGTACGCTCCCCGAGTCATCGGCACAGCTCCAACATACTTCACGCCCAGATACATCGTCATACCATCTTGCATATTGTTCCCCTTGTTTTGTTATTTATAACGCCCTGAATTGAGCTGGCCTACAACCTTAAAGGGGCGCAAATAAATTTTCCCAGAAATTTATAAATCCGTTTGCCACTATGTTCCCAAGAATCTTCTTGGAGCCTGCCCATGGCCGAACAGACAAATGAACTCCCTGCACTGGTGCCCCTTAACGACTGGGTAAATGCCCCTTTGCTGTCAGACCTGCAGGCTGATTTACGAGCGGCGAAGCCCATACATGACGCGCAAGTAATTAAGATCAATGGCTGGCTGGATAACTTGAATGTCACCGGTGCAGCGAAGGTCAACACGCCCACTGGGTCATCCAAGATAGTGCCCAGGCTTATCCGTAAGCAGGCGGAGTGGCGTTACGCTGCACTATCTGAACCATTCCTGAGTGTGCCTGTGTTGTTCACTGCTGCCCCGGTAAGCTGGGAAGACAAGAAGGCTGCCCAGCAAAATGCGCTGGTGCTGAACTCACAATTCAATACCAAGATAGACAAGGTAAAGTTTATCGATGAGTACGTCCGTACCGCGGTAGATGAAGGCACTGTAACAGTGAAGGTGTGTTGGATATTTGAGGAGGAGCAATACGAGTATGCCGCTCCGATCGTAGCGCTGACTCCCGATGAAACCCTCATTGAACTATTTCAAGAACTGCAGCAGCTGCAGGAAACAGATCCCAATGGCTTCATGCGGGATGTCCCTGAAGAACTGCAAATTGCTTTGGATTATTCCCTGCAAACCGGTGTTCCCCACCGCCCTACTGTAACGGGCACGAAGAATGAAACCCGCACCCGTATTGTGGCGAACAAGCCAAGCCTGGAAGTGTGTGATTACCGTAATTTAGTGATAGACCCGAGCTGTAAAGGTGTGTTGGCTGACGCTGCCTTTATTATCTACAGCTTTGAGTCCACCATGTCAGCGCTGCGAAAGGATAAGCGGTACAAAAATTTGGACCACATCAATGTAAGTTCAGCCAGCGCACTAGCGGAGCCAGACTATGCCACCGATACTCCTTCAGATTTTTCAGTTCATGATCAGACCCGTAAAAAGATTGTCGTTCATGAATACTGGGGATATAGGGATTATAACGATACTGGTATTGCTGAACCTTTTGTATGCTCATGGGTGAGTAACACCACTATCCGTCAGGAAAAAAATCCGTTCCCTGACAAGAAACATCCTTTCGTCACTGCTCAATACTTACCAGTACGTCGCAAGACTCACGGTGAGCCAGATGGCTTACTGATTGAGGACAACCAACGTGTAGCCGGTGCGGTCACCCGCGGGATGATTGATCTGATGGCCAAGAGCGCCAACAGTCAGACCGGTACCCGCAAAGATGCACTTGATCTTACCAACCGTCGCAAGTTTGAACGTGGTATGGACTACGAGTTCAACCCCAGTGTTAACCCTGACACCGCGTTTTATACCCATAAATTCCCGGAGATACCCGCCTCTGCACAGTTCATGTTGCAACTGCAGAACATGGAGGCTGAATCTCTCACGGGCGTGAAGTCATTCTCTGGCGGCATCTCTGGTGCTGGCCTGGGAGATGTGGCTGTGGGTGTGCGTGGCGCATTGGATGCAGCCTCCAAGCGTGAGCTGGGTATCTTGCGAAGACTGGCAGCGGGCATTGTGGAGATTGGTAAAAAGATCATCGCAATGAACGGCGAGTACCTCGGAGAAGAGGAAGTAATCCGCATCACGAACGAAGAGTTCGTAAAGGTGCGCAAAGACGAGTTGGTTGGGGAGTTTGACCTTACCCTGACCATTACCACGGCAGAGGAAGACAACGCCAAGGCAGAAGAACTGTCCTTCATGCTGCAGACATTGGGGCCAAACGCTGACCCTGAGATGACTCGCATGATCATGGCGGATATTGCCCGCCTGAGAAAGATGCCTGACCTGGCCAAGAAGCTGGAAGAGTTCCAGCCTACACCAGATCCGATGCAAGAGCAGATACAACAGCTGACTATCCAGAAGCTACAAGCTGAAGTCGCTGAGATAAACGCCAGAGCTATGAGCCTACAAGCTGGTGCTCAGTTGGATCAAGCAAAGGTAGGCACAGAAGGGGCTAAAGCAAGACAGCTGTCAAGCAATGCAGACAAGACTGATCTGGACTTTGTTGAGCAGGAATCCGGTGTGACTCAGGAACGTGAGTTGCAGCAGCATGGTGCTCAAGCTGCAGCCAACATTGAGCTGAAGAGGGAAGACCACAAGTTGAAGATGCAGAGTGACAATCGCACTCAATTGAAAGCGTTCTTAAAAAATCCCAGATAATTGTTTTTTGATTGGGTATGTTCGCGCCAGTTACACCTATTACCTAACTAGCACTGATACGGGAAGACTATGATCGCAGAACAAATACAACAAGTAGAGTTGAATATTCAACAAGCTGAGGAGTTTGTTGAACGGGGGAATACATTACGCCGTCTGACTGAGAATCCCGATTTCATTGCGGTTATCCGCAAAGGTTATCTGGAAACCGAGGCGATCAGACTGGTGCATCTGAGGGCATCGCCCAGCAGAAATAGTAAAGAGCTGCAAGATGAAATCATGAAGGAGATCGATGGCATTGGTTCGCTGCTTGGTTACTTCCGTGCAATTGAACACTCATCTGTAATGGCTCAACAGGCTATTACAGCAGACAAAGAAACTCTGTTTGAGCTGGAGACTGAGCAAGCACAGGGAGGCACTCTCTGATGACTACGGCAACCGGTGATATCGAGTTGATTGAAGATGACGACACTCTTGTAGAGGAAGGCAGCAATGAGTTCCTGGAGATGTCCGACGAAGAGTTTCTTGCGTTGGATTTTGCGACCACCAATCCGGTAGTTGCCCCAGTAGTTGAAGCTGCTGCGGCTGTGGAAACACCTCCAGTAGTTACCCCAGTGGCGGCTAATACACCAGTCGCTGCCCCTGCGGTGGAAGCCCCACCTGCAGAGGGTGCCGCACCAGTGGTTGAACCACCTGCTGCAGTCAATTATCAGGAAGCTTACGAGAAACTCACTGCACCGTTCCGTGCCAACGGCAAGGACATGCAGGTAGAAAACGTAGATGAGGCCATTCGACTGATGCAGTTGGGGGCCAACTACAACAAGAAGATGGCAGCTCTGAAGCCTGGTTTGAAAGCGCTGAAGATGCTCGAGAACAACGGATTACTGGATGAGGGCAAGCTCTCATTCTTGATTGACGTGAACAAGAAAGATCCGGCAGCGATTACCCGACTGTTGAAGGACAGTGGGCTAGACCCGCTCAACCTGGATCTGGAAAAAGCAGATGATTACAGAGCGTCTTCTTACACTGTGGCCGATGTCGAGTTGGATTTGGATAGCGTACTGGAGGAGTTGAAAGACTCTCCGACCTACACCAAAACCCTTGATCTGGTCAGCACTAAGTGGGACGCGATAAGCCGTAAAACTGTTGCCAATACCCCGCAACTCTTGAAAGTGATAGACGGCCATATGGCCACTGGCGTCTACCCCTTGATCAGCACTGCGCTGGAAAAACAACGAATGCTCGGCACATTGAATGGCCTGACAGATATCGAAGCCTACCAAAAGGTAGGGGATGAGCTACACGCAAAGGGAGCCTTTAACCACTTGTTCCAACCTAAAGTGGAAAAGCCTGCTGCCATTGTTGTGACCGCCACTCCCAAAGCTGCCGATACTGGCTTGAATGATCGCAGACGCGCTGCAGCTCCAACCCGCTCAATGTCCGTGGTGAAAACTGATGACCAGTTCAATCCATTGGCAATGTCGGACGAGGAGTTCAGCAAGACAATGGGAAACCAATTTTAAGGTGACATATGCCACAAATTTATAATGATCCGGCCGGTGGTAGTGCTTCTACCATCGGTCCACAGATGAACACTTTCCATTACGACAAGAAAGCTTTGATCGAAATGGTGAAGGAGCAGTATTTCACTCAGACTGCTGACGCGACTTCCATGCCCAAGAACATGGGCAAGAAGATCAAGAAGTTTCATTACCTGCCAATGCTCGATGATGAAAACATCAACGATCAGGGTATTGACGCTGCTGGGGCCACCATCACCAACAACTGGGAAGTGCGCTTCCGTGCCTCCACTACTGTGATGACTTTTGCTCTGGAAGCCAATGCCACTGCAGTACAGGCAGCGGTTGCCGGCTCTGTCAAGTCTGGCACCGTTACACCTTGGACAGTCACATTGTCAGCTGCGGCTACCCGCATTGTCGTGACCACACAAGGGGTGGCGAACAAAATTGCCATCGACAGCAATCTGTTGGGTACCCAGGTAAGCCAGTTGAGCGGTAACCTGTATGGCTCCAGCAAAGACGTAGGTACCATCTCTGGCAAGCTTCCAGCTCTGTCTGAGACCGGTGGCCGCGTTAACCGTGTTGGCTTTAAGCGTAAGGAAATCGAAGGCACCATGGAGAAGTTCGGCTTCTTCGATGAGTACACCAGAGACTCTCTGGACTTCGACTCTGATCCCGACCTGCAGATGCACATTCGTCGTGAGATGTTGGCCGGTGCCAACGAAATGACCGAAGACGCCCTGCAGATCGACTTGCTGAACAGTGCTGGTGTTCTGCGCTATGCAGGTGATGCAACATCTGCAACTACGCTCGATGCAACGGATTTGGTGGACTACGCTGACCTGCTGCGTCTTGCCATTGAACTGGACAACAACCGTACACCGAAGCAAACCAAGATCATCACTGGTACCCGCCTGGTCGATACCAAGACAATCTATGGTGGCCGCGTGATGTACATCGGCTCTGAGCTGATTCCGACATTGCGTGCAATGGTAGATCTGCACAATAACGAAGCCTTCATCCCTGTCCACAAGTACGCTGCAGGCACTACGGTGCTCAATGGCGAGATTGGTTCTATCGACCAGTTCCGCATTGTAGTTGTGCCCGAGATGATGAAGTGGGCGGGTGCTGGCGCAACTGCTGCAGCTACCGCAACACATTACGAAACCGGCAATGCGTATGACGTGTTCCCGATGCTCGTAGTGGGCGAAGGTGCCTACACTACCATTGGTTTCCAGACTGATGGTAAGAGCACGAAGTTCAGCATCATCCACGTTCCGCCCGGTGAGAAGAGTGCGGATACCACGAATCCTTACGGCGAGATTGGCTTCATGTCAATCAAGTGGTGGTACGGCTTCCTGCTGCAACGTGCTGAGCGCATTGGTCTGATCAAGACTACTGCAACGCTGTAATGAGACCGGGGGGTAGATTCTGTTGAGTCTACCCTCCAGCTCTTAATTGGACTACTTAACGGAGTAATCAAATGTCTGACGAAAACCAAGAAGAGCTATCGGGTCAAGATGAGCTGGCCACGTTAAAAGCTCGTGCAACATTGTTGGGGATCAAGTTTCATCCAAGCATTGGCTTGGAGAGTCTGAAAGAAAAGATCAAAGCCGGTCTGAGTGATGAACCAGACGATGGGCCTGTGCCGCCTGCTGAGATTGAGGCAGCTGCTCCAGCTCTGACCGCTGGGCAGCTTGCTGCTGCGAAGAAGCGTGAGGCCGCAGAATTGGTGCGCTGCCGCGTTGTTTGCATGAACCCAGCCAAAAAAGAGTGGGAAGGTGAAATCTTCTGTGTGGGTAACAGTGTCGTTGGTACTTTCAAGAAGATGGTGCCTTTCAACGTGGACTGGCATGTACCGCGCATGATTCTGAGTATGATTCAAGAGCGCAAGTGTCAGCTGTTCAAGACCATCACAGTGAACGGCCACAAAATCCGTAAAGGCTACCTCAGCAATGAGTTTGCTGTGGAGATTCTTACGCATCTGACCCCTGCAGAGCTTCGTGACTTGGCTCAGCGACAGGCAATGGCAAACGGCACATCCGCTTAAGTAAGACCCGAGGGTACAGATATGGCAATTGTAGTAGCAGATTTAACCAGTGGCACCGTAGCAGGCAACGGCGTATTCGATAAGCTGATGCAGGTTATGAAAGCCCACTTGCTGGAGGAAGTTACTGCAAACCGTATTAAGGGGGCAGAGTATGCCACCGTGTACCTGGGGGCATTAAATTCGGTAATGGCCCAATCCCTTGAGTTCCTTCTCCAACAGGAGAAGGTAGCTCTTGAGAATTTGTTGATCGTAGCGCAGACCGCCAAGGTGAGCGCTGAAAAGCTTTTGGTGGACGCTGAAACAGGGAAAGTCGCCAGTGATATTCTTATGGTGAGCGCACAGAAAGATGTCGCTGTGCAGCAAAAAACAAACCTGATCGCTGAAGCATTGCTGATTCCTAAACAAGGTTTGAAGCTGGATGCTGAACTGCTGCTGATCCCTAAAGAGGGGCTGAAGCTGGATCAGGAAGTGTTGTTGGTCACAGCACAGGTTGCCAATGCTGCTCTTGAAGGCGACGTACTAACCGCGCAGAAATGTAAGCTGCAGGCGGAGTTCGATTTCACTGCAGCCAACACGCTGAGAGTGGGCGAAGAGAAGCTGTTGATCACCCAGCGTAAAGTCACTGAAGCAGCTCAAACCAGTAGCACAGCTATCGATGCTGGCAGCGTACTGGGCAAACAGATCACGCTGTACACCAACCAAGCTGCCGGCTTCCTCAGAGATGCAGAGCAGAAGGCTGCACAGATATTGCTGGACACCTTTAATGTTCGCCAATCAACTGTTGGGAGTGTTCAGGTGAACAACACCAACAAGTTGGATGACGCGAATATTGGTCCGGTGATATTGAAATTGATCCAAGGGGTTACCCCGTAACTCCCACGGGAATGATGTGTAATGGGGGAGCTTCGGCTCCCTTTTTTCTGGGGAAACCATGGGCATATTCAGCACCAAGCGTAAGATCAATGTAGACACTGCAGTGGTGCGCATCATTGCAGATAACCAGCTTCCCAATACAATTGTGGAGAGCGCGATACGCAGCGTATTCACCAAACGTAAATTGGTGGACTCTATCCGCGAAGGCATTGCCAACAGCCCTTTTCGCAACTTTGAGAAGATGTATAAATACGCGCAGTCCGGGGATTATTTCTATGGTTTGCCCGATGCCACTATGCTCAAGAGCACTGATGCTTCTGCTGCAATCAAAGCAGCAATTGAAACAGAACTTGGGCATGCGGTGACAATCGACTACGCCTACTTCCGCCCCCTGAATAATATTCACATGGGCTGGAAGGCATTGGTTGAAGACTATGGGTACAACATAATTACGAATGAGATCGAGGATTTAACCACTACTGTGGGACATCCTGTACACCTGGAAGACCTGGTGCCGATCTATAGACTGGATTACCTCGCCATGGCGGAGAATACCGCTCTGGGTGCGTGGGAGCGTAGCGGGGTAGAGGGATACACCCCTGAGCGTGCAGCGTTGAACTTAGCGGTGCTGCAGGAGATTATCTATGCCCAGAGCTACGAGGTAGACCCAGATGGCCCAGAGGCTGTCAAAATCGTTTATACGTGGACTGTTCCGGGAGTAAGAAGCCCAACAACAGGCTTATACACCACACAACCAGCGGTGATGAGTGACAACATCGTTGTGTCCTTAGCCGCTTACGATGAAGACAAGGAATATTACCAAGCCAGATACCATTTCACCGGTGTGGCTGGTTTTAATGTGGGGTACTGGACATACGATGCAGAGGACGCATTGCATCCAGCATTGGATGCTATTTTCGATGTTGGGTATACCGCACCGGGTACCTATTTCCCCTTCGCTATAATCCGCAGAGAGGGGGAAAACAGGGCAACGCCGGCACTGGCTGGCACGCCAGAATACCTGACGACCAAGAAGCTGTTGTCCTATATCAATATCGACTTCCAACAATTCAGTGACTCCGTGCATAGCAGCCCGGATATTGCTGATGTAGAGCAAGCTGTGCTAATGATGGCGGTACCCATCAACTCACAGAATCAAGATGAGATTGATTACTTGATGCGGCATTTCATTGAGCTGGAGGGGGATACCACCTTCACCATCAATGATGCACTTAATCATATTGCCACGCGCAGTAATGGGGAAATCCCAAACCATGCTGTGCAGATTTCAGATGCAGACTTCAGCATTGTGATCAGCTACGACAGGATCATACGCAAATCCCGCGCAGGCTCCATTGGACCTATTGGCTTCTTCACCAACACCGTGGCTTCGGTTGATACGGGTGGGTACCAGATTCAAGGTGCTGACGTAGTGAGGATTCTGCGCAAGCAAAGAAGCACTGGGGTGTATGACGAGGTTCGCATAGTAAACCCACGTACCCGATACGATATCTACGGCACTAAGTCAGTCATCGGCTCGGGGGTGGATGACCTGCTGTTAATCCCCTTGGATTACAGTATTACAAGCCAGATGTCTCCCATAGTCCGGGAACGGTTGTACTACCGATCGCTACACTTGGTAGTGAACTCAATGGTGGTGACCAAGACAGCGTGGTATCAGACAGGGGCTTTCCGCGCCATTCTGGTTGCAATCGCCGTGGTAGTTACCATTAAATCCCTAGGGAAATCGTATAAGTTGCTGGCTGCAGCCATTGACGCGGGAACAGCAACTGCGCTGTATGTAGCAACACTCAAGATAGTTCTGGAAGTATTCGTAATACCTGCAGCAATAAGCGTAGTTGCTATTGAAGTGGTAGAGGCTGTGGGTGTTGACCTGGCAATGTTTATTGCAGCAATCGCTGCAGTCTATGGTGGCTACAACATACTCAAGAAGGACATGGTAATCACCCTTTACGGCGCTGATGTGATGCTCAACGTAGTCAACGGGTTGGGTAAGGGGATACAGAAAGAGCTGCACGACATATTCTCCAAACTGGGAGATGCAGTTAGTAGCTTCAATGCCCTCAGAGAAACCCAACTAGAGCAACTCAACGCAGCGCAAGCACTGCTTAACATCAACTCACTACTCGACCCAATGACCTTCATACGAAGAGAACCCATCATCATATTTGGGGAGTCTCCTACACAGTTCTTCAATAGAACAACACACACGGGGAACGTAGGAGTTAAGTCCTTTGAAATTATCCAGAATTTTGTAAAAGTTTCGCTCACACTGCCTACCATACAGACATCAATAGGAGATTCTTACCGTGGATGAGAGAACATTTAACCCCATGCAGGGGCTTAAGAACATGTTTACTCTTGGGGGTTCAACTGACGCGGTTCAGCCACCCACAATGAACTACACCCCTACGGACTATGTGCCGATACTGAGTAAACTTCCCAAGGTACGTGCTGCTGTTCCTGGTGGTGTCGCGGGCACAATGGGCAAGGGGCTACTCGGTGCTGCTCCAATTGGCTTCATGGGCAAAGCATTTGGACACAAAAGACCAGACGGCACTGAGATAGGTGGCTGGGCAATCCCTGCATTAGCAGCAGCCGGCACACTGATGGATGGCTTCATGGGCATGAAGCAATATGGTTTGGCCAAAGATTCCTTCAAGCAAAGCAAGAAAGAGTTTGAAATGAACTACGACACCCAGCGCAGGCTGACCAATGCACAATTGGAAGACCAGCATCGTGCAAGGAGTTCAGGTAATCCCAGTGAGTATCTCTCCGTAAGTGACTACATGAACAAGTTTGGAGTGAAGTAATTATGGCTACCCCGATCACTTGGAGAAACGTCAGTACCACAGTAGATCCAGCTGCAGTGGACCTATTGAAAGGAGCCAATGCCAGCTTTGGTTCTGCTCTTGCAGGCATCACCGGGGTAGTCAAGGATCAGCAAGGTTTACGTGATCGTAACCGTACTACGGTGACCAACAACAATACCAACACAATGATGGATGCGCTGGCTAAGCCGACCACGCCAGAAGAGTTTCAGGCAGCTCAAGCCAGTATCGAACAGCTCAGAGGTTCACTCAATAATGACTACGACAGGAATGCTGTTCGTAGTGCTACAGAGGCACGTCTGCCAGAGTTACAGCAGCGGGCCAACGCCAAGGCTGCATTCGATGATCGTCAGCTGATGACTGAAGTTAATCCCTTGGCTGACGCTTTCCGAGCAGCTGTAGTGTCTGGTGACGCTATGCAGCAAGCGGAGTTGATGGCAAAACACAAAGGTTTGTTTGATCGTGGAGGCGTAGGGGATGACCTCGCCATTTTCGCAGCTGACTACGCGCAAAAAACATTGCAAAACACTCATGCCCAAACAACTTGGGATAACGGCGTAACTGACCGGCAAACTAGACTGGATCGGGAAGCATTGGTTAACGAATTCACGCCTATTGCGGATGAAGTAAGAGGGCTTCTGGGGGCAGGCAGGAATACTGACGCCAAGGCACTGGCTGAGAAGCACAAAGTAGGTTTAAGCGCGCTGGCACTTTACGGTGATCTCTCTATGCAGATCAGCGGAGAAGACGAAGCGGATATGTTGAAAGCCCGTGGAGAAGACGTAAGCCGGAGCATAAACACTCGCCCGGATGCTTGGGCACAGAGCCAAGCGCAAAACATGGATGACTTCACCACATTGGCCATAGATATGGGGGTAACCAATAAGGGTGGCGTGCTTGATTTTGAGAATACTGACGCTGCTACGTTGACCCGATTTGACGCTGCAATAGCAGAAGCAGGAATGTTTTCTGGTGGCCAATCGGAGACGCAAGCTACTCAGAAATTTAAAGAAGAGCTGGTGGCGCAATACCCAACAATGCCACCTACTGAAGTAGCGTTGGCTGTTGCACAATTTGAGTCTGGTTTGGCAGACAAGTCCCGCATCAATGCTTCAGATATGGCAACGATAGCGCAAGAAGAAGAGCTGGCCGCATCATCATTGGGCATAGCGAACAATCCCCTATACCTGGAAAAGGATGCCAATCCTGCTACAGCTGTGGCCGAAGCTGTACGTGCTGAGATGGAGAACAATGAACAACTTAAAGAAGCCATCCAGAATAACCAGGATGCTGCACAAGACATTATCAATGGTGTCAGTGAAGCACTTGAGTCTGGTGTAAAACTGGAGGGTACCAGCACGAAAATCCGACTGGTGCCCAGCGATATTACCGCAATCCTTATGATGTACGGCGCAGATTATTTTGAAGAGGACAAACCTGTTTCAGAGCTTCTGCAGCTGTATGCCAACAGGCCGGAAATTCGTGACAGGGATGAAAGTTATGCCTTGTTTGAGCAGTACAGCACAGACCTGCGAAATGGTGCCGCATCAAGATTTGGTCGTGGTGGCACTATGCAAGATCAAGAGCGTTCATTACGAGGTGCCCTTTTAAGTAATACGGCAGCAGAAGCAAAAAAAGCTGAAGAGGATAAAGCCGCAGCGATAGCAGCTGCTGCCCAAGAAGCCGCTTACACACACGGGCAATCACGTTGGCAGCAAACGATGGAAGACCGCCTAAAAGATAGACCTGCTCCCGCTATGGGTGCTCGCTGGCAAACCCCGCGTTAAGAATGTCAGATTAAAATTTCCAGCCTTGTTACGTTACGCCAAGTTTCGTAACCAAGGCAGGAAATTAAATGGCTCAGCCCACTCCAGCAGAAATTCTTCTCCGTGCTTCCGTAGACCAATCCCGAGCAAGACTTAATCCAGCTACGTGGAATAATGCTGTTGCGGGTATTGCCAACAAACAAGCTGAAGTGGCTCGAGCACAGGAAGAAAAGATATCTGCTTTGCGTGCTGCAGTGGATCGAGACAGAATTGCTGAGCAATCATGGGCAGGGCAGTTAGGACTTGAACGTGGTGGCATTCCCCATACTGTCGTCAATATTGCAGCCTCTGCAGCTGCCGCAACTACTGAAGCCATCGGTAGCCTTGGCAGTGTTGGTTTCGATGCTGCAGCAGCAACGCTTGATGCCGGAATTCCCCAGAATGTGTATGAAGCCAACTCAAGATTTGAGGGTGGCACAGCTACGCCAGAAGACATGGCATTGCTGCACTCCTCTCCAGAGTCCAAAGCTCAGCCAGTAGACACCTATGCGGCATATGGTTTGCCCGCACCTGCTACCCCGGCACAAACTGTTCCCAGTTACCTTAATCAGATTCACCGTGCTGACGCAGCCCGCAACACAGCAACCCACCTCAATAATACTTTCGATACTTCCAGTATTGTAGACCAGCGCAATCGATTCAAGCTCTCTGGTGAGCTGGGTATCCGCAACCAGGAAGGGCTGGCTAAGCTCAAAGAAGCCAGTGCTGGTTGGGATGAGAACAAGCTCGATGCCACGGTAGATTTCATCTCCGGTGCTGCTGATCTGATCCTGAACGCTGGGCAAGCTGCTATGGAAAATCCCATGGCATTTGCCGAGTACACAGCGGAGATGGTGCCTGATCTTTTACTGGGTGCTGCCAGCAAATCTGCATTGGCAGTACGCAACATTGGCTACGGTATCGAGAGTTACCGCACGGGTATTGAGAACTACAAAACAGAGAACAATGGTGCCATGCCTGATGAGGGTACCCGGCGCTGGATGCTGATGAATGCACTGGGTTCAGCTGCGCTCGAGATGACCGGCGATGTCACCTTGTTGGGTGCTGCAGGTAAAGCAGCCGAGCTGATAGATCCAGCCAGTATTCTTCGCAGAGCAGCAAGAGTAGGCAAAGAAGCAGCAATTGGTACCGTTTCCGAGGCCACCACTGAAGGGCTGCAGACCGTCATGGAAGGGCAAGCCAAACTTGACCCTGCCACTGGTGCCCAGATTTACGAAAGCATGGTAATCGGTGGAGGAGTCGGTGGGGCGGTAGCAACGCCACTGGCTGCAGTAACCCAAGCGAGCGAAGCGGCGCAGGGATTACGGAATGCCAGTCAGTTGCGCACCGTAGAGGCAAACAAAAAAGCATTGGTAGGGTTAGTACAGAACGAGCTTGTCAAAAAAGCCGAAGAGGCCGGGGATGTCACGGAGTTGACTGATCCAAAGAATACTGATGTTTACCATCCTGGTAAGGCAGCAGCGGCATTGCGTGCTCGTGCCCAAAACATGGAGCTGACTGAGGAGCAAAGAACTGAAGCTACCCAGAAAATGGACGCTATTGTTTCTGGTTTGGAGACTCAATTAAGTGAGGCAAAAGCTGCCCAATTACTCGGTACTCCTGAAGCGATCGCAGCCAAGAAAGCTGACCTGGCTGCTACAGAAGCGATCATTGCAGCGGGTAAGGAGACACCAGCAAGACTGGAGTTGTTCAAGCTTAAAGCTGCAAATCTAGTCGAAGCTATTAAGAAGCTCGAGGATCCAAAATCTGCTGCTGACTTGGCAGCGGAATTAAACAGGGCAGAACAATTCCTGACCATAGCAAGACAAGAAAATGAAATGGTTATCGGGCGTGAGCTGCCACAAGGAGATGATGTTGAAGCTCTGGTAACACAGATGGAATCTCCCGAGGATACCCCGGAGAGAGCTGCCGCCAATTCATCAATTATCAGCTTGGCTATGGCTGACCCAACTCGATTGACCCCAGTGGTACTGGACAGAATACTGAACACTGAATCCACTGTGCTGACTCAGGAAGATAGAACACTCCTGCAGAAGACCGCAGATGCTATGTACGCTGTGGATGAGCTGAAGGACACTGAATCTGTACACGCCAATGTGCTCAATGGTGATGCAGATTTCCGTGGCTTAACCGCCTACGTGAAGTCCATGGGGCAAGCACTCTTCCGTAAACAGCAATCAGTTGCACAAAGACAACTGGAGATGCTGGGCATGCTCAAAGCCTCCCATGAAGGGAAGGCAGCTGCTTTCGCCAAAGGCATTGCGATGATGGAGCAAGCTGCAGCGAAGGGGAATAAAAGTAGCCTCTATCTGCTGAAGGATACCGAAGCTCCTGGTGGGTGGAAGATATCCAATACGCTTACTGTTGCTGGCTCTACCGTGAAGGCGAAACCAGAGTTTACCTTTGGGGCATACCCCAACCAGATTGCCGGAGCAAGCAAGGTAAAATCCTATGTTGATAGGGAGCTGAAGGCCATTGGTTTGACCTTGGATCAGATGGATGCAGGCTATGCCAGAACATTCAATGGCAAGACAGTAGAGCAGGTGAAGGCACCTGTTAAGCAGCAAGAGAAGATTGCTACAGCTGAAGTAGTGGTAGAAGCACCAGTAGAAAAAGTTGCTCCGCCTGCCGCAGAGAAAAAGACCAGCACCACAACACCAAAGGTTGTAGAGCCTGCAGCTGATACAAACTCAGTTGTGGAGTCTGAAACTGCTGTTGAGGTTACACAAACCAGTAAGACGAATAAACTTGTAGCTGCCCTTGAGCAAGCTATGGCAGCACTGGGGGATGACGATTCTATAGACCCCAATGTTAAAACCCACCCCGAACTTTTTAAAGCAGAAGAACTTGCATTTAATAATCTGCGCGCAGAGATCCAAAGACTTATTACCAGAATGCAAGCATTTGGCGCGGAAGAACCTAACAGGTTACAAGAAAGGTTAGACGAACTTGCATATGCCCCTGACGATACCTCAAGCGATGACTTGCTTAAACTGTACAACGATACAATAGCCTACGCCAAAGAGGTCAACAAAACACAGGGTAACCTGTTTGATAATAAAGTTGAGGTGCCACCTGCACAGGAAATAGACCCAGTTGATACAGAGATTGCTGCACTGCTACGGGAGCAGGAAACCGCTTTAGAAGATACCACTGAGTCGCAAGCCGAGACTACAGAGGAAACAAATACTGAAGCAGCCCCCGCGTTAACTGTACAAGGCAACGCCAAGCAGGGGGATTACCAGAACCCGAAGAAGGTAAATCTACTGGATTACTTCTTCCAACCAGAACCCAAGGAAGGTAATAAGTCAGTTAATCCATTGGTTTCCGTAGCCAATTTCCTGTCAGAAGTAACCAATGGCAAAGTGGATGTCGCTGAGTGGTTAGGTAACAAACTCTCTGATGAACAGGGAGACTTCCTGGGCCTGTTCTATCGATACGCGAGAGAGTGGAATGGGGCGATATTTGCCAACACAAATATGCCCAAGCCAAGTCCTGCCCATTTCTATAAAGACCCTGTGCAGTACAAGATGGAGTACCTGGAAGACGATAAAGGGAACATCATTCTCAATGAGGATGGTGTGGCTACTGTCGTCTCCAACATTCCAGAGAACTGGGCAACAGCAATATCCTACGCAGCATTCAGCTGGCTCAGTGAAGATGGGGATAAAGTTGGTTTCAACAATGATGATAAGCAGATCAACCGAATCCTGCGCAGATCAAAAGACATCGCTGTGTGGCCTACGGAACGTGCGGTTTTGTGGGATGCCGGCATAGCGCCAAACTTGCTCATCCCTGATCTCGGGCAGAGAATATTCAATGCTCTTGGCTTCAAAGTAAGACCTGATGCCCCGTTGAACGAGGTGGAGAAATTCAAGTCTGCTCTGGGTAACCACGCACTGGTAATGATGATTCAATCTGGTTTCGTTGAGCGTCAAGCCATTAACATGGCAGATCTTCCCAATCGATCCGGCGATACAGGAGATTCTGATATCGAGATGGGGTCTGAGAACGTAGCTCCTCCCAGCACAGCCCCCAAAACAACAAAGACCAAGATGCCCCGCTACAGCCCATTCATCCGGCCTGTACGGGTTGATGGGGTACTGTCGAACCAAGTAAAGGGCATGGTAAATAGCCGTAAGGGTACACAGAGCGTGCTTGATAAGCTGTTCTCTGTGGAACCATCGCTGAAGATACCGAGCTTTGTTCCAACTAAGTGGAAACAAGAGTTTGCTGCGAAGACTCGTAAGTTGATCCCCAAAGCAATGCAGCCTCTTATGAAGTTTGCCAATGAGCAGCCGAACAAGATTCGCACTGACATGCAGAAAGTACGCCGCTCAATCAGCCAGGATACCCTGGAGAGTATTGTTGGGATTATCGACACAGTGAATACCTTCGTACACGGGTATGACCTCAAGGGTGTTGAAGCCAGTAATGAAGCTTCCCGTAGAGAGCTGAATAACCTGGATGAATTTGAAGGTATCGTTGCTGCTCAACCAGAGGGGATGGATTCCAAGTTCTATCTGACTCCAGCAGTCCAGCGACACCAGCGAGTTGGGTACCAAGAGAATATGGTAAACCCACAATCCAGCACGATTCACCGACGCAGTATGTATCTCGAAAACTCTGCAACTGAGATCGATGCGTTGGCAGATAAAGAAGCTGTAGCGCTATTCAAGTTGGCTATTGCTCAGGGCATGGGCATTCCAGTAGACAAGATGAATCCAAGCAAGGCACTGGAAAAGTTAGAGCTGCTCATGGAGACCTCAGAAGTGGGCTTAGCTGTCGCTGCGTTGATCAATGCAGAGTCCTTGCCTGATGGTAAATTACTCACCTCAGAGGAACAGAATGCGATCGCTGCAGCGGTCAAAAAGGGTAAGGAAAAGCTGCACAGCTTGGATGCTCTGGTGCATTGGGCGAAGTACACCAAAGCTGTATCCCATGAGAGCGATAATAAATTCACCTCCACCATAATCTTTGAGGTAGACGGTGTAGCCAATGGCCCCAGCTTTGCCCACATACTGATGGGCGTGGTCAGCGAAGCCCGTGGCAAGATGTTTGGCTTCTTCAAGGAAAGTGTTGGTGTCTCCTCTTACCCAGAATGGAAGAGTCTCCCCGGTACACAAGACCTCTACGAAGAAACCATGTCGGCTATTATTGCTCGGCTGGCTCAGAGCACACACGAGGGCAAATTGGATTACTTGGGCGCAGTTAAGTTCTTTACCGGTAATCTGGGTGATGAACAGAGTGTATCTATACCTGGCCGTAAACTTATCAAGCAACCCACCACTGGTATTGTTTTCGGTGGCGGGGCTGCACGAGCTGCCTCCAACATGGGGGAGCACTTTGTAGATTTGTTCTACGCCCAACTGACAAAAGCTGCTAACGGGGCGGAGTTTTCCCTTGCTGATGTGGTGAGAAACGCCAATCTATTGCTGCCCAAAGGTATGCAGCTCATCGCACCAAAGACGGAAGAAGGTGCGATGGGGCTGTACCTGAGTGATGATCAAAGAGATCACATGAAGGCTATGTTCGCTGATCTTGTGGGGGAGAACGTAGAAGCTACAATGAAGCAGAACTTTGGCGAGTTCATGAAGGTACGCAACATCCTGAACTCTGCCGCACAGGAAGGCTGGACGCTGTATAACACAGCGTTTGAGTATTATCGTTACCAGCGAATTCAGGAGAAAGTTAAACTGCTGGAGCTGCCCCATGCCTCCAACCAAGCAGGGGATAAGCGGGCGCTCCAAGACCTTACACCAGAAGAAATTGATGCGATCCGGGCAAAGATAGCGCACCTTGATCCGACCATTCACACAGCAATGTCCAGCGCAGAGAAGGATAAATCAGCTGGCTTGCAGTTGGGTAAGCTCAGCCGTGGCATCACCGAAAAAAATGATCTGCCCTACCGTGCAGACACAAATATGGGGGTGCAGTACGAAGCTGAAATTGTGGGGGGTAAGAAGAAACTCACCACGTCCATCAAGTCCAGTTCCACCAAGATTAAGGATACTGACCCCGGTGTAGGTACCATCATCATGGGGGTTCACTCCATGGAATCCGCCATTTCAATGAATAGCTATGGAACCATCCCTGCGCTGAACGTACATGATTCCAATGGCTTCGGTGTAAAGCACATGATGGCTGGTGCCATGCGCATGAATGAAATGACCTTTCATTACTTGGCCAACTACTCCCTGCCAATGGAGATTCTGGACAGCTACTTGAATACGGTAGCAGCGGCAAATGAGTTAGCTGCAGAAGATCCGGCGTTGGCTGAAGCATTCTCGCTGGCGATGGTAGAGGTGAACAAACGCCGCATAACTCTTATGAAAAAAGAGAAGCGTACTTTTGAGCAACTGTTGGGACAGACAGCTGTTGATGCGGAAAACAATAAATTAACCTTCCTCCTTCAACAGGATTACGTCAACCAATACGCAATGGTCAACGGGATGTACACCATTACCGCAGACGATCGGAAGATGCTGCTGTTGAAAATAGCCCAGCTCAAGGAAAAAGCTACAAGCTTTGGGGTATACAAGTTCACTCCACCCAGAGGGGCAAAACAGAAACCGGGAGTCAACTCCACTGCATGGGGAGAATTGGGCACACCGGCAGTAGACAGCTCATGGGCGCTGACCCAGTACCTGAAGACGGCAACGAATCCAACATTGAAGGGCATACTGCCTGTGCTGATGAAACACATTCAGGACATTGGTTTGCCCCCACAGTCTCGTGACTTCCAGATGGCATTGTTGCGGCAACTGAACAAGGTAGTTGATGGCGATATCCCTATCATTTACATCACAGCAGACAGCGATATCCCTGTGCCAGCAGAGTCCAATTTTACTTCTGCCCGCGGTGGTTACTATGTAGAAAAGATTGGCGGGAAAGAAGTGATCTACATAAAAAGCCCTGAATTCAGTACCTCTGGGGTTACTTCTGAAACCATGCTACATGAACTGGTGCATGCTGCCGTGGCTCAGATTATTGCCAAGAGTCCTGGCCTTGCTCCGGTGAAAGAGCTGGTCAAGTTGATGGAACTGGCTCGCCTCAAAGTAGAGGAGACTGGAACACAGGACAAGTACGGGAAAATTGTTACCGATATCCAAGAGTTCGTGGCTTGGGGCATGACCAATATTGCCTTCCAGACAGAGATTCTGGGGGCGATCAACATGGAGCCGGGTAATGCCAAAGCACTGGAGAAGACTGGCATGCGTCGGTTTATTGAGAAGCTGGTGGAGATTGTCTTCCGTGGCTCAAAAGCCACTGATGCAGCCCGCAAAGTAAATGGCATGGCCATACTGATCGGCAATGTCAGTCTCCTCATGGATGAGCAGAAGAAGACTCTGGGCGCTACCAAGAAAATGGCGATCTCACTGAATCATCAAGACCCTGCGCCACTGCATTACACCACCATGCAGGTATTCGATGCCCTGGCTGGCTCTAACAGCACATCGCTGGATTTCAATGAGCATCTGCGATCAATGTTGGCATCCATCTCCAATGTTGCCTATGGGCCGTTTGGAGCGCTTAAAGCTGCAGCTGAGCGTAAGGCACCAATGGGAGCAGAAGATGTCTTCCTGGAGTCCCTGCGTACCGGTAAGCTGCCATTTGCCTCCGCTGCAACAGGTCAACTGAAGCTGTCAGACAAAGAGCTGTTCACGTTGGAATCCATTGAAGTAACCGTGCGCGAGACTCTGGGGAATTCCCAGCTGGCTCAGAGAGAGATTGCCAAGATTTACCGTGAAGCCAAGCAAGCCATGTCAGCGAAGGATTTCCATGTAGGTGACTGGGCTACAGCCACCCAAGCAGAGAAACAACGAGCAGAGAAGACCTATGCCTTTGTATTCACCCCACAACAGGGAGCAGACGGTACCTCAGACTACCTGAGCCGCTTCACCGCTATTGGACTGGCTTACCCACCCATGTATGCCAAGCTCGCTACAATCCGTCCCAAAGTGGGCTTGGATATGTTCAAGGGCAAGAGCTTGATGGACAGGCTGGACATCCTGGTGAAACTGCTGCTGCAATCTCTGGCTTACGTTGGAACCTTGACCAGCCATAAACAGAATTCTGCCCAGCGTCTGAAGGCTCTGGCAGAGAGATTGGCAAAGCTGGAAGCCAAGCGTAAAGCTCAGTTGATTGTGGAGCAGAACACTGTCCCTGCCGCCTATGAGAAAGCTCTGGAGCGTGCAGGGGAGAGCGTGCGTAAAGCTATTGTCGATACCGCCAATGCCCCTTCAATCAAGAACAACAGCGTTGCTCTGGTGCGTGTTGCGGGTAAACTGACATCTGCTGTTGCCTCGGGAACTGTCGGCACCATATTGGATGGTATTCGTAAGCTGCGTAACAAGCAGAACTTCCAAGAGCGAGATGGCACTACTGCAGCTTTATTGGGTGAACTGCAGGGCGTTGCCGATAAAGACATTTCTCTGCTGAAACTGCTGCGAGCATCCAAGCAGATTGAGCAAGCCAGAGCAAAAATTGATCAGACTGTTTCTGGGCAAGTAGGTGGGGGATTTGCCGAACCCTTGTCTGAGATTGAATCCAGTGCAGTTACTCGGGCATTCGTTCGCACGGACATAGCCAGCTTGATAAAAGAATACTCAATGGAGCAGCTGGCCGAGTTCCTGAAATCTCCGAAGTCTCTGGAAAAAGCGATCACCGCCTTAGCTGCAAAGTTGACTGGGCCGGATAAGGTTTACTACCAGAATCGTGCCCAAGACTTGGGGGATTTCCTGTCAGAGGATATTGCTGGCACACCCAACCTGCAGTTCAACGCATACAACATTGCCCACCGTTTGGGTACAGCAAGATATGGCAAAGTGGACGCACAGATCGCTGCGGATAACATCCCGGTTATTGATAAATTGGCTTCACTGTACGCCCTGTATTACCTGCCAGACAGCATCAAGAAGCCCGCCCATGCTGTGCTTACCCGTGAGCTGGCCAGGGCAGATAAGCATAACGGCATAGAGCTAGTGCTGAAGTTGCATGCTGACCTGCAGAACGATGCCAAAGAGAACCTGTTTGCTGAGGGCATGGTGCATTACATGAAGGGCTATACCAAGGAGATATTCAACCCCCATATTGAAGTGGAAGTGGCTACTCTTAAGGGGGGAGAAAAACTCCTCATGGCCGGATGGATAAAAGTAGGCAAGCTTGAAAAAGATGATGCAGACGCTCGCCCAGATGATTACTTCATCTACACCCGCAGAGATGGTGGTGGAGCACCAAGGGTCAGTGGAGCGCTATCCATCACAGGGCAAGTCAGTCGTGGTACCTCCACACATGGCGGCATCACCTCTGCCACAGGTGAGTTCGCCTACATGGGTAACGTGCGTAAAAACCAGGCGATCGCTAGAGCACAACGCAAGGATATTGCTGAGCTGGATAGTCCTCGCCAGGGGTTTGCCCGAGTGCGTAGTAAAAAGCCTGTGATGGTGCCTGTGTTCAGTCCTACTGGGACTATCACTGCGTACCGTTACCTGATGAGCGCAACCATGAAAGATGATCTGCTGGGGCGAGATAACCGTGTTGATCGTGTGTTGGGCAGAATGTCTGGGCACACCTTCGATAAGATAAATTCAGCACCACAGAATGAACTGATTATTGAGACGCTGCATTCAAAATATAAACAAGAGTTCGCAAAAGACCCGGAGGCGTTCGTTGAATTCAGTGAAGATAGCGCAGACCCTGAAGTAGCAAATGCGTACCGCTTACTGCCTTCGGATGCCAAGAGGCACATCAATAAAATTTGGGGTGTCGATCGGATGATGATTAATGCTGATGCGTACAACATGATGATTGGTTATCGAAAATACAAGGCAAGTGCTGTATTTGATAAAGATGAAACGCTGCGCACAGCGCCAGAGAAGATAGCAATGGGTATCGCTTCATTCATTCTTTGGGGAGACAAGACGGGGATGCGTGCCAAGTTCGTTGAACAGGGTTGGCAAACAATTATGGGAGAGGTTAAGGACTTCTTTGTAGTGAAGAGTCTGTCTACCATGCTGGGGAACAACAAGTTCAACATGGTGCAGTTAGCTGCGATGGGTGTACCGGTTAAAGACATCATCCGAGACCACATCACTGCATTCATAGGGATATTCACCTATCAGATGGATGAGGCAGAGCTTGATAAACTGAAGAACATACTGCGTATTAAGTATGTACAGGGGGATACTGCGGCAATAGAGGCACGGATTGTAGAGCTTGAAGACTCACTCAAGCGCAATCCAGTAAGGCCATTGGTAGAGGCTGGGTTGTATCACACCATTGCTGAAGATATTGATACCTCTGAAGACCTTGATGCATACAAGAATAAGCTTGGGCGGTTTACTGAGAAGGTGGTAGCGAGGTTACCTGATAAGGTAAGAGCAATTGGGGAAGGTGTGTACATGACTCACGACACAACACTTTATCAGCTGTTGAGTCGTGGTACACATGCGGGAGACTTTATGGCCCGCTACACCTTGTACAAGCATGCTACAACAAGAACTGTAGACAAGCTTGATCATGCTGCAGCGGTAGAGTTGGCAGATAAATCCTTTGTGAACTACGACATACCTACTGATCAGAAGGTACAGTACATCAATGATATGGGGATAATCCCATTCACTAAGTATTATCTGAGAATGCAGAGTGTGTTGTTCGCTATCTACCATGATAAGCCAGGTAGAGTATTGGCGTTGGCGGCATTGAATAACGTCACGTCAATAGTACCTAGCATCACCGATCCAGTTATATGGGAATGGCTACTGCGTAACCCTGCAGGAGCAGGCCCATTTAACTATGTTGATGCGATACAGGAAGGACTGACAGTGAAGGCGCTGGATACAGTGTTGTAGTTACTTGGGAAGGTCTGTGGGCTTATGAGTAAGTAAGCCCCAGACCAATCCAACAATTAGTGATATACAGATAATTCCGCCAATGGCTGAGATTACCAGGCTACCCACTAACACCGCTGCGATTAGCAGCCCTACTATTAGAGCTGCCAAGCACAGTGCGCCTATGGATTTGAGGACTATCCATAGAGTGTTCATTGTTTAAGCAAACAATGATTTTTCAGTTGAGCGCTTTCGTGAAACTGGGACAACAACCTCTTCAAGGTCTTCTTCCAGTTCCTCTTCCGCTACCGCCTCAACAGGAGTTGTTTCCTCTTCCGTTTCTGTGGGCACTACTGCAACCACAGGGGTTACATCAGGCTGGCGTAAAGTGAAGGTATTGTTGGTCAGCGAGTGGCTGAGTATACCCATACCAGAGGCAGCGCTAATATTAATAACACCAGAGTCTGCAATATTGCCCAAGGCATGAGTCGCTTTCGGCTCATCCAGTTGAATTTCTACCTGCACACCTGGGGGCTGTCTGGTAGTGGTAAAGCCCATGTTCTCAATATTGCGAACAATACCCATTTTCCGCACGTAATCACGGATGGCGATTTCCACTTCTGTTTGTTTCAACGTAATTTGCATATGAGTTCCTCACTCAATTGGCTTTCATTAAAGCCATGGTTTGTTTGAAAGGATTGCTGGCAATCCCCGCGTAAATTGCTGCGATGGCGTCTGCCATGTGTTCAGCTTTTGCCTCACTCATGATCAGTTGCCCTTTTTCTTTGTAATAGGGCCATGGTGCTTCCGGGTGCGTGGTCACCGCCCACAGGATCATTTCAGCTTTGGAGGCTGTCTTGGTTCTGGTAGCGATGACTTTCACCTCTGTTGGGGTCACCTCGTAAAAGTTGATTCCCCCTGCACGCAATGCGCCCAGTACCCCGACACATAGCGCGTAGCCTGCCATGGCTCTGGCTGACTGGCTTCCCACAGGAACCTCTACGAATATCGCATTGGCTCCCTGGGAAGCTGCAACTGCTGCTGCCGTGTGTTGCTGAGCCGCCTCCAAATCCTTGCTGTTCTGGCGAATCTGCTTCCCCTTGGGGATAACAGGTTCAGAGACAGTCAACGCAGAAATGGTGAGCGTTTCAGCAACCGTATCGTAAGCACCTTTGGCGATCCCCCAATGACGTAACGAGGGATCGAAACCAACTACTTGGAGTATGGCCAAGCGTCTCTCCTGTTAAGCGAAGAGGCTCTTGGCAGGCTTGCCACCTGCACTCGGAGCTGCAGACTGATTAGCTGCTTTGCCGACTGCAGTGGTGGTCTTGTCCTTGGTAACGCCTGTCCACTTTTCGACCCAGGTATCAATAAAGACCGGTGTTGTAGCACCAGCACGGATCTCCGCAGCGGTCATGCGATCGCGGGTACGGAAGAACTTGTCGATGCTGTTTTCATCTTTGGTTTCAGGCAGAGTAACGCGCTCTGAACCAACCAGTTTGGTCTTGTTGACCGTCTGCTTGAACAGTGCGGTAAGCACCTCTTTGCCCATCAGTTCGGTGAGCACTTCCACCTCTGTTGGCACTTCTTTGCCGGCATCAGCGTTATACACGTTGACCACTTTCATCTCCCCTTCCATGTCAGAGAGTTCTTTGCCGACAGTGAGCAGGCAGAGGCTGTTGATCAAAGTGAAGCCAGGAAGAGGATTCTTCGCGCCATCCTTTTCGTAGTAGGTCTTGTTGCCTTTGGCATCACCAGAGGTAACGTAAATGGCTTCACGGATTTCCTTCTTGCCATCGAGCAGCGTCAGGAACACGCCCAGCGCACCGCCTTTGGATTTCTGCATGTAAGCCATGCCTACGCGAGTGTTGTACAGGCCAGAGTCCAGTGCTCCGCCACCGCCCAATACATCTACATCGTCTTCGATTTTTACATCAGTCTTTACTGCATTTAATAGTGACATCAAGTGTCTCCTTAGTTATGAATGGTTGTGTTGCGGGTAACTCACTTTCCGTAGTATTTATTCAGACGTTGGAAGACTTTCTCCATGTCGTTGTCAATGTACAACTCCTTGCGTGACCACAATCCTATGGCCGATCGCATCTTCTCTCCGACAGATTCCTTGGTAATTCGGGTACAGAAAACGTACTTGAAACCGTCCTCTTTTTCCTCGTCGGTGATGTGAAGGAGGTCATTTTCAAAACCCTCCAGTTTCTTCAGTGGCATCTGCTTTGTAGAGAGGATTGTAGTGAAATCTGCCTCTACGCCGATGCGCCCTACAGCACCTTTCACAGGTACTTTGGAAACCATCTGCATGGCTACCTCATCCAGCTGACGGTCTTCGTGAGCCAGGATGCAATAGTTCTTGGTGCCTGCTTTGATCGCATGGATGAATTCACGGTAGAAATTCCCGTAATCCCCCCAAGCTTTCTGTGTATCTATCGCAGGCAACACGTACTGGCGTTCATACATCGACATCAGGAATGTCACTGTATCGAGCACTGCCCCTGTCACCGTTGGCTCACTCTCAATTTGAGTGATGTAATCCAACACATTTTTTGCGTCAGATATTTCAACATTGGCTTTGAATTTGTCTGCAAAGGGCAGAGCCTTCAAATCCGTGTTGAGGTAAACCATGTGGGCCTGATCTCGCAATTTCATGAGCGAGGTGGATTTACCCGTGTTGGGTGGCCCCATGACTAAGACAATATTCTTGTTACCGGTTGAACTCATATAACTCCTTTTTACTTTTCCCAGAGGGGCAGGAAGCCCCCCTGAGTTACGAGTTAATCTTCGCGCCCAGCAATAGCCTTGGCTGCAGTTTTCAGGATGGTTCCCAGAATTTCTGCTTGATCCAATTTGTCGGGCATCTTGTCGTTCAGCGACATTACTTTGTCGTGAACATCATTGAAGGTGAAACCACTGTCCACAAGCAACATGGCATACTTGAGAAGCATGTTGTTGCGGTTACCATCACCAGAGTTGTTGAGTACCCAACGCTCCAGTGCATCCAATGCTTGCTGATCCTGAAGAGTGCGTTTGCGCTCCTCATTCTTGGCAGTCTTAGGAATAAACGGGAGTGGGTCGAGAATGTCACCGTCCTGATACTTGTAGTAGCCAGGGTGAGTCAGCCACTTACGAGCACGTTGGTTGGTGGCAGCGTCAACTTCAAATGGAAGCCAAGCAAAGATATTGGACATGAACTCTTTGTAGTCCTTGGCATCCAGCTTCAGCTCATACGCAATTGGCATGATGATACGGAAACGGTTCTCTGTTTCTGTGTGCCGCTTGGTGGTGTAGAACATGCAGGAGTAATCTTGCAAGTAGAGTTGTGCCTGTTCCATGCTGATCTCCCCATCAACGTCAATGACGATAATGTTGAAGCCGGCAATAGCATCCTCTTCGCTACGATGACCGCCTTTGAGGTGATGGTTTACCCAGTGCATATCTTCCAGTTGAGTCAGCATGTGCAGCTTGTCAAAGGGAGCGTGCTCTGGGGCGTACCCTGTAGCGATATCATCGCTGTAGCTGATGATGATCTTGGTCAGATCAAGCAGCTTTAGGGATTCTCCATGCAGGAACTCAACACCATCGCTGAACATTTTCTTGATCAGGATGTTGTTCTGATAACCATAGGCAATGGCCAACTGCATCATTTCTTGCTTCTGGCTTAACGAGCCTCGGTAGAACGGTAAGTCCTCAACCAGATCAGCTTGGGTCACCCCTCTTCCAATGTCAGCGATATACTTCGCCAGCTTCACATATGGACGGTCTCGGGTAAGCAGCATGTCAAATGCTTTACCGGATTCCTCTGCAAGCTTTATGGCTTGGTACGCATGCTCCATAGTCACTTCAGCTGCGTTATCTACAAAGGCGTAGGCACCGGCCAGCTTGAGTGCTTTGAAGTGTCGGTGAGATAGTTCTGCTTTACGCATTTCATCGTGATCAGGAAGATGATCTGCTTTCTTTTCGCATTCAAGCTGGTACTCAATGAACAACAACGTGACATCATCCTGAACTGGCAGATCTTTGTTCACGTTGGACATATCTGCGAGAGCGCCAAAGTGATCTGCCAGGTGTTGGAGGAAGCCTTGCGTAGTGGTGTCAATGCGTTCAGCCAATACTTCTTGGGGAGTTTTATTGGTAGCACGCGTGTGATTTCTACTGTAGCTGAATAGGCAACGTCTTGCGTAGCCTGTATCCAGCATGGAGTAGAATTCGTCCTCTGCTTTGCCCCCATTGAGCAATCTACTCGGCGTACCGAATAGCATCAGATTGGTGGGAGTTCTGCCGGAGATTTCTTCGTGTCGGGTGTTCTCCGCAGTATTTTTAATGAGCTTGGTTTTGATGCGGCCAACGTCATAGAGTTCCAGGAAAGTGTTGAGCACTTCCACGTTACCCATGAGGTTGGAACCTATCTCATCAATCTGCAGATTCATGGAGCCACCATTGGCCATTAGCAACTTATGGCGTGCCTGCCGGACTGCAGCAGTGGTGCCAGAATCGAAGCTGATAACCAGTGGCCCTTGGGAGTCAAACTCTCTGCGGCAACGCTCCAACTCATCATCTGGATCGGTGCTTTTGCGTATCGCACGATTATTGGCCAGCATAGGGAGATTCCTTTCTGCCATGAGCGGAAAAGTTTCTTCAGTGAAGCGCTCAATAAATTGGACCAATACCTGTTCTTCCATGACATTGGTTGAGTAACCTTTGCCTGAGCCAGAGGTAGAAAGGTTAATGGCATACAGATTTACTGGGAGTTTCCCGCGGTCTTTGGTGAGCAAACTGCAGCGCATCATGGAGGCCACGAGTGCCCAGTAATACGCAACATGCACACGGAAAAACATGGGGTTCGTATTTTGTGTTCGTGTACACAGGATACTCACCAACTTTTCTGTAAGTGGGTGGAAAGGGACTTCATCAAGCGGTTTCATCGGAGTTCCTTATTGAAGTTTCAGGGAGCCATTGGCAATGAGGTCATCTTTCTGTGTGCATACAGGGAATGCTTTGCAATATCTGCAGGCAACCGCTTCACCAGGCACCTCAACAACAATGCCTTCCCCTTTACCTTCATTGGCTTTGTAGGCATAGGCGGAGGCAGCATCATCAAAGTTTCTGGTGCTGCGTACACGTTTGGTTGGATCGCGGTAATACTTGTAAGCCGGCTCTCTGCGCCATAGCTCAGCATCTGTGCATTGTGGCAACTCCTCTTGAGGAAGATTGCGCATATGTCTGATGGTCGCAAGACGGTGCCGGATGTACTCTTCAGTATCCTGTAGGGACATCAGGGGGATGAGCTTTTGTTCAGTAATCCTGTTGGGATAACTTGGCTCACTTGACCTGCCTGGTGACCAGTCGGTAAAGATAAACTGAATGGCCATGTGGTCTTCGGTGATGATGTCTGGGTTAAGCCAGCGATAAATGCTGCCCTGCAGTTTGTAATCATCGGTCTTGGTGTCATTGATCCAAGTGAAGACTGTGGTAGTTTTGAAGTCTTCAACTCGGCCCTCTGCCACGAAGTCAAACTTACCTGAGATTTTCTGCCCATCAATTACCCGTGATGAACGGAGTTCCATGTACACAGGAATGTCGTGCATGGTTAATGTCTTGGGATCTGGATTGATCTTGATGCGGTCACGGATCTCTTGCGGATACCCCAGCAGTTCCATTGCTTGATGATAGTTACCTTTCCATGCCCGCTCGATGCCATCATGGATGGCAGAGCCTGTCCGGGATTTCACTACCGAGAGGATATCTACTGCGTCTTTTCCAGCGGGAACTCTGGCAGACAGTACAAGTTGGCGTAGTGGTTTGATTAGGGATGTTGCGGATATTGCGCTTGCGTCGTAGTCATAATTGTCCGTTGCAAGGTAAACAGCGACAGACAAGGGTACCCCGGTCATATTGGTATATGAGGCCATGATTATTCCGTTTTTTGTGTGGGAAATGGAGCGTATAGAGAGGGTTAAAACTTTTCTGGGAAATTTATGTGGCTTTGTTGATTAGCCTTTTGACCTGGTAAGCCATCTGGGTTGGCTCCCCAACATTGATGACGCTGTGCATCTCAGCTGGGTTGAATTCGATGGTGAGGTCTTTGGCATTAGCCGGTTGCCCTGGGCGATGTACCCATAGCACAAGGTCAAACAGTTTCTTGGCTGCGGCATACTCATCTTTGCAGCGCATGCCAACGTAGATCTGATTGGTTTCCAGTATCTCTCTGGCCAATCTGGATTTATCTGGGGTGTTGTACGCTGAGATGGCAGCTTTCCACTCTGGGCGGTAGCTGAATCTGTCAGCCAGTGCGGCAGCAGAGTTGGCATACCGCACGATGTTCTGCAGGGCCGGCTTTACAGCAATTTCATAGGCTGCAAGACTCGATGATATGAAAGACAGCCCGTACAATGTGTGGAGCAACTCTGCCAGGGTGTCTTTGCCATGTTGGGTGTGGCCCAAGATAAGTAAGTGGGGTTTTGGTGACACTGGTTTCTCCTTTTGGGGTGAGTAATTTGGGCAGGAGTCTACGCAGAAAAAATTTGATTTTTCTGTCTAATAGATCATAATGTGGGGCAAGGAAATCAATGACTTACAGGCAGTGGCGGCAAAATTCTATTAGACACACGGAGAGTGTAACTAAATGATTTATAAAGGTTTAATGCGTGGAGGGCTATTGGCTTTTAACCAATTGGTCGTGCGTTCAAGTCGCACACGGCCCACCATATAAGCTTGTAAATCAAGCACTTAGAAGGCACCTGATCGGTGCCTTTTTTGTTTCTGTCTATTTGATTCCAGCTTGTCTAATAGATGCCCGGTAAAAACGGTCATATTCTCTCTGGTTTGGGGCGGTAATGCTTGGCCGTCACCGCTGAAGACGTGTGGCGGAGCAGGTGTGCAGCCCCTGAAAGGGTCTCATTCTCTACTGCTTTGCGGCGTAGATCATGTTCAGTGAAGTGGTTGCACAGCTTCGCTGTAACTGCTTTGGTCATGTAGCGTTGCCAGATAGAGTCGAAGCCAGAGGTACTGCCTGACTCATTGATGTAGGCCTTGTACTGTTTCCCAAAGAACAGGGGTGCATCTCCTATTCTTGGGGGAGCATCATCCAGCAGCTCCTGTACGATCGCCCTTAACTGATCAGTCCAAGCCACGATAAAGACATCATCGGTACGCTTGTTGTTGGTGAACTTAATCCCTTCGGGTAACAGATCACTGCGCATAAGGCGTAGAAGCTCTCCCTTGCGTCGTCCTTTGGCATGCAGCTTCAGCATCACGTAGAGCTGCCATTTGCGTGGTAGCGTCTGTACGAAGGCTATGAGGTGCTCATCGGTGACATCGTTGTTCCTGCCCTCTGTGGTGGGCTTCTTGAACTGCCCAATAAGAGGGTTGGCTTTGATGGCTCCAATGCGTACTGCATAGCTCAGGGCAGAAGAGAGACACTCAGCACACTGTTTGGCTATCTTCTTGGATTCGTTCTTAGCCAGGTGATCAGACATCTGGTAAGCGTGAAACGGCTCTACTGCAGCTACTGGAATGCGCGTGGTGGTGAATATCTTACGTAGCCTTGGTAAGGCGTAAAGATAGTAGCGTTTCGTTGCCACAGCGAGCGTAGAGAGGTACTCGAACTCAAACCTATCAAACAGATCCTGCATGGTCACCACAGTGGCTATGCTCTTGTGGATTCGTTTGGAGTAGGTCTCATGGGCTTCGGACAGCGTGCTGCCCAGCCTGAACCAAGATTTATTATCCCAGTCGGGCTTTTCTGGTGGTGGGACTAGGTAATAATACGCCCCGTTTTTAAGTGCCCAGCGCTTTGGCAGGGAACGGTTCTGCTTCAAGCGTGGTTTTGGCACCTTGGGTATCCTGGTTCAATGGGGTTAATCAAACGATAACACGATGGCGGGGGTTACTGGAAGTTGCTGGGACTTTACCCCAAAGCCTTGTTCTACTGCTGTCTTGTGGGCAATAACCCGTCCTTTGGCATCGTGAATGAAGGGTATTCCGTTGATATGAAGCCAGCTCTTGAGAGTTGACTGCCGCTTGCAATGGGATATATCAAAGAGATCCCCTTGGGTATAAATGTCATGAGTCATCTGGGAAAGCCTTCTCGATGAAAGGGATAGCAAATTTGGCGGCACGGACATACTCGCTTGCTTGCCTTTTGTCCAAGTTCATCATGGTTTGTACTTCTCTGGTGTTGATCAGCGTAATACACTGCAGGACGTTAAGAAGTCTGCCGGTATTGAGGGGAATACGGTTTGCCTCACGAATACAGGCCGTGTGTAGGATGTTCTCTATTGGCCCATCAAACGCAGAGCTAATATTTTGGATTCTCTGTATCACCGTGTTGGGGATATTGACGCCAGGGGCTTTGTGCTGCTTGCCCCCGGCTTGGTGATAACGAATCCTGTCTGCGCGTGCTTTACCTAAGTGTTCTGTAAAATCCGACAAATCATCTATCGTGTAGTAATTGGCACGAATCTTGAAACTCCTTATAAATCAATGGCAAAAACGGCTGCTTATATATATACCCTCCAAGCGGCTGCATGCCACTCGGTCAGGGAGTCTGAAGACCGCCCCGCACGGGATGGGCTTCGCCCTTTCTACCAAGGTAACGGAGTTACCCCTCAAAACCAGTGACCATAACCTAAACACGCAGCCCCGCGAGGAGGAGCGCAGCGACGAGCGAGCAAGGAGGCGGGAGTGTTTAGGTTATGGATTATTACCGGCAGATCATCTTCCTGCCGCCACCAATAAGGAATTGGCGTCATGGACCCTCCGCCGCTGCGCGTCGGTCTCCATTCCTGATCCCTTATTGATGTCTGGGAAATATCCCCAGAAAAAGTTTTGGGGGTTTTGTATAACAGCTCAACTTTTTTAATTGGTTGGGCGGCATATGACTTGTGGTACTGGTTTCGGATCATTCCCTTTACCGGGCGATCCAGACTTAAACTCTGTTGTGCTCACTGCTCAGACTGTCTTGAATGGGGTAGCGCTCAGTTGGACATACCCGGCTGTGTTGGGGTACGGGGTAGCGCACACAATAATCTATCGCAGCACTGCAAATGTTTTTGCTGGTGCGGCGCAACATAAGATTATAGGGGGAAACTACTTCTTTGACCCAGTGATACCTGTTACCGCGACCACTTATTACTACTGGATCCGGCTGGTATCAATGCAAGGCACTGTGGGAGACCCCATTGGGCCAGCTTCTGCTTTGGTGGGGGCCGGTGCTGCCAGCATGTTGGATCTGTTCACAGATTCGATTCTGGAGAGTGCGCTCAGCGCTGCCTTGCGTGCCAAGATAGCTACCATATTCTCTGTAGAAGGGGGCTTGGCTGCTGAGGCTGCATACAGGGCTGCAGGGGAGGATGCGATGGCAGACCTCTACGCCTCTCTGTCGGATGATATGGCAGGATTGAATACATTCCTAGGGGCTGAGGTAATTGCCAGAACAAACGCTGATAGTGCCTTGGTTGCTTCCGTGAATCTGGCCTACGCCATGTATAACGATAATGCCGGGGCTATCCTAGCTGAGCAGCTAGTTCGTGCAAATGCAGACGGAGCAATGGCCAGTGACATCATCAACATGGAAGCCAGATTACTGGTTGAGGTTGACCCGGAAGACCTACTGCCTGTATCCCCTGGTGCAGCCTACGCAACCTACGCTGCGCTAAACTCTGCTGTCTCTGCAGCTGCTGCCGACAAGCGTAAATACTATCGTGTCGTAGACCCTGCAGCTGCTCTGGAAGAGGTGCTATACCGCTCCAATGGTACTACTTGGTCACTGATAGGCACTGAGCAGTACGCCCAACTTGAACAAGTAATGCGCGTAACTGCCAGCAAGGCTACCGGGCTAGAGTCTCAATACACATTAAAGGTAAGCGCAGGCAATGCAATCGCTGGTATAGGGCTGGCAGCAACTGACTTTGATGGGACACCCACCTCTGCCTTCATTGTACAGGCAGATAAGTTCGCTCTATTGGCTGCTTCTGACTACATACAAGACAGTACACCTACTGCAACTACTGTCGGAGAGACTTGGTACAAACCAAGTACCCAGCAGGATTTCAGATCCACTGCAGCGGGTACCGGTGGCTGGGAGTTGTACGCCCCGATTATTCCGTTTGGTGTGGATGCGGTAACGGGAACTGCTTACGTCTCCAATAGCCTGAGAATTGGTGCCGGCGGTACGGCCTTGTCTACCGTAGCGGGGGAGGCAAGCGAAGGTGCTTCTGCCTACGCATCTGTAATCCATGGCACCACTGGCTTGGCTACGAAGATGGGGCTGGCAGTACAGAACGTGCTCGCTGGTGAGGGCGGGCTGAAGATCGGCACAATTGACTGGGATGTTGATGGTGTTGTTGCAGCTGGTGGCTACGGCGTAGCGATTACCTCAAAAGGTATTGTTGGGCGTAGCTCTGTCACTGGAGCTGACACGTTTGTATTGGACGCTACGACAGGCAAGGCCACATTCAAGGATGATATCGAAACAGCCGGCAGAGTCATCGCAACAGGGGGTGAGACCCATGCAGGTGTTCTGGCCGCAATGCACGCCATTGCTGGTGCAGTTGGGGGCGTAGGTCTATACGGCTCATCTGGTTTATATGGTAGTGCTGGCGTGGATGGCAATACTGGCGTCCACGTTGGTGTACGGGGCGAAGCAACTGCAACCGGAGGTACCGCCATTCTAGCGGTCGCTACGGGCGGCGCTACTGCCTTAACTGTCAATGGGCCAATGACCATAAACAATAGCATAAAGGTGGATCTACTCAACGCAGACTTTCTGGATGGGTACACCTATGCCGATCTGGCCCCACTAATCCATACACACTGGATCGACAGCATATATCAGTCCAGCGGTGCTACCGATGGTTCTGACGCCCATGTAGCAAAATTTCAATACAGTACGGTAGACCCCCATACAGGCCCGTGGACCAACTTTTATCTGAGGAGAGTCAATTGGTAATGCACAGTAGAAATGTAACTACGCCAGCCAGAGCGGCTAAAGAAGTTACGCAGAAGTTGAAATCTGTACTCCACAAAATAGGGCACAGTGTTGTTGTTGTGCTTGATGAGAGTCCCGAGGTTACTGAACTCCCCCTACCGGAAACTGTAGCGCCACCCAAAAAGTATAGAACTATTGTTATCGAGGGTGACCTGTACAAGGAGTTTATGGCGGAAAAGCCGGCCTGGTCTGACAAGAAACCCAAGAATGAATTCCGCGGCGAGGACATATTCCTCTTCGTTGATGTGTTCAGTGAGCAGCTGAGTTAAAACAAATAATTGAAAAGGGGGAACGGATGTTAAAGATAGAGGCAGGGCAGGTATTACAAATGGCTCGGGTTATTCTTGAGCGCAATGCAGGTAACTCACTCAGCCCGGATTTAATTGCGGGGATGCTCCGTGCTGTGGGAGAAAACATCGCTGCGTTGGTGAAAGAACCTGAGCCTGAGCCAGTCACACCTAAATATTATGCTGGCCCAGACACAAAATCATCTGCCGGTACTGCCCAAGCCGCCTGAGCCACGCGCTGTTGAAGAAACGGTATAAACCTCTTCAAAGGTACACTGGTAATACGGACGTAGCTCTGCTTGAGCAATACGATCCCCCACGGCCACTACAAAGTGATCAGTGGGGTGATCGTTTTTCAGAGTCACCATCAACTCTCCGCGGTAATCATTGTCGATCTTGCCAACGCTGTTGCTGAGGGAGATGCGATGCTTGGCTCCGTGACCACTACGACTGAAGGTATCAATGCACCAGCCTTCTGGTGGCTCAAAGATGAGTCCAGTGCGAACAGTAACGTGCTCACCGGGTAGAATTGCAGCAGCCTCTACGCTGCGGATATCAAAGCAAGTTGCGTGCTCCGACTCATACTTGGGGATTACTGCATCACGGCTGACGCGCATGACTTTTAATACTGGCTTAATCATTTTTACTCCTGGTTTACGAAAAGCTCTGGGGGCAGGGTGAGGATAACTACACCCTTTTTGATTTTGAACTCTAAACATTTGAATGGCTGATCCGCCTTTAAAAAACCACCGCTTATTGAAGTCATGGACTTACCTGAAGAGTAGGAGTGATCTACGGAATAGGTATCTCCTGCGGTAATAGCCAATCGGTTTTTATTCCGCAACACATCAATCCTGCATGCTTCCAACAAACCAGCCTCTTTGAGGATGACTTTGCTGAAAGTTATGCGGGGCATTTTGTTGCTGAAGTAGAGGGTGATGTTTTTGAGGATTGTTTCTTTCTTGCTTACTGACGCGAAGCCAGTTAATCGAGCTGCGGCCATGGGAGTTCCTGTTACGCTATAAAGTGAGTCAGCGGCACGCAGTAGGCGCGGGAAACCATGAGCATAGTATCCCAGCTGAGATGGCACCCGTAATTTCTTGTGGCTTCGATGTCCTCGAGATTCTTGACAGTGATGCTGAGCAAATCGGCACCTGCGATCATTGAAAGATTGCTGCCTAAGCGGAGGTTTTTGATGATTGCTTTGGCATGCAGCTCATTTTTACTGAACTTACTGTTGGCGGGCATAAACACGGCTTTCGGCATGGCAGCTTCCTTATGTTTGTGGGTAGATAGGGTATACATTGTAATAGAATAATTATACCTCTAAACTTAGTGGGATTAGTGCTTTAACGCATCTCCCTCATCTGGCGAGCATTGAACACAGCTACACCAGGGAGTACGCAGACATAGGCCGGCGTTACGCTGCATAGCCATATCCCGCTTAATGAAATATTCATCCAGGTCATCGTCTTCATGTGGTTTCATCGTGCTCTCCGAGAAACGGAGTGATCTTCGAGCAGGACTTCCTTGATCTTCTCTGCAGTGGTTTTCAGTTTGTTCAGGCGCTTACGCAACATCTGCATCTCAGCCTCCGTGCCATCTTTACTGGCCAGATGCAGCTCATTAACTTGGTTGCTGATGTACTTGTGCAGGTCTTCTGAAATCCGCGCAAGGGTAGGGGCGGCAATCGCTTTATTCGTCTGCCGTCTGCGCTGGATAGTGCTGACAGTCTGCTTGGCTGTGCGAGCTATCTTGATAACCTGGAGTACCTTGGTGAGGCTGATCGGGGGGAATTTCATACTACCGTCCTATGTAAAAGTAATGGTCTTCAATCTGAATGGGCGCTGTTACTGCCCAGTTGGGTCTTTCATCTAGCGAGTCAAAATGGGTAGCGCCATTTACTGGATCGGGGATCACTCCCAAGATGGTGAGCATGCTTATTGACATGGCTTGCATGTGAGCCTGTTGGTCATTAATCGATTCCTTCTTCCCATCCCAGTAATACTCAAACTGCATGTATTGATGAACTACCTCGCAGTAATCATCAGAGTATCGGGTGTCTTTTGTTCGATGCTGGACAACATAGCCAACAGCCATTTGTCCCAAGGAGCTTTGATCACGGCTCTCAAAATAGATTGCCTCTGCCATACATAACACAGCGGTTAAAAACATAGTGCCTCTTTAAATTGGTTTTACCTCACAAAACTCCTGGAGAGGCTTACATGAGCGAAAATTAAATTAATAATTCAAATAATGCTGACAAATTTATATCCCAGAAAACTTTTATTTCTTCGGGCAGACTCTGAAAACTTTTAACCTACTCCCCCCAAAGAGGACTCGAAATGTCTGCTTTTTCTGATTATCTTGAAACAACACTGGGTACACTCTTATTGAAGGGGGGTGCTTACACAAGCGGTGCGGTTTATCTGGCACTGTTTACATCAGCTCCTTCAGATGCCGGTGGCGGTGTTGAATGTTCCTATGTTGGGTATGCACGCCAACAGGCGCATACCACCGTTGTATCTGACGGCTTCAACGCTTCAGCGGGTACGTTCACAAATGCGAAATCTGTTTCATTCCCTGCTGTTGCGGGTGCAACGATTACGGTTACGCATTGGGCACTGTTTAGTGCAGTATCGGCGGGTAACTTGCTGTTCCACGCGCCTTTGACTAACTCAAAGACTCTGGATGTAAACGATGTACTGAACTTCCCAATCAGTTCGATCAGTATCACCCTCGCATAATAAAGGTGTCCGGTATTGTTACTAGGACGTGCGCTGTTTGCAGGGTACTTTTTACTTGCCGGCTTACAAATCGAAGCTCAGGGCACAGCTACTGCTACGGCCCAAGCTGACGCACTCGTAATAAAGCACACGCAATCTGCTGGTACTGCCACAGCTTCAGGAACAATATCGATATTCGCCAGTAAAATTGAGCCAGGTGCTTTAACAGCCCTGGCTGAATCTATTTCTACTGGTTATGGCTCTCGGGTAACCAAAGGGGCTACGTCACTATCTTCCAGCGCAGCGGCGGAAGCCGCAGCATGGAAACTATCTTCTGGTCAAAGCAGCTTATCTGCTAATGCTGTGGGTACGGCCTATACAAGCAATAATGCACAAGTTACTGATATAACTTGTACGGCCTCTGCCAGTGTCAGTTGCAATGCTAAAGCCGATTACAAAGGTAGCTCTACTCTTTCTGGTTTAGCGACTGCTAGTGCATACGCCTCTGGAATTGAGCCAGCAGCAAGCACGCTAAATGCGACAAGCACGGTTACAGTTAATCCGTATTCGCTACTCAATGTAGCAAGCACTTTACCAACGACAGCTACTGCTACAGGCAGTGGTGCCATTACTCGTGCAGCTGGGTCTGACTTAAGCTCTAGCGCAGATGCACAAGCACTCGTAGAACGTGTAACCCCAATTTACTTCCCACAATACCCAAGTACAAATTTGGTATTCGGTGGGGTAATTCTGGGCGGTTCCCAGTGGTTTGATTGCCCGGTATTGGGAGAAGCGTGTACTGCTACTGTATTGGTAGATAGCCTTACAGTTGCGGTAGCAGAATCGACTCTAAGTAGTAATGCTGCGGCGACAGGCTATGCCTACATAGCAGCAGCAGGGGCCAGTACGTTATCTGGTACAGCTACTGTCACTAGCTTTGCTTCTAAGCGGGAACACGCAGCCTCAGTATTAACGGCTGGTGCTACGTGTACCGCCTATGGCTTCAACACTGAGCCAGTAATCTTAAGTTGTACCGTTACTGCAATAGCCACCGGTGCTGGGGCTATAACCCGAGCTGGTGACAGTAGCTTAACTGGTTTGGCTACTGCGACAGCTGCTGTAAATACTACAGGATCTGCTGCCAGTTCATTGAACAGTGTGGCAACTGCGGCGTGTGAAGCGGTGCGGATATGCCTTGGCAATATCAGCTGCACAGGTAGTGCGGTTGTTGTTGTAAGCAGCTCAAGCACGCTTGGAGTGGCAAGCAGCTTAACTGGATCTGCCACGGTTGCGGTTGAAGGGCATCGTCTTGCTGACGCAGGAGGTATTGCCGAAAGCTCAGCCATGGCCTCCGTAGAAGGTCAGAGAAACGTATACGAGCGTTACACAGAGATTTACCCAAGTACTAATTTGATCTTTGGTATGACCGTATTGGGTGGCTCTCAGTGGCTTGAGTACCTACCACCTGGCGCAGTCGCCACAGCAAATGTCTTAGTAAATAGCACAGTATTTAGTATCGGGTACGTCTCAACCGATGCGTCTGCAGAAGTGGATATTTGGGCCTCTGTTGTAAAAGCAGCAGGCAGTACTGCAGTAAGCCAAAGTGTCTGTGCCGTAGATACCGCGGTTACAAGATCTGCAGCATCTTCATTACTGGCTACAGCCACAGCGCAAATTTTCGGGTTCAACACCGAACCTGTAATGGTTACGTGTACGGTTACTGCAGCGGCTACAGGTGCTGGGTACGTAGAGCGTTCAGCGTCTGGCAGTGTGCTCGCTACTGCCGTTGTGGTTGTTGGCGATAGCGCAATCACTCTTGGAGAAGTAGAGGCCACAGCAACTGCTACAGTTATTGTGGCGGGTGTTCGTAACGCCTTTACAGGTATCGTCAGTTACCCAAGCAGCAACCTGATTTTTGGCGCGACTATCCTTGGTGGCTCACACTGGATTGATTACCCAGCAATAGGTGCTCAAGCAACAGCAACAGGGATCGCTGATGCAACAGTCTGGGCGACTGTTTCTGTAGACGCTTATGCGTATGCGTATGGCTACGGTTTTTCACTCGTCAGTACCGTTGTAAAAGCCTACGCAGAAGTACTAGCCGAAGCCAGTGCTCAAGCAACAGCCCAAATGGTGGTTAGCGCTGCCTCTGCAGCAAATGCACAGGCGAGTGCTGAGGGCAGCGTAGGGCTGATCTACGCTGCTTCCGTAGATGCGTTGGTTGTTTGTAATGCTACTGCTACGCCCAGGGTAATTACTCGTGGTGCCGGCAGTGCTTTGGCAACCGCTTCAATGTCCGTGTCAGTATCAAAAATAGAATTGGGTGCGGTCAGTGCAATAGCAAGCGCGAGTGCAACAGCAACCGGGCATGTTGGTTTACTGTTTTTAGGTGAAGTTCACCTGACCGCAACTGCACAAGCAAACCACGCGATTTCTCAGATTAATGGTTTAGCTTCTGCTTCAATAGACAGAACTTACGCTGTACCCACAATAAATAGAGTCGGGTATGTAGAAGACGAAGCCAGATTTGTTGAGTTATCTGCCCTGGGGCACTCCTACATAGTAAGGCCTAAGATATCGATTTACGAGATAGATTCGGGTACCCGCTCGGTGGGTGTGTTAGCGGGTATCCAGTGTTACGAAGTGGCTGGCGATGTCCATAAATATTGTATTGCTGTTGGCACCCGTGAGAGCGGCCTCACAGAAGTTTATAACCTTAAGGTGGCGTAATGATTGCGTTCTCGAAGCAGCCAGATGACATATTGGATTATGACATTGATATGGGCAAATGGTTTGGTGCTTGGGCACCAGATGATTTTATAACGTCTATAACATTCGTGCTGGTAAGCGCCGAAGAACAAAGTCCATTACTGGTAGTGGGGCCAGGTAGCCACCCTGATACGGTGATACTGGGTACCCCGGCAATCCGTTTCAAAGTCTGGCTTGGCAGCGGCACAATTAATATGGACTACAAAATCACATTTCTTGTGGTGACTAACCAAGGCCGGCGTAAAGAAGTCGATGTCTGTGTATCAGTGAGGGAAAAATGAGTTTTACAAACAATGTAAAAACCACATTAAATACTGCGATCGACTCCAGCATTTCTACGATCATTCTGAATGTAGCGACAGCGCCATTCAATAACCCACCGTTAAGTGGTGGCAGGGTGATGCTTACAGATTCACTGGTTAACCCGGCTAATTTTGAAATTATTACCTATAGCCGTGCCCAGGTAAGCGGCGGGACTATCACACTGTATGAGTGCGCTCGTGGCCTGGAAAACACTACAGGGGTTAGTTGGGTATCGGGTAGCACTGCGTTCATGTCGTTGACTGCCGAACAAGCAGCTGGGTTTGCTAGATCTGCGCACATTATCGATTTTAATGGCGGGAACTCTTCCACCGTTTATTGGGATTCAACTATCAACTGCGGAGCTTCAATATAATGCCAACACAAATTCAAGTGCGTAAAGATACAGCTGCAAATTGGGCTACCAATAACCCTATCCTGTTACCAGGTGAGTTTGGGCATGTCAGCGGCACAGGGTTAGTTAAAATCGGGGATGGTGTAACTAGCTGGAATAACTTGCTGTACGTCGGCACAGACTATTATGCGTTGACAGCTAACGGTAGTGCTGTTGGTCCGACCATTGCAAACTTCTTCTCAGCTGGAAATATCGTGTTACCGGCTGCAAGTAGTTTTGACCTGGAGTATGGAATACACTTCACGAAGACTACTGCGGGTACGGTGACTTTCACACTGACCAATTCGCAGGCTCCTGTGAACATGGCAGCATACTACGTGGGTGGGCCGGTTACTGGTGTTCAAGCTGTGGGTGCGCCGATCACGGCTGCAGTTGCTAACTCAGTAGCCCTTGCAACAGTAATCCCGGTTACCTCTTCATTGACCACAGCGGTTAACCACCAGTTCCGTATACGAGCTAATGTTACAACGCATGCCACGATAGCGAGTAAGGTGTCCCTACAAGTGACTTCAAGTGCTGGTACGATTACACCATTGAGAGGGAGCTTCTACACGGTAAGAGCAATACCAGCTAACGTAGGAGCCTTCGTAGCATGAGCTATCTAATCAGTTGTGGAGGCTCAGCTTCCACGGATTTACCTGAAGTCGTTGAGGGCTTTGATGCCCTCCGCAATTGGGTAAGTGTGGGGCAGTTAACTCTCACCAACAAGACGCTGACTGCGCCGACCATCAATGGCATCACCGGTGTTCTGGATATTAATACAGGCACAGCCATAGCCTCTGCCGGTACGATCAACCTCAACACAGCTACAGGCAACCGGGTACACATTACGGGCACGACAACGATTACGGCTGTCACTCTTACCCGTGGGCCTCGTACAGTTATCTTTGACGGCATCCTGACGCTAACCCATAACGCTACGACCAATAACCTGCCGGGTGCTGCAAATATAACAACGGCGGCTGGTGACAGGGCTATTTATGAGAGTGATGGGACTACGGTTTACTGCGTGAGTTACATCAAAGCTACTGGTGCTGCGGTGGTTGTGTCACCTGCTAGTGAGTTCACGTTTACAACTAGCAAGGCTGTTTCTGCGGCAGGGAAAGCGCTGGTAATTAATAGCGCGGGCTTAGTGAAAGAAAGCACAATAGCTGCTGCTAGTGTCGGAACGGTCTCAACATTCAACGCGTCAGAGACTAACGCTTGTTCTGTTACCTATGACCCAGTAGCAGCCGTATATGCAATCTTTTATAGAGACGTATTATCTGCAAATAAAGGCAAGGTAATTCTTGCAACAGTTGCGACAAACAACACAATATCTTATGGGACCGCTACAGTGTTTGATTCTGATGTGGATGGTAGTGGGCAGGTTAATATTGGCTCTTGCTATGACCCCGTGACAGCTCAAATTATTGTAGCTTACAGTAGGGTTGCCGACGGTTTTGCAAGATTGATCACTGCAAAAATAACAGGCGCAGCAATCACGTTTGGTACGTCTGCCTCCACCGGGGTATCTTCTTGGGGGCCGATTGGCGTGTGTTATGACACATCCGTTAATAGGGCACTTGTAAGCTTGAGAGACAGTAATGACACAATGAAATGTATAGTTGCTACTGTTTCAGGCACTAGCATTACGTTTGGAACTCCGCTAACTACCGTTGCCAGTGGGAGTAATGGCTACACTGCTGCCGTAGTACATTGCGGGTCTCTGGCAACAAACGCGATGACATACAACACCAGTGGGCGCGGGTATATAAAGCAAATTAAGATAGACCCCACAACTTTTGTGCCCTCAGTCAGTGGTAATTACGGTGTTGAGTCCTACAATTCGGGATATGGCCCTTTTGCGGGTAATGCCTGTCTTGTGTGGATTGAGTCGCTTGCTAGACTTGCCGCTATATTTGGCTCGAACGGAACCAGTGGTGTTGACGGCTTGTATGGCATGCTTATGTCAAACGGAACGAGTGGCTATTTTGTACATGCAGCATCTGTAGCCATAGACTCTGCTTCAGGTTGGGGCGGCGCTCCATATCAACATTATTTATCAATTAGTTACTCTGCCGCCTCTGGTGCATTGTGTATTGCGTATCCAGACATTAATGCCTCTTATGTGGGGAAGATAAGTTTTTCGGCAATTCCTACTGCAAGCACTCTGAGCTTTGGCGCTAAAACGACTTGGCAATCTTCAGCAACTGATATGACGTTTCTTTGCGCGAATAATAGTAACTATCAGGTGCTGGCCGGGGCATTTGATAACCCTAATCCATTGCCATCTGCGGCTATCAACGGCACGGCTGTTGCAGCTACAGCCCCGGTGGTAGATGAGCGAACACAGTTTATTGGGTTCTCAACTGCACCAGCCATACAAGGTGGTCCTGTTGCTGTAACCCTGCCGTTTGGAACAAATACTAGCCAGTCAGGATTAACCCCAAACACTTTGTATTACTTGAGCAGCACTAACGGGACGACCCTAACCACTACTGTAAGCGGGCCTGCTGTAGCTCGCGCTCTATCGGCCACAGCTATATTGGTTTTAGGCACTAACACATTCCCATAAGGTGAAATATGAAGCTAGTTCTTGAAAAAGAAACAAACGTAGCGGTGCTTATGTTTTCGGATGATGCGACGATTTTGCTATTAGAAGACAGGTTGGAGTCAAATGACTTGATGGTAACCGACATTAATTCATCTACCCACAAGATTGTTGATGGGGCTGCGCCAGAGTCACCTTTATACTGGATTGCTCGCGCCTTGAAGTTTGATGGGGGGTGGGTAATATCAGATCAAGACTTATATGATGCGTATTTACCAAACGCAGTAATAATTGCCGCCGACAACGCATCAAAGGAAGCGGCTTACAATCGGCATCAAGCCACTGAGCAGGCGAAGAGCGTTAGAGCCAGCCGAGATACTCTACTTGCCGAGTGCGACTGGGTAGCCATTAAAGCGTTCGAGACTGCCACTGCTGTATCAGCGCAGTGGGCTACCTACCGTCAAGCGCTGCGCGACATTACAGCGCAAACAGGTTTCCCGTGGTCTGTTGAATGGCCAACCAATCCATAACAAAGCAGCGGAGTAAAACATGACAACACTATCTTCAATCGTCACCGCGACGAGTACAACGGCGGCTATCGATCTGTGCGCTGCAGATGCTGCCACCCAAATAGCGCCAGTGTGGGGGGGCATATGATTACTGACTGGAGCAAATACGCCCCGTACTTCAAAGAAGCTGAGTTTGATTGCAAGGAAACCAGTGAGAACGACATGCAGCCAGAGTTCATGAATGCACTCTTGGAGCTGCGTAAGCAATACGGCAAGAGCATGACTATTACTTCAGGTTTCCGCTCTTGTGAGCACTCAAGAGAAGCCAAGAAGGATACCCCTGGCTATCACACCAAAGGACTGGCTGCAGATATTGCCTGTGATTTCTTCTCTGCCAATGCTATTGCGAAGTTGGCTATTGCTGCCGACTTTACTGTAGGGGTCAGCCAGAGATCTGGGCTACCGAGATTCATTCATCTGGATTTACGTCCAGGCACCCCAGGCCTATACAGTTACTAACTTGCTCTTGCCACTGGGGAATACTCGGTGGCAATGCTCCTCTCGTAAGCATCCAATGCCTCTTCCACTGCACGCATATCATAGGCAATAACAAAGCCTTTGGCAGGATGGAAGATACTCTCTGAATTATCGTTGTTGTGCCTGAACTGCTTCTTTGCTTCCCGGATATGCTTACGCAGAGTGTGGATCTGGGTTACGGTATTCATGTGGCTACCCTCAGAATATTCCCCTTTATGGGGAGTTTTACCGGAGATTACGCCTACACAGTTGAAACTTAAAAGAGTAAATCCAAAGAAATAAATCTATCAACTTGGGATAATTGATAGGAATTTACTAATTGGATGGGTTGCCATGTTTATTACTGACAGAGAAGATTTCGATTTCAAACCATTATGGAAAGGTAAAGTAAGGCTGCAAGGCACGCTGATTTACCAAGATTCTGTGGTAGGGCTGATTGTTGTCCCAGATGGCTTTGAGTTTGACCTGGCAAGCTACGGCAAGATCTCCAGGAGCGTCTTCGATAAGCTCGGGCAATCTATGCGACCAGCAGCAGTTCATGACTGGCTGTACGGGACGCAGCCTGTTGGGGTAACCCGAGCACAGGCAGATATGATTTACCGTGATGCGCTCATCCTGGAAGGGGCCAACGCCGCTTCAGCTTACTCCCAGTGGCTTGGGGTGAGGGCAGGCGGATGGGTTTTCTGGAACCGACGCAGTAAATCGAAGATGCTAGTGTGAGTGGTTGGTACTTGTACCGGGCCACTGGATAGATTTGAACAGTTCCAGGAAGCTGGTAAGACTTCCCTCTATGATCTCAGCTTTACCTGTTTCCACCCGCCAGACGAGAAACTCGATACTCTGGCGAATTCCCCTGTAGCTATGTGGGGAGAGGAACAAGGTAAGGCTGAGTTCTTGCCCAGAGGAGAATGTGACAACAACTTCTGTTTGGTGCCCTGCAGCGGATCCCCTGTAATCCAATGATGCGTAAAACGCGATGCGCTCAAACTGAGCGTACTCATAATTCTGGTTTGGGGCCAAGAAGAAGGGACTCTCTGAACTGAGCACTGTGATTGAGGCCGGCTTCATAATATTTCCGCAATAAAAAAGCCCCAGTTAAGGGGCTGAAGTTTTACTCCTGGTTTACTCTTTAGGGGCTTCGCCGCCCAAAGCTTCCGTGTATCTCTTGACGAGCTGCTGCTCTATTCCCCTGAACATTTTCGCACCTAAGTAGGCAGAGACTGATATTGCTAGGGCCAGGGTAACCCAGTCAGGCAGCATCCATGAAATGGTGGGGTAAGCATCATTCATGAGGTACCCACACAGGATGGCCGTCAGGAACTCACTGAAGACCCACAGCAGAGATGCTTTCTGCCCAGCAAGAACTCTATTTGATATTGAGATGATGCCGCTGATTGTACTGATCAGGAAAGCCGCAAGGATATTCCAAAATTCAGGGGGGGTATTGTTTTGCATGGCCATACTCCATTTAAATTGCAATGGGTTGAAGCCTACCTATTTAAAGGGTGTATTTCAGGTATTTTTAATTGGGCAGGTTGTGTTTTTTGGCGCGGATGACTTGATCAAGTTTTTTGGCAGCTTTCAAAGCTTCTACCTCGCAGAAAGTAATGCCTTGTCCGGGTAATGCCCAACCCATTCTGCCGTCTTTTGCGGCTATTGGTACTGACCCGTAGCCATGAATGATTGAGGTTACCAGGCGTATTTCGCTTTTGGGGATTATCGCAAGTGCCATAACGCTGCCATCCTATATTGGGGGAGATTGTTTTTATTGGGCTGGTGGTTAAGATATGCACAATTAAAAAATATTTCACAACTATTTGATGAATTTTGTGAATTATTTTTATTACTGTAGTAGCTGACAGCATAACAGCTATTATTTGGTTGCCCGCCCGCAAGGCTGCGTACCAAATTGGGCGGGAATGCTCCTGTAGACGCATCGTTAAGCAACCTGCCTACCTAATACCCTCGTGAGAAGATAAGTTGCAAGCACCGATAGGTCAGGCTGCTTAACGATATGCCCAAAAAGAATCCTCTTTTGCGCCAGCAGAGAGGTTAACTGCTGTATGAGGGAACCTCCAACAAAAACCCCGACTTGTACCTTTCAATATTCCCTCTCAGCTCAGGAAGGTGAGGTTGGTTAATAAGGAATACATCGCCGCAGGCACCACACGGTATGCTGCGAATTACTGTAGCAAGGGAATTTTAATTTTGCTGGGGGTATTTCATGTAGGGTGCCAGGGCACCTACGCATCGGGATTTGTAATCCGTAGATTCACACTTGGAGGAATCAGCTCCTACAGGTGTCCTGACATAAAAAGTTGCCGGTCTCTCCCGAGCTGTCACGCACCCATTGATTGCACTATTGCCCGCCAGCCGGATTACCATGGTACCGGCTTGACTCATGCTGGTCGGTGTACGTTTAGACCGCTGCCCTTTACTCCAGGGAGAGGCTAGTCTTTGCGTGGGCGAAGGTTGCTGCAGTGTGTGCCAGATTTAACGCTGCCTGTGTGAGCTTCAAAGTATCATTGGCATTTGAACTGCCTGTGACGCTTTTTACCAAGTTGCGTATTGCTTCTTCAATCATGTCATTCATGGGTTTTAACTCCATTGTGTCCTGCAGCTTAATGCTGGTGCGCAGGTAACCAGTTAATTGCTAAATCACAATCCGTGAATAGAGTTGCTCAAGCTTGTGAGCGATAATCCCCATTTGTTCTTGCGCCATAGCTATTCGCCGCTCCAGTTCTGTTTCAGGATCTCGCGTGGCTTCTGTATTACGTGGCTCAGATGGCTCAGGCAACAGCACTGGGGCAAGTCTCTCCTCCAATGCAGAGATGATTTTACATATCTCAGGGTACTGATACTGTATCTGTTCCAGCCGTCCAAATACCCCGATAGAAATTGGAGCGGAACTTACACGGCCAGTATGGATATTGTATCGATCTGTGTTTAAGCCTGCTGACGGGAATTCACTGTTCATTTTGATATGCATTGGTTTGCTCCTGCAACTTGATCCTACGTTTTTGATGTTTATCCCCAGTGCTCACCAGTCCTTTACGCTTCAGCTGCCCAAGACGTTCATAGGCAGACTGATGGGTAACACTCTGGTGAGTAGCGAGTTCTCGGATGGTACAGTTTGGATTTTTGCTGATGTAACTCAGCATGGTTTGTTGCTTCTCGGTGAGGCTATCCATTCTTCATGCCTTCAAGGGATTGCTGCACTGCCTGATCAATATCCGCAGGGAAAATGATAAGAGCAGTGTTCTGGATTCCCAGTGCGACACAGGCACCCAATGTGAAGGCGATACCGATAACAAAAGTTTCGGTGATCAAGCGTAAAAAGGGGATTATTTGCTCTTTAAGATATTTCATTTTGTTTCCTCCTCGTCGATGATGGCTTGCACCTTTTTGGCTTGCAAACTGTAGTGTGCTATGCAGCTCTTCAAGTCGTGTTTATTTTGAAAATATGTGCTTGCATAATCACCCCAATCCGACACATCTTCTGCCGCTCTGCAAAACTCGGCACGCATTGAGTCCAAAAGCTCCACACTCACTATCCTGTGGGTGGCGGGGAGGGCGTATACAAGCCCTGTGCCCGAGCACGCAGTGCAGTGCTTGCGTCTAGCAGCGTCGCTAGTGTCGTAAAATCCCCACGGCAGGCAGACTGTGCAGGCTACCGGCTTAATCTCGCTCATTCTGTGCGCTCCTTGTGGTGGAGCATTGCGGCTCTGCAAGCATTCCACCCGGCTTTATAGTTTTTGCTGCTTTTATCGACAGTCTGAAAAGGCTCCATTTCCATCATGTCAGGCACTGCCGCCTGTGCCCCTGAGTGATAGCCTGCTACTGATGCGATGGGACGTGCAGCCTCCCCCTCAATCAATTCTCTGATCATCTTGGCTCCTGCGCCGTGGCGCTTATGGGCCGTGCTGGGTGATTGGGAGAGGGTTCCATACCCCATTCGGCGTAGAATGCCACGATCCTTTTCCACTCCCTCTGCTGGCGTAAACTCTGCTCAGCGTCGATGTATGGTTGCAATGCAGCATCTACTGCTGGCTTTCCATAACGCGATAACATAGTCGCGTAAATGAAGTGTGATGTGCTGACGACGCTATTGGTCATAAGCATGGCCCAATAATGAGCTACATCCGTTACAACATTTGGCAGGATCAAGGTAAATACTCCCAGGCGAAAATAGCAGCCCCGATTACAAGTAAAGTCAGGCTCCCTAACACCGTAAGGCCAACCGCGGGTCGCCAAGCATAAGGTACCGAGTCCAGATCAAATAGGGCATCGTAAACGTAAGCCAGAAACAGTATTAAAATTCCAGTTGCTATCATGTTAAGAGGCTCTCCGGTATCTCTACCTCACCGCCCAGCTTTGACTGAACGTAGCAGCGCATGGCTGCGATGAGCGGGGTTGGCCCGAACTGTGTGATGTAGCCGTGAAAATCAATTGCTTGCCAATCAAACCTTGTGAGTTGAGTGCAAACGGAAATCGCTTCACGCTCGATGATCGGCCCTCCCTGCGCCCAGCTGGTGCTGTAGCGGTACACATATTCACCGTGCTCGGTCGTGTGTCGGCGCTGCTCACGGAAGTCTTCTGCGCCGTACTTTACTTGTCCTTCGATTAAAGCCACCGCATAGTCCAGTTGCAGTCCTGTCAGTTCAGATGTTTTCATTTTCATTTTGTGTTATCCCGCGTCATTGAATGGGTTGTTCAACCTATCTTGGCCACCGTCATCTGCAAAATTAGATAAGGCTTGGGCCAAAGTGTCTGTTGGGTAAACAGCTACGATAATGCAGTGCGGATAAGCGTTCATACACTGTTCCCGTGCATGGTCGTCGTCCTCTGCTTCGCAGTAGAAGCCAAAGGGGTCATGCCCATCAATCCATGCGTTATCGGTGTACAAAACTATGTAATCCCCCAGAATATTCTGTGCCCAAACCATTGCGTCTTCTATTACTGAGGAGAGGATTTCCTGCCACTCTTCAAGTTGGTTTTCGCTGAATTGCTCAAAGGTTTCCCATACTTCCCCACTCTCGCAATGAAAGTGGTTGTACGCCACCTGGTCTGCCCGTTCTTGTATTTGTTCAAGTGTTTTCATACTCGCTCCGGGGTTGTAGCGGTGTAGTTAACAATAAGTGTTTGTTGTGCCCGTGGTACCCACAGCTTCTCTACCAGCAGCTCTACACGTTTCTGTGCAGCTACCCTTTGTTTGAGCAACCGCAATTCATTGGTTGCTGCTACGTGAGCACGCTTTCCTGCGTCCACTCGACCAGCGCTCTTTGTCTTGGTTTTCATAAGCACCTACAGAATTATCTGCTGGGATACTGCGAACAGTACCTGGGTCAGAAGAATGAGAGACAAGAGGTATTTTACGTTTTCCAGGGCTTGCCTGATAAAAGAGTTCATCTAGTCCCCCCATGATTATTTAACCCGCGTGAGACGTGGTTTCCTTACTACCGGGGTGAGGGTAATTTCATGCCCTACAGCCAAGGCAACACGGGCCAGTGTATCGATTCTGGGGGCCACTGTAGGACCATTACGCCAGTGGTACAGTGTGGTGAAGTGAACCCTGGCGCGTATAGCCAGGGACTTGATAGCAGGGCTATCGAATGCAGCGATTAAGCTGATGAGCTGAAGGAATATCAGCTCTCTAGGGTCAACCTTTATTTTCTTCATTGGTTTCATTCAAGGGTACCTATTGAGGTTCAATTTCACTGCAGAAGTTTTCCGCCGCAATCCGTAGCTCTTCCATGGCATCAAGGCCGCTTGCGTGAAGCAGGTGTAAGAGGTCGCTGATCAGATCTCTTATCACCGCTTCACTATCTGGTTCAGCTTCATCCAGGTAAGCCTCAACAGCTTCTTCAGCCCAATTGGCACGAGTGGTATATGATAAAATATTTCTCACGGTTTCTCCTTTAATTTAGCTTGGTACTCCAAGCACTGTTGGGTGATTTGCTCGATAGAAGCATTGTTGGGTAGGGTCAGTTCATCTGC
>Ga0209134_10000014_pt1 | contig 81416 bp, 69 predicted proteins | sample LauGreSp1BDMLBSN_2_FD_187566 | JGI IMG/M metagenome (GOLD analysis project Ga0209134, IMG submission 187566) | Freshwater lake microbial communities from Lake Michigan, USA - Sp13.BD.MLB.SN (SPAdes) (version 2) | ecosystem: Environmental > Aquatic > Freshwater > Lake | place: Lake Michigan, USA... | reverse complement strand
GCGCCAGGCTGTGCCTTTATTGCGCCCAGAAGCGCCAATCGTAGGTACAGGTTTAGAGCACCGCGTGGCGATTGACTCTCGCACATTAGTAGTAGCAGAAGGTAGCGGGGTTATCGAATATGTAGATGCCTTGAAAATCGTTGTTAACTACGATCAAACAGAAGAGCAAAAATTAGTGAGCTTCCACGGTTCTACTAAAGAATACAAATTAATCAAGTTCCGTAGAACGAATCAGGATACAACGATCAACTTAAAGCCAATTGTCTTCAAAGGACAAAAAGTGGTGAAGGGTCAAGCGCTTTGCGAGGGTTATGCAACTCAAGCGGGTGAGCTAGCTTTAGGTCGTAACATGAAAGTGGCATTTATGCCATGGCAAGGTTACAACTTTGAGGATGCGATCGTGATGTCTGAAAAAGTTGTTCGTGACGATATCTTTACTTCGATCCACATTGAGGAATTCGAATTAGAGGTGCGTGATACGAAACGTGGTGAGGAGGAATTAACTTCAGAGATCCCGAACGTTTCAGAAGAAACTGTTCGTAACCTAGATGAGAACGGTGTTGTTCGGGTAGGTTCAGAGGTGAAAGAAGGGGATATCTTAATTGGTAAGATTACACCAAAAGGAGAATCTGATCCAACTCCAGAAGAAAAATTATTACGTGCCATCTTTGGTGACAAAGCAGGTGACGTGAAAGATGCTTCGAAGAAAGCGCCACCGTCATTAAAAGGGGTGGTTATCGATACGAAATTGTTCGCTCGTCCTAAAAAGGATAAAGAAGAACGTGATAAATCGAAAGCTGAATTGAAGAAAGTAATGAAGCAATACGGTAAAGACTTATTAGACGTGCGTAAAATCATGATCGAAAAGACCGTTACTTTATTAGCTGGCAAAACGAGTGGTGGTATCCGTCACAAGTTTGGTACAGTGATCGTAGAGAAAGGAGTTAAATTCACTGCGAAAAACATCGAAGAATTATTATTCCCAGATAAAAACTTATACCGCGATGAGTCAACGTATGCAGTTCCTGAAGAAGCAAATTTACTTTCAGATTTGATCGTAGAGGACGCTACTGCGGATGCAGCGACTAACGCGACTTTCTTAGCCTTAATTAAGAGCTTCCACGTTCGTCGTAACGAAATCGCTGGAAACTTTAAGCGTGAGCGTTTCGTGTTAGAGGTAGGTGATGAATTGCCTGCAGGTATCGTGAAATTAGCGAAAGTGTATGTAGCTAAGAAGCGTAAGTTAAAAGTGGGTGATAAGATGGCGGGTCGTCACGGTAATAAGGGTATTGTTGCCCGTATCGTTCGTGAAGAAGATATGCCATTCTTAGAAGATGGAACACCAGTAGATATCGTATTGAATCCACTAGGGGTACCATCTCGTATGAACTTAGGACAAATTTACGAGACCGTATTAGGTTGGGCTGGACAAAAATTAGGTAAGCGTTATGCAACACCTATTTTCGACGGTGGAACTGAAGCAGAGGTAGCCGCTGAATTAACGTTAGCCGGTTTACCAGACTGGGGTCGTACGTATTTATACAATGGTTTAACGGGTGATAAATTTGATCAACCGGTGACTGTAGGTATCATCTATATGTTGAAACTGGGTCACTTAGTGGATGATAAGATGCACGCACGTTCGATCGGACCTTACTCATTAATTACACAACAACCATTGGGTGGTAAAGCTCAGTTTGGTGGTCAGCGTTTTGGTGAGATGGAGGTTTGGGCATTAGAGGCCTTCGGTGCAGCGAATATCTTGCAAGAGATCTTAACTGTGAAGTCTGATGATGTGATCGGTCGCGCAAAAGCTTACGAAGCTATTGTAAAAGGTGAGAACATGCCTAAGCCTAACATTCCAGAATCATTCAACGTATTGATTCACGAATTGAGAGGTTTAGCCCTTGAAATCACCCTTGAGTAAACCATTGGGCTTTGGCCCTATAAAAAGAGTTCATTTTCCAATAAAATACATAGAAAATGTCATTTAAAAAGACTAGAAAGCTGAATAGCGATTTCCAAAAAGTAACCATCTCACTAGCCTCACCTGAGTCAATCTTAGAGGGGTCTAATGGCGAGGTAACACAACCGGAAACCATCAACTACCGTACCTACAAACCCGAAATGGGCGGTTTGTTTTGCGAGCGTATCTTCGGTCCTACAAAGGACTGGGAGTGCCATTGCGGTAAATACAAGCGTATTCGTTACAAAGGCATCATTTGCGATCGCTGTGGTGTAGAAGTAACGGAGAAAAAAGTACGTCGTGAGCGTATGGGCCACATCGAATTAGTGGTTCCAGTTGCACACATCTGGTACTTCCGTAGCTTACCGAACAAAATCGGTTATATGCTAGGTTTGTCTACGAAGAAATTAGACCAAGTAATTTATTACGAGCGTTTCGTGGTAGTTCAACCAGGTATGTACGCGGAAGAAGGAAAGATTGGTAGCCAATACCTTGATTTCTTAACAGAAGACGAGTACTTAGATATCTTAGACAAATTACCGCGCGAGAACCAACATTTACCTGATGAAGATCCACAGAAATTCATCGCGAAAATGGGTGCTGACGCGTTAAATATGTTGTTAACACGCATTGACTTAGACAGCTTATCGGCTGACTTGCGTCACTCTGCGGATACTGAATCCTCTCAACAACGTAAGGCTGAAGCCTTGAAGCGTTTGAAAGTGGTAGAAGCGTTCCGTGAGTCGATCGGTCGTATCGATAACCGTCCGGAGTGGATGATCATCAAAATGGTTCCAGTCATTCCACCAGAATTGCGTCCATTGGTGCCATTAGATGGAGGTCGTTTTGCGACATCTGATCTAAATGATCTATACCGTCGTGTGATTATCCGTAACAACCGTTTGAAGCGTTTGATCGAGATCAAAGCTCCAGAGGTAATCTTACGTAACGAAAAACGTATGTTGCAAGAAGCTGTAGATAGCTTATTTGACAACTCACGTAAAGTAAATGCGGTTCGTTCTGAAGGTAACCGTGCCTTGAAGTCTCTTTCTGATATGTTGAAAGGTAAGCAAGGTCGTTTCCGTCAAAACTTATTAGGTAAGCGTGTCGATTATTCAGGTCGTTCGGTTATCGTAGTAGGTCCAGAATTGAAAATGCACGAGTGTGGTCTTCCTAAAGATATGGCGGCAGAATTATTCAAGCCGTTTGTTATCCGTAAGTTGATCGAGCGTGGTATCGTGAAGACGGTTAAGTCTGCGAAGAAAATTGTTGATCGTAAGGATCCAGTGGTTTGGGATATTTTGGAAAATGTAATGAAAGGACACCCAGTTCTTTTAAACCGTGCTCCTACCCTTCACCGTTTAGGTATTCAAGCTTTCCAACCGAAATTAATCGAAGGAAAAGCGATCCAATTGCACCCATTAACGTGTACGGCCTTTAACGCCGATTTCGATGGTGACCAGATGGCGGTTCACGTTCCACTAGGACATGAAGCGATTTTGGAAGCCTCGTTATTAATGCTTGCATCTCATAACATCTTGAACCCAGCGAATGGTGCGCCTATTACGGTACCATCTCAGGACATGGTGTTAGGTTTATATTATGTAACTAAAGGCCGTAAGTCAACTCCTGACCACAAGGTAGAGGGAGAAGGACACCGTTTCTACGGATTTGAGGAGGTTGTTATCGCCTTGAACGAGAAGAAATTATCGAAGCACGCGAACATTGTAGTGAAAGCTACCGTTCGTAAGGACGATGGTACATTGGTAGAAGAAATGGTGGAAACTGTGGCTGGCCGTGTATTATTCAACTTATGTGTTCCTACAGCCGTAGGTTACATCAATGAGTTATTGACTAAGAAGAAATTGCAACAAATCATCTCACACGTTCACAAGATCTGTGGTATGGCTCGTACAGCGCAATTCTTAGATGATATCAAAGAATTAGGTTTCCAACAAGCCTTCCACGGTGGTTTATCGATGGGTATTGGTGATGTTCAAATTCCGGCAGAGAAAGCTTCTTTAGTGAAGAAAGCGCAGGAAGATGTTCAAGCGGTTTGGGATAACTACTTAATGGGTTTAATCACAGATAACGAGCGTTATAACGCAGTTATTGACATCTGGACAAAAGTGAACTCGAAAATTACCGAGACATTGATGAAGCAGATGGAAGAGGATAACCAAGGATTTAACGCGATCTACATGATGATGCACTCTGGAGCCCGTGGTTCTCGTGAGCAAATTCGTCAACTAGGTGGTATGCGTGGTTTGATGGCTAAGCCTCAGAAGAACTTACAAGGTTCAGTAGGTGAAATCATCGAAAACCCAATCCTTTCTAACTTTAAAGAAGGTCTTGACGTATTAGAGTACTTTATCTCGACTCACGGTGCGCGTAAAGGTTTGGCAGATACTGCCTTGAAAACAGCCGATGCGGGTTACTTGACTCGTCGTTTACACGACGTAGCGCAAGACGTGATCGTGAACGAAGAAGATTGTGGTACCTTACGTGGTATCGAGGTGTTCCCATTGAAAGACAACGAGGAGATCATCGAGCCATTATCTGAGCGTATCTTAGGTCGTGTATCTATTCACGATGTGTACGATCCGATCACAAATGAGTTAATCGTTGCTTCAGGTGATGAAATCAACGAAGCGATCGCAACGAAAATCGATGAGACAGCGATCGAGTCAGTTGAAATTCGTTCGGTATTAACGTGTGAGACGTTAAGCGGGGTGTGTGCGAAATGTTACGGACGTAACTTAGCTACAGCTGCGATGGTGAACTTAGGAGAAGCGGTAGGTGTAATTGCCTCTCAATCGATTGGTGAGCCAGGTACTCAGTTAACGTTACGTACATTCCACGTGGGTGGTACGGCACAAAACGTTTCCTTAGATGCGAGCGTAAAAGCGAAATTTGACGGGGTGATTAACTTCGAAGAAGTTCGTTCTGTAAGCTCTACAGATGCAGATGGAAATCCAGTAGAAATCGTGATGGGTCGTTCTGGTGAGGTTCAAATTGTGAACCCAGCGAACAAACAAATCTTGATCTCTTCTAACATTCCTTATGGTTCATTCTTACGCGTTAAGGAAGGCCAAGCGGTGAAAAAAGGAGACGAAATCTGTGCTTGGGATCCATACAATGCGGTAATCCTTTCTGAAGCTGAAGGTAAAATTGAATTCGAAGCAATCGAAGAAAATAATACCTACAAAGAGGAAGCGGATGAGCAAACGGGTATGCGTGAGAAGGTCATTGTAGAATCGAAAGATAAGACAAAGAACCCATCCGTATTAGTAAAAGCAAAAGGTAAAGAAGATTTAGTATATAACGTTCCAGTGGGTGCGCGTTTAGCGATCGACGAAGGAGATAAAATCAAAGCGGGTCAAATTATCGCTAAGATTCCTCGTGCGGCAGGTAAAACACGTGACATTACGGGAGGTCTTCCACGTGTTACGGAATTATTCGAAGCACGTAACCCATCGAATCCAGCCGTTGTAACTGAAATTGATGGCGTTATTTCTTACGGTGTGATTAAGCGTGGTAATCGCGAGATTATCGTGACACCGAAAGAAGGAGCTGAGCGTCGTTACTTAGTACCTTTGACACGATTCATATTAGTACAAAATAATGACTTCGTGCGTGCAGGTTCTCCACTTTCTGATGGTGCGATTACACCTTCAGATATCTTGAAGATCAAAGGACCTACAGCGGTACAAGAATACTTAGTGAACGAGATCCAAGACGTATACCGTCTACAAGGTGTGAAGATCAATGATAAGCACATCGAGTGTATCGTTCGCCAAATGATGCAAAAAGTGCAGATTTTAGAGCCAGGTGATACGCAATTCTTACAAGGTCAAAACGTAGATCGTTTCGTATTCCGTCACGAGAACGACTTGATCTTAGATCAGAAGGTGATCACTGATGCGGGAGACTCTGAGAAATACAAAGCAGGTATGATTCTTTCTGCTCGTGCTTTACGTGATGAGAACTCTTCGTTAAAACGTAGAGATATGAAGTTAATGAAGGTCCGTGATGCGCAAGCAGCCGTTTCTTCTTCTAACTTACAAGGTATCACGCAAGCTTCGTTAGGAACGGAGTCATTCATCTCCGCTGCATCGTTCCAGGAAACTACGAAAGTACTTTCTGAGGCGTCGATTCGCGCGAAAGTGGATACCTTAGACGGCTTGAAAGAGAACGTTATCGTAGGTCACTTGATTCCAGCAGGTACAGGTCTTCGTCGCTACAAAGACATTTTAGTGACATCGAAAGATGAACTAAAAGCAATGGAAGCGAAGAAAGAAGCTGCAGAAATCGCTGAAGCGAAGGAAAAAGTAGAAGCTGCAAACTAATTTGTAGATTCATTTGAATAGACCCCCGGCTTTTCTTAAGTTCGGGGGTTTATTTTTTATCCCAACAGAAAAAATGGAAAACCCAACAGAAGAAAATCAACTCAATATCGAACTTCCAGAAGAGATGGCGGAGGGCCATTATGTGAACTTAGCGTTAATCGCGCATAGCCCATCGGAATTTGTGATGGACTTTATTCGCATCCTTCCTGGTCTACCTAAGGCCAAAGTAAAGTCGAGAGTCGTGATGACTCCAGACCACGCTTACCGCTTAATGCAGGCGCTACAGGAGAATATTCAGAAGTACGAAGAGGCCTTTGGCCCCATTATGAAAGAAGGGGATGCCGCAGGTTTCCAATTCCCCATGAATTATAACGGCCCCATAGGCGAAGCGTAAACGTTTTAGGTCATTAAATCCCATTTTTTTAGCTGAAATTCAGGTAAAAAGGCGGGATTTTTGCCTTTTAAAGGAAATTAGAATTATATGCGCTTATCGAAAAAATTCCTGGAGTCAGGTGAACTTCATTCTTCCATTGCTTTGCAAGTTCCACCGTCGGAAGTATTTACCTTTCCGGAGAAAGTCCTACAGTTTGGGACGGGAGTCTTGCAACGCGGACTTTGCGATTTTTATATCGACAAAGCAAACCGCGCGGGAATTTTCAAGGGTCGCGTAGTGGTCGTAAAATCGACGGCTAAAGGAGGCGCAGATGCCTTCGATGAACAAGATGGTTTGTATACGCATTGCATCAAGGGAATCGATGAAGGTGTGGCCAAAGAAGAGAACATCATCAATTCCTCCATCTCACGTACGATTACTGCTTCGAAGGACTGGGATAAAATCATCGAATGCGCGAAAAGCGAGGAGATGCAAATCATCCTTTCGAACACGACAGAAGTAGGGATCACCTATGTGGCTAATGATCCAATCGCGAATGGTTGCCCTAGTTCTTTCCCTGCTAAATTATTGGCGTTCTTGCACGCACGTTTCACGCATTTTGCTGGAGCTACGAAAGCAGGAATGGTCATTGTTCCTACGGAATTAATTATCAACAACGGAGATGTGTTGAAAGGCATTGTCTTGAAATTAGCTGCGGACCACGGTCTATCAGCAGAGTTTGTGTCTTGGTTAGAAACGGCGAATCACTTCTGTAATTCCTTAGTGGATCGCATCGTGCCCGGTAGCCCGGATGCGGCGACGAATGCAGAGATTTGTGCGCAATTAGGCTATGAGGATTCTTTGATGATCATTTCGGAGGTATATAGCCTGTGGGCGATTCAAGGAGGGGCCAAAGTAAAAGAGGTGCTATCCTTTGCCCCAGCAGATAAAGGGGTGATTATTGCCGAAGATATCGAAATCTACCGCGAATTGAAATTGCGCTTATTGAATGGAACGCACACCTTGCTTTGCGGAATGTCCTTTTTATTAGGCTTCCGTCTCGTAAAGGATGTGATGGCAAACGGCTATTTAAGCAAGCTAATCATGAACTTAATGCTGAGCGAATTAGCGCTGGGCATCCCTTATAAAATGGATTTCAAGGTGGCGGATCGCTTTGGGCGTTCGGTATTAGACCGTTTCCGTAATCCGTTCATTAACCACAAATTGATCGACATTACGGTACAATACACGACCAAAATGCGAATGCGTAACGTGCCGATATTAATTAATTATGCTAAAAACTTTGGCAAAGCACCGGAGCTTTTCTGCATGGGCTTCGCAGCCTACTTGCAATTTATGCACGCGGTGAAAGTGGAAGATGGTAAATACTTTGGCGATAGCAACGGAGAGGCCTACCCTATCCAATGCGACTATGCACCGTATTTCTATGAGGCGTGGAAAGATTTTGACTTGAAGAAAGTATTATCCAATACGGATTTATGGGGCACGGATTTGACAAAGGTTCCTGGATTTGTGGAGGGGGTGACTAAATACATTTAGGAGAGTAGAGATTATAGAGTAGAGAGTATAGATAAGAGAGTATAGAGTAGAGACTGACGACTGGTTACTGACTACTGGTAAATGGTGAATGGTAAATGGTAAATGGTAAATGATTCCTTCGGACTGACAACCTTCGGACTCATTCCCTCCGGACTGGCTACTGACAACTGTCTACTGGCTACTGTCTACTGATTACTGACTACTGATTACTTCCTACTGAATAGATTAAACGACATACTATGAAAGCGTTTTTAGATAAAGATTTCTTGTTGCAGTCCGAGACGGCGCAGACTTTGTACCATCAATATGCGGCGCAAATGCCCATTATTGATTACCACAATCACTTGATCCCGGAGCAAATCGCGGAGGACAAGCAATTCGATAATGTTTCCCAAATCTGGCTTGCCGGCGACCACTATAAATGGCGTGCGATGCGCGCACATGGGGTGGATGAAAAATACATCACGGGAAATGCATCTGACGAAGAGAAATTCTTGAAATGGGCAGAAACGGTACCTTACACGATGCGTAATCCTTTATATCACTGGACTCATTTGGAGTTACAGCGTTATTTCGGGATTACGGAATTATTGAATGCGGAAAGCGGAAAGCGGATATACGATCAGTGCAATGCCCTTTTGCGTACTAAGGAGTTTTCTGTGCGCAATTTATTGCTCAAGATGAACGTAAAAGCGCTTTGTACGACGGATGATCCGATCGATAATTTGGCTTATCATAAACAAATCAAGGCGAGTGGATTTGCCATCAAAGTCTTACCTACGTTCCGTCCGGATAAAGCGATGGGCGTGGATGACGAAATCGTGTTTGTGAACTACGTAAATTCGCTGGCGGCTGCAGCTAACATGGAGATTCAAAGCTTAGCAGATTACAAGAAAGCGATAGCGGCGAGACACGATTTTTTCCATTCGGTGGGATGTCGTTTAAGTGACCACGGACTAGAGCAGATTTACGCGAACGATTATACGGAACAGGAAATCGCGCATATTTTTGAGCGATTAATGACGGGTAAAACGATTAATCAAAAAGAAAAAGTGCAGTTTAAATCAGCGATGCTGGTGTATTTTGCTCATTTAGATCATGCCAAAGGTTGGACGCAACAATTCCACCTGGGGGCGATTCGCAATAACAATGACCGTCTGTTAGGCACTTTAGGACCTGATACGGGATTTGATTCGATTGGAGATTTTGAGCAGGCGCGGCCTTTGTCGAAATTCTTAAATCACTTAGATTCGACGAATCAATTAGCGAAGACGATTTTGTATAATTTGAATCCACGCGATAATGAATTGTTAGCGACGATGACGGGTAATTTCCAAGATGGGACGATTGTAGGAAAGATGCAATTCGGGTCGGGTTGGTGGTTTATGGACCAAAAAGACGGCATGGAAAAGCAGATCAACGCCTTATCCAATATGGGGATGTTGAGCCACTTTGTGGGGATGTTAACGGACTCGAGAAGTTTCCTTTCGTTCCCAAGACATGAGTATTTTAGAAGAATCTTGTGTAATTTACTAGGCGCGGATGTGGAAAATGGCGAATTGCCGGCGGATATTGCTTGGCTAGGAAAACTAGTGCAAGACATTTCGTATAACAACGCGGCAGGATTTTTTAATTTCGAGAATTAATGAAGAAGGTTATCACTTTTGGGGAAATTATGGGTCGTTTAAGCCCTGCGGGCTACGGACGCATTACCCAAGCACAGTCATTGAACATCACCTTTGGTGGCGGCGAGGCAAACGTGGCGGGCGGATTAGCTCACATCGGAATCCCGGCGGAACACGTGACTTGTTTCCCAAACAACGAATTAGGCAAAGCTGCCACCGGATATTACCGCCAAGTAGGCGTGGATATGTCGCATACGGCGTATAAAGAAGGTCGTTTAGGTTTGTATTTCGTGGAGTTTGGCGCAGCGATGCGTCCGAGCAAAGTGACGTATGACCGCGCTGATTCTGCTTTCGCTAATCTCAATCCTGCGGATTTTAATTGGAAAGAAATTTTTAATGGTGCGGGTTGGTTTCATTGGACAGGCATTACACCAGCCATTTCGGAGGCGGCAACGGTAGCTTTATCGGCTGCATTGAAAGAGGCAAAAGCGCAAGGTTTGACGATCTCGGCGGATGTGAATTACCGGAAAAACCTTTGGCAATATGGTAAATCCGTCAAAGAAGTGATGCCTGATTTGATTGCACAATGCGACATTATCGTGTGTGGCAAAGCGGACGCAGAGGACATCCTAGACATCGTTCCTTCCGGTTCGCACAAGAGCGGCTGGCACGATATCTGCGCACAGATCATGGCGCGTTTTCCTAACTTGAAGAAGATTATTAATACCAAAAGAGGACAGATTTCTGCCTCTCAAAATACCTTATCCGCCACCTCATTCGATGGCTCAAAGGTAATCAAATCAGACACGGTAGAAATCTCCCAAATCGTCGATCGCATCGGCGGCGGGGATGCATTCATGGCCGGGTACATTTACGGAAACTTGGTTTACGGTGATGAGGCGAAGTCTTTGGCCTTTGCGGTAGCGGCTTCCGCATTAAAACACACGATCGAAGGGGATATTAATTTATCCAACCTAGACGAAATTGAAACCGTCATGGGTGGCGATATCACCGGACGTTTAAAACGATAATCATGGCTAGAAATTCAGCAGACATAGTATATTCTCGATTAGCGGAAACGCCTATCGTCCCTTTATTTTTCAATGCCGATCAAACGATCGCCCAAAACGTCTTAAAAGCCTGCTACGCCGGCGGAATTCGCGTTTTTGAATTCACGAACCGCGGCGAAGCGGCTCCAGCCATCTTTGCGAAACTAATCGACTTTTGCGAGAAAGAATGTCCAGATTTAGTATTGGGAATCGGCACGATTTACGATGCAAAACAAGCGACTGAATTCATCGAAATGGGCGCTGACTTCATGTTGCAACCCTTCACCACGGCTTCCGTAGGCGAGGTTTGTGCGAAACACAACATTCCTTGGATGCCAGGCACGATGACTTTGACGGAGATTCGTAATGCGGAGATTTTAGGTGCTAAATACGTAAAAATATTCCCAGGCAACGTGGTAGGTCCGGCTTTCGTGAAAGCGATTCAAGGCCCCATGCCGAAGACGAAAATCATGGTAACGGGCGGAGTGGAACCGAACCGCGAAAGTTTAAAAACGTGGTTTGGTGCAGGCGCTGCGGCAGTAGGCATGGGCTCTCAATTATTCCCGGCTGACTTAATTCAAAAACAAGACTATACCTCTATATCAAATACGATCGCTAACCTGATCAAAACCTATCACGAACTATAATATGGAAACCATTGGAAAATACCGTTGGAAAATATGCGCACTGCTCTTTTTCGCGACGACGATTAACTATTTAGACCGCCAAGTTATCGGATTATTAAAGCCGGTCTTGGAAAAAGAATTTGACTGGTCTGAGACAGATTATTCGAACATTGTCATCACTTTCCAAGCGGCCTATGCGATTAGCTTATTGGGTTTTGGCGGGATTATTGACCGCATTGGGACGAAGTTAGGCTATTCTATTTCCATCGTGGTTTGGAGTATTGCGGCAATGATGCACGCCTTAGCAACTGGCACGATGAGCTTCGCATTTATGCGTGGTTTATTAGGTTTAGGTGAGGCAGGAAATTTCCCGGCAGCGATTAAGACCGTGGCAGAGTGGTTCCCTAAAAACGAACGCGCGCTAGCGACGGGTATCTTTAATTCTGGAGCGAATATTGGAGCGGTGGCTGCACCGATTATGGTGCCTTGGATTTTAGGCGTTTATGGTTGGGAAATGGCCTTTATTGCGACCGGGGCGATCGGTTTTATTTGGTTGATTTTTTGGTGGTTTTACTATGAGGTGCCTTCAAAGCATCAGTCTTTATCGAAAGCGGAATTCGACTATATCCACGCGGATATGGAGGAGAAGGATGACAATGTGACGCCGGTTCGCTGGAGTAAATTATTTGGATTTAAGCAGACTTGGGCCTTCTTTTTTGGCAAAATGTTCACGGATCCTATCTGGTGGTTCTTCCTTTTCTGGTTGCCCTCGTACTTCTCGGAGCGCTTCCACTTAGACTTGAAGAAGCCTAGTTTAGAATTAATCATTGTCTATACGGCGACGACGATTGGAAGTATTGGCGGTGGTTGGTTGTCTGGTTATTTAATTAACAAAGGCTGGCCGTCATTCAAGGCGCGCAAGTGGTCAATGTTCAGCTTTGCGATTGCGGTGGTGCCTATCATGTTAGCGCGTTATTGTGATACTATTTGGCAAGCGGTGGGATTGATTTCCTTAGCTGCTGCGGCACACCAGGCGTGGAGCGCGAATATTTACTCGATCGCGACGGATATGTTCCCGAAGAAAGCAGTCAGTTCTGTGATCGGGATCGGGGGAATGGCTGGGTCTGTGGGCGGTATCTTCTTCCCCATGATCGTAGGTTCCCTTTTAGATAAATATAAATTATTGGGTAATATTAACGACGGTTATAACATCATCTTCCTGCTTTGCGGAAGTGCGTATGTGTTAGCTTGGGTGATTATTTATGCCCTAGTGCCCACGCTGGAAACAGCGAAGATCGACGACTAGTCCTTCTTTTTAAAGATTAGATTCTTAGTTAGTTCATTTAATTGGGTGATTTTCTCTTGAAAGTCACCCTTTAATGATTTACGGGCTTCCTCTAATTGTTCGAGGGAGGTTTGAACGTCCTCAGGAATCACATCCTCGAGGAAGGCTCTGATTCTTTTGGCCAAAGTAGGGGACTTCCCATTCGTCGAGATCGCAATCTTTAAATCGCCTTTCTGGACAATCGACCCTAAATAAAAATCACACAAAGGCGGCGTATCTGCCACATTACAAAGTAAGTGCTGGGCTGCAGCTAAAGCTTTGATTTCCGCGTGTAAAGCGGGAGAATCAGTGGCGCAGATGATTAAATCTAGACCTTCTAAATCCGATGGATGAAAACCGCGCGTTAAGATGCGCACGTGAGGAAAATCCTGCAGGTATTCGATTGTCTCTGGGCGAAAAAAAGGCGCCACTAAAGTCAAGTTTGCTGACGGTGAATTGCGCAAAATAGCGGATGCCTTTTCTAAGGCTACGTTCCCTCCTCCCACGACCAAGGTCTGGATTTGATCCATTTTCAAGAAGATGGGAAACATCGTGTTAGGCATCGACTACGGGGGCTTTTTTGCCGGCAAGCTGGCCACAAGCCGCATCAATATCGCGTCCACGAGAACGGCGGATATTCACGATCATTCGTTTACTTTCTAAGAACGCAGAGAACTTCGCGATCGCATCTGCCTCCGCATTCACGAAAGAAGATTGAGCGATGGGATTGTATTCGATGAGGTTGATTTTGCACGGGATGCCTTTGGCAAACTCATACAATTCACGTGCATCCTCGATGGTGTCGTTGAACTTGTTAAAGACGATGTATTCGAGCGTGATTTCGTTGCCCGTCTTCTCGAAGAAATACAATAGCGCGGCCTTCAGGACGTCCAAGGTATTGCTCTCATTAATGGGCATAATCTGATTCCGCTTTGTATCATTCGCAGCGTGCAGAGAAAGGGCTAGATTGAACTTGACTTGATCGTCACCTAGTTTTTGGATCATCTTAGCGATACCCGCCGTAGACACCGTAATGCGGCGTGGAGACATCCCTAGACCCTCTGGCGAGGTAATCTGCTCGATGGATTTTAAGACGTTCGCATAGTTCAACAGCGGCTCGCCCATCCCCATGTAGACGATGTTCGTCAGCGCTTGACCGTATTTTTCCTGTGCCTGATCGCGGATTAACACGACCTGATCGTAGATCTCGAACGACTCTAAATTTCGCTTGCGGTCCATATAACCCGTCGCACAGAAGCTGCAGGTTAGCGAGCATCCCACCTGGGAGGAAACGCAGGCAGTCACGCGTTCGCGGGTAGGAATTAACACACCCTCCACGAGGTTATTGTCGTGTAATTGAAAGCTGGATTTGATGGTGCGATCAGAACTATATTGTGCCTCCGCGGTCGTCACGATTTGCAAAGAGAATTTCTCCGAAAGCCATTCGCGCGTCGTCTTAGGGACATTTCCCATCGCGTCAAAACTGCGGGCAGCCTTCTTCCAAATCCACTCGTACACCTGCTTAGCCCGGAACGCAGGTTCTCCGGCTGCGAGCATCTCTGCCTTCAGCTGATCAAAACTTAGATTCCGTATCGCGACCTTCTTTTCCAATCTTATTTCTTTAATAATTCACTCACTTTCGCCGAGATGGCTTTACCGTCTGCTAATCCAGCTAATTGCTTCGAAGCAGCACCCATCACTTTACCCATATCGGCTGGACTCGTCGCGCCTACTGCCGCGATGATTTCGGTGATTTTAGCGGTTAATTCTGCGTCAGACAATTGCTTAGGCAAGAATTCTTCGATGATCGCTAATTCTGCTTGTTCTTTTTCCGCTAAGTCTGGGCGATTTTGAGCCACATAGACTTCTAATGAATCACGGCGCTGTTTCGCTGCTTTCATTAAGATTTTCATCTCTGCGTCTGCGCTTAAACCGTCAGCGCTAGAACCCGATGTTTCTTCCAAAAGAATCATGGATTTGATCGCACGTAATGCACGTAAACGGTCCGCGTCTTTCGCACGCATGGCATCTTTGATACCATTCTCGATAGTTATTTTTAACGACATAGCTTGTTTTGATTAAAAATGAGCCTTGACTCCTTCTAAAAATTCCCGGTGGTTACTTAACCTCGGAACTTTGTGTTGGCCGCCTAATTTCCCTCGTTCCCGCATCCAGTTATGGAAAGTTCCGGCTGGGGCGAAATGGACCAAAGGAGGGCCAAGCACTAAATCATAAGACCTTTTCGCATCGTAATCCGAGTTTTGCTCGCGAAGCGTTTGGTCTAAAATCTGTGCAAAGGTACGAAAATCTTTTGGGGCTTTTGAAAATTCGATCACCCATTCATGGTGCCCATTTTTACCCTCGTTCATAAAGGCTGGAGCCGCCGTATAATCCTTGATCTCTGCCTGGGTCGCGGCGCAAGCGCGCGCGACGGCTGTCTCGGCATTCTCGATGATCAACTCTTCCCCAAAAGCATTAATAAAATGCTTTGTCCTTCCTGAAATCTTGATCCGGTACGGACTGACAGAAGTAAACTTCACGGTATCCCCGATCTTGTAGCGCCACAAACCCGCGTTTGTCGAAATGACCATCGCATAATTCACGCCTACTTCTACCTGGCTTAAAGAAACGATGGTATTTGCCTCTTCCCCTTCATCGCTCATGGGAATGAACTCATAGAAGATGCCGTAATCGAGCATGAGGAGCATCTCATCCGGTTTGGACAAATCATCCTGAATCCCGAAGAACCCTTCAGACGCGTTGTATATCTCTAAAAATCCGACCTGCGAAGACGGAAAAATCTGGTTCTTAAACAACTCCCGGTAGGGCCCAAAAGCCACCGCTCCGTGAATCATAAACTCAAAATTCTCCCACACCTCCAAAATCGACTTCTTCCCGGTAATCTCTAAAATCTTCTCGATCAACACGAGCGTCCACGTAGGCACGCCCAAAATACTCGTCACATTCTCCTTCGACGTCTCGATCGCCATCTTCTCGATCTTCTGATCCCAATCTCCCATCAGCGCCACATCCAGCGAAGGCGTCCGTATAATTTGCGCCCAAATAGGCAGATTCTTCATCACCACCGCGGACACATCACCCATCAGCATGCTCGAATTCACTGGATTCTCCGTCAAACTTCCCCCGATGGATAGGCCTTTCCCCTCAAAAACTTTCGTATCTGGCTTATTAGCAGCGAGCAGCGTGATCATATCTTTCCCGCCCATCATGTGGCATTCTTCCAGCGACTCCTTCGAGACTGGAATGAATTTACTGCGGGCATTCGTGGTACCAGAAGACTTCGAATACCAGCTAATGGGTGTATCCCACAAGATGTTTTGCTCCCCTTGCATCATCCGATCGATGTAGGGAAAGATCTCTTCGTAGGTGGAAATGGGAACTTGTTGCTTGAATCTCTCGTAATTGCTGACGTCTTGGTAGCCGTGTTTCGCCCCCCATTCAGTGGAACGACCATGAGACATTAAGCCCTGCAACATTTGTTCTTGTAGTTCCAAAGGCCGTTCGTACATCGCCTCAATCCGCGGCATTCTCCGCTTCATAAACCACAACAAAGTCTCATTAAACAACGACATGTTAGGGTTTTAGGAATTGAGGTGCACGATTAGGGTAATCGGTAATGATGCCATCCACCTGCCAAGCACTGAATTTCTGCATCTCTGCCGTCGTATTGATGGTCCAAGGAATGACCTGCATCCCTTTCCCGTGACAAAAATCAATCTGCTCCTTCGTCAAATACTTGTGCGAGGAACTGAAAATATCCGGTACAAAACCCAGCGATGAAAGCATCTGCTCAGGGCTCTCCTGCTCTACTAAAGCGGAAATGCGTCCCTTATTGATGGCCGTTTTCCAGTAGTGCAATACCGCAAAATCGAAACTTTGCAAAATCAATGCAGACGGAGAAATTCCTGCGGAAATCACCGCCCATACCTTGTCCGCAAATTCTTTTACCGTCGCCGGTTGTGATTTACCGTATTCGGAAGGTTCGGACTTGATCTCGATATTATAATAAATAGTACGACCCGTTTTATGTGCGAAGGCCTCCCCTAAGGCTAAGACCTCTGAAAGTAAGGGTTTATAAGTAGCGACGCGGACCTGTTCTGGAAAAAGCTTGTTTCCGCGGGAGCCTACATCGAAAGATTTGATTTCGGCATAGGTCTTTTGGTATAAATTAATCGACGCATCTTTCACGGGCGAACCATCCGGAAAAGACGCATACAGCGGATTCAGGTAGGGCTCATGGGAAACGTAGACCTGGCCGTCTGCAGAAAGGCAAACATCCATTTCAAGAACGGTCACCCCCATCTCTAGCGCGTGTTGAAACGCAGGTAAAGAGTTCTCCGGATATAAGCCTCTGCAGCCACGATGTCCTTGAATTACAGGCGATTGCCCCATAGAAATCAGATTAATACACAATAATAATAGAAGAAGCGATCTCATGGTTTTTCTGCGACGGGTTTTTTAGCCGCTGCTTTTTTCTGGCGCTCCTCGATAATTTCATTCACACGGGTATATAATTTGACGAAATCGGCAGGATCTTTGACATAGGAACCGAGGCTTTTCGCTACTTGGGTAGAATCAAGACCGCGTTTCTTCAAGGTCTGTTTCGATAATTCGTGGTAAAGGACTAAGGCCGTATCGGAATTGCCCAGGTGCATATTTTGAATAATGGCCTCATCGATGTGTATATCTGCCAAAATCTGAGCCATCTCCTCCTGTTCCAATCGATTGCTCGTCGAATCATCCGTACACGCGTACAAGGCAAGCGCGCTTAGGGCCAAGAAAAGCAATAAATAGACCTTTTTCATCTTGTAAATATACCCGTAAATTAGAAAGCTTTTAGCTCATTTCATTCAGATTGGGTAAAAAATAGGTAATTTAGTCTCGTGGATATGGACATCAAAGCCTTCCTGACCCATGTTGTTCAGCTGGAAATACGCATTAGAAAAGCGATTAACACACAAATGCATGGAAATTTCTCCTCCGTCTTTAAGGGATCGGGCTTAGAGTTTAGTGACCTTCGCCAATACCATTATGGAGATGATGTGCGTCACATTGACTGGAACACCTCGTCGAAGGGTCACGGAACTTTTGTGAAGCTTTTCAAAGAAGAAAAAGAGCAAACCGTTTTCTTCTTAATTGACGTCAGCGCCTCTGGCACGGTAGGAAGACTGGGAAATAGCAAAATGAAGACCTTGAAGGAAGTGGCTGGGGTGTTAGCCTTCGCTGCCATTCAGGAGGCAAGTCACCTTGGATTTGTTTGCTTTAGCGATAAGAACGAAAAATACATGCCTCCAGCGATGGGCAAAAAACATGGCTATAAAGTTATTTCGGAGCTTTTTAGAGTGAAGCCTGAGAATACAACGACGGATCTGAAGGCCGGATTAACCTTCGCATTGCAAACCTTGAAACGCAAAAGTCTTTTGTTTGTGTTATCCGATTTCATCGACGAGGGCTATGAAGATTTATTGCGTGCTGCAGCCTTAAAGCATGATTTAGTGGTGTTGCATACGCTCGATCAACAAGAAATTCAATTACCCTCTATGGGCATCGTCCCTATTTACGATCCGGAAAGAAAGCGGACCACTTGGGTCAATACCTCTGCGCGCGGATTTAAGCAGTTGCTTCAGCAACAGGTCAAAAACCGCGGAGGGGATTTAAAGGAAATGTGCAAGCGATGGCACGCAGATTACGTGGAATTGCGTTCTGGCGAGGATTTCGTGCCGGCATTAGTTAAACTTTTTAATGCTAGACGCTAATGCAAGAGACGCCATTCATCATTAAAGGGAAGTTTCAGGAGGATTCGGTCGTCATAGGACAGCCCATTCACTATTCGCTGTATGTGCGTCATCCGAAGGACCAGGAAGTATTTTTTCCGAATGCGAACCAGCATTTTGGCGCGTTTGAGACAGTGAAACGAGAGTTTTTTGCGACGAAAACGACGGCCTCGGGGTCATTGGACTCCGCCGTTTATACCCTTCGCTTGTTTCAGTTAGCACCCGTCCAAAAACTGCAAATACCCATTTACCTCCTCCAGGAGCCCGATTGCACGATCATTTATCCGGTGGTCGATAGCATCCATTTAAAGCGATTGTTACCACATCCAGAGCAGATTGACTTAGATTCTTTGTACCAAAGCATCCCCATCCAGCCCCTCAGCCCTAAAACGGATTTGAAAAACGTGTTTGCGGCGGGAATTAGCTTGCTTATTATGGCGGGATTGATTTACTGGATTTTTGGCAAAACGATCACCAAACTCTTCAAACGCTACCTATTATGGCGACGTCACCGGGAATTTAAACGAACCTTCCAGCGCTATGCGCGTCAAGTGGCGGGAACTCCGGTGGGCTTACTGAATTTAGAACGGGCCTTTTCTGGCTGGAAGAAATACCTAGAGGAATTAACGCAATTACCTTTTACGACCTTTACTTCGAAAGAAATGCTCGATAACTTGGCAGATGAGGCGATGGAAAAGGTCTTGAATGAAATGGATTCAGCTATTTATGGCGGGAATTTTTCCCAGCATACGACGGAATCCTTACAGTATTTAGAGGGTTTAGCCACGAATTTATACGAAATAGAACAGGAAAAGATCCAGAACAATGAAGTTTAATCCGCTGTATTCATGGCACCAAATCCAGGCATTCTTCACCTTCGAGTGGGAGAATAGCTTGTTTTTGTATGGCTTGGTATGGCCCTTCCTCGTTTATTTCATCAAGTATTTACGCCAACGCGGCAACCAGCCACGCCTAGAATTATCGCTTTCTGTGCCCTTGAAGCAAAACCGGCTTACCCTCTTGCTGAGTTATGTTCCCATGGTCATTCAGGTACTATGCCTGTCTTCCGTCATCATCGTGGCGGCTGGGCCTTACCGCGTGATTAAACACCAGAAAAAGCAAGTGGAAGGAATTGATATTGCGTTGGCTTTGGACATATCCTCCTCTATGCAGACGCGTGATATTAGCCCCAGTCGTTTAGAAACAGCTAAAAAGATGGGCAAGGAGTTCATCCGCCAGCGAAATAACGATCCCATTTCACTCATCGCTTTCGCGGGTGCCCCCTATCTAGCGAGTCCCATTACGACAGATTCGGCCTTTTTATTGCATCAGTTACAGCGATTCCAGACGAATCAAATTGTGGAGGAAGGAACCGCTTTAGGCGATGCCTTGGGGATGTGTATTAACCAAATCCGCGACTCTGAAAATCCCAAGAAAATCAGCATCCTGATATCCGATGGTAATAATACAGCCGGTAATCTCGACCCGGTTACCTCCGCGGAACTGGCTAAAAATTTCAACATCAAAGTCTATACCATAGCCGTGGGAAGCCTACAACCAAGTTTAGACCCGGTGGACGAAAGTACCTTGCGCGAGATTGCGCGCTTGACGAAGGGAAAATTCTTCCGGGCCACGAATGGCCAGGCCTTGCAACAAATTTTCCAAGAAATTGATAAAATGGAGGCCTCAGTGGTCAAAACGGTTACCTGGGAAGAACACATCTCCCTTTCTTACCTATTTGCAGAAATTGCCCTGATCTTGTTCTTTATCGGATTATGGGTTCGTTTCAGCTGGATAGGCAACTCTTTAGAAGATTAATATGGTTTTATTTCCGCACGCGAAGATTAATATAGGCTTGTACATCACGAAGAAACGCAAAGATGGATTTCACGATTTAGAGACTTGCTTCTTTCCGGTGCCTTGGACGGATGTGCTCGAGATCACGCCATCAGAAGGGGAATTCACTTTCAGCTCCTCTGGCTTAGAAATCGCAGGCGTCATCGAGGATAATCTATGCTACAAGGCTTATGAGCTACTGAGGAAAGACCATCAAATGCCTCCTGTACACATCCATTTGCACAAAATTATCCCCATGGGCGCTGGTTTAGGCGGCGGATCCTCTGACGCGGCCTTTACCTTGATGGGTTTGAGAGACTTGTTTCAGCTTCCTTTAACGAACGAAGATTTACAACCCTATGCGGCAAAATTAGGCAGCGACTGTGCGTTTTTCCTGTCGAATCAGGCGGCTTTTGGCAAAGGAAAAGGGGACAAACTGAGCCCTATCGAGGCAAGCCTAAAAGGGAAGTTTCTCGTGTTATTATACCCAGCAGTGGGCATTTCTACGGCGGAAGCCTATGCGGGGGTGACTCCTGCAAAAGCACCGGTAGATCTGCGCAAGGCCATTTTGAAAGCGGATTGGATAGAGGCGATTTCGAATGATTTCGAGAAGAGTATCTTCCCGCATTATCCTGTTTTGGCTTCTTTGAAGGAGGAAATGTACACCTTGGGTGCGAGCTATGCAGCGATGAGCGGATCGGGGTCGACGATTTTCGGAATTTTTGACAAAAAAATCGACCCACCTGCAAGATGGGCCGATTATACGGTTTGGAGCGGCTGGGTCGAAAAAGACTAGTCTTTCGCGAAGATCGCTTCTAAGGCTGATGCGCCCTTTGTTACGACTTTCCCTGCCGGTAATTCTTTCAATAATTTGATTCCCGCGTATTCAGGCGTCGAGCTCAAAATCTCCACAGGCACTTGTGCCATGGCTCCATTCGTCATCTCCACGTAGATGAAACCGCCTTTACCCACGCGAGCCAGGCCCGCTTGTGGAATGCTAGGAATTTTTTGAGAGCCTACTTCGATGCGTGCACTCACGAATTGTCCTACCGTGAAGTTCTTTTCATCCGACTTGTTTGCGAAGTGGCCGTGTACAGAGGTGGTGCGATTCGTTAAATCCACTTGTGGGGCGATGAGGAAGATTTTGGCATTCGCTTTTTGACCCTCTGATTCGAATTCGATAGTTTGACCGATGTTTAATTTGGCCAAATCCTTCTCAAACACCTTCAATTCTACGTGCTTGTCTGCCATTCCCACGACCTTAATCAAGACATCAGACGGTGTTACGTATTTCCCGATCGCTAAAAACTGGTCTTGGATATAGCCGTCGATGGGCGAACGCAAGGTCAAAACAGAGCTCAAATTTCCTTTGGCTAGCGATTTCAAGTCACAACCTAAGACCTCTAATTTTAGTCCCAAAGCCTTCACCTGCGCATTCACATTGCCTAAATCGGCTTCCGACTGCTGTAATTTCTTTTTTGAACCCACTTCCTCGTTCGTCAACACTTGCTGACGCGATTTCTCGGAACTCATAAAAGTCTGCGAAGACAAAGCCTGCAAATACTCCTGCTGCATTTGGATGAAATCAAGCGAAGTCAAGGTGGCTAAGGCCTGGCCTTTCGACACTTTTTTGCCCGGAAGCAATTCATACGTCGTTTTCACGTAACCCGCGATGGGGATTGAGATAGACGCTAAAGATATGGGCGGCACATCGACCACCCCAGTACATTTAACTTCGGTAGACATTTCGCGCTCTTCTAAAGCTCCGAATTCGATGCCCGCGTTCGTCTTCTGTTCTGCGGTCAATTTAATTTCGGTCACCGGCGCTTCCGAGGTGGCCTCTTCTTTTTTCGAGCAAGCCGCTACGCCTAATACAAGGCATAGCGCTGCTAATTTGATTAACTTATTCATTTCCAATGAGTGTTTGACGGGTGATAATCGCCTGGTTGTAGGCGTTGACTTCTTGAATATAACTTTCGCGAATCTGCCAAGCTTGCTGCGTATTTTGCAACATCTCGACGTATTCGATTTCTCCCTGCTGATACGATTTCAGCGCGGTCTTCTCTAACAAAGCTGCTTGAGGCAAGGCTGTGGAGGTATAATAGGCCAAACTCGCCCGGTATTTCGCCACTGCGGCCTCCGCATTCTTGTAATCCGTTTGCAAGGCGGATTCGGCTTGGATTTTTTGGCTAACAAAAGCCTCCTCCTGTAATTTCGCTGAGGTAATCTTCGCTTTTTGCCCTTTCCCGAAAATCGGAATGGCCAAACCAGCTTGTACGAAGTTTTGACCCCCTACATTTTCAATGCTCTGCGTCGTAACCCCAATTCTCAGATCCGGCTTCAAGCGTTCTCTTTCGACCGCCGTCAGCAATTTCCCGTGCTCCACTTGCTCCGCTAAAAGTTCGATAGTCGGGTTTTTCGACAGATCTAACCCAGCTTGGCCGGATTCCATGGCCAGCGATTCCTTCCCTTCAATCTCAAATTCCCCCGGTTCATTGATCCAGTAAGCGAGGTTTTGGTAGGCCGTCTTTTGATCCGCTTCTAGGGCAATTCGCTTCTGCTGAAACTCCCGCAAGCGCGTTTCCGCCGCCATCAATTCCAAGCGATTCGTCTCGCCTTGTTGGAATTTAATCGTTGCCGCACGCTTCATCAGGGTATATAAACTGTCTTGTGAAGCTAAAAACGTTAGATTTTTCTGCTGTGCCAAAATCTGGTAATAATAGAATTTCACACTCGAAGCCACTAAATTCTGCGTAATCTTCAAGCGCTTTTCGCTCATCACTTTCGCCGAAGTCAAGGACTTCACCTGCGCCTTTAACAGCGTAGGCCACGGGATACTTTGGGAAGCCATCACCGTAAAATCCTGACTGTAATAGGTCTGCGTCTTTCCGTACTGCGCATCCACCGTTCCTTTAGGCAATTCTTTACCCGAATTAATCAAAGCCTCCGCGGTTTTAACGTCGGCCAAACCAGTGGCAAGGAGGGCGTTGCGAGTGGAGGCGAGGGAGAGGCAAGCTTTTAGCGACAGGCGGGGGTCGTCGCTACGCGACTTAGTCAATGGGTCGTCACTTCGTGACTTAGTCGACTGCGTCTTAGTCGCCTCCGGCTTAGTCTCTGCAAACGAACTAAACGACATCAAAATAAACAACACTATCATCCCTAAGCCTTTGGCCTTCAGCTTCTGCTCTCGGCGGCCCATCACGATCGAGTAGACGACCGGAATAACGACCAGCGTTAAGAACGTCGCGGTAATCAAACCGCCTATCACCACCGTTGCTAAGGGCCGTTGTACCTCCGCACCCGGCGAGTGACTCAGCGCCATGGGCAAGAAACCTAAAGAGGCCACCGCCGCCGTCATAATCACCGGTCTAAAACGCAATTCCAAACCTTTCTTCAATCGCTCCTCTACACCTAAACCCTCATTGGCTAATTGCTTAAAGAAGGAGAGCAACACAATTCCGTTCAAGACCGCAACACCGAATAAAGCGATAAATCCGATCCCCGCTGAAACCGAGAACGGCATCCCGCGTAACCAAAGGGCAACCACACCCCCGATAGCTGATAAAGGAATCGCCAAGTAGATGATGGCGGCTTCTAAGAAGCTTTGGAAGGTAAAAAACAAGAGTACAAAAATCAGCGCTAACGCGATCGGAACTACTAAAGCCAAACGCGATTTCGCCGCCTGTAAATTCTCAAACGTTCCGCCATAGGTCACGTAATAACCCGCCGGCAAAGTGATCTTATTTTTCATGACTTTTTGGATATCAGCCACCACGCTTTCCACGTCACGACCTCGAACATTAATCCCGATGGTAATGCGGCGGTGCGTATTATCTCTGGAAATTTCTAATGGCGCGTTTTCGTAATTTACCTCCGCCACTTCTTGTAAGGGGATTTGAGAGCCAGATGGCAAGTCGATGTAGAGTTCGCGCAAATTCTGAATGTCTTGGCGGTGAACGGAATCCATTCTAACTACTAAGTCGAATCTTTTCTCGCCTTCCATCACGATTCCGGCCGTTTCTCCGGCGAAAGTCATCTTGATGGCGGAGTTAACTTCGTTCACATTCAAGCCATATTGCGCCATCTTCACGCGGTTGTATTTCACCACTAATTGCGGGATGCCGTCGATTTGCTGGACTTTGATATCGCCTACTCCGTCGATGCTGCGGATGTAGCGAGAGGCTTCGGTCGCGTGATCGAATAATTCTTGGAGATCTTCCCCAAAAATCTTCACCGCAATATCCGATTTCACTCCCGCGATCAGCTCGTTAAAACGCATTTGAATCGGTTGCGTGAACTCGAAATTCACTTCTGGGTAGACGTCTAATGCCTCATCCATTTTGGCCTCTAATTCCTCCATCGTCTCCGCATTTTTCCATTCCGACGGATCCTTTAATTGGATAATTAAATCGCAGGCATTCACGCCCATCGGGTCCGTTGGGATTTCAGAGGCTCCGATGCGGGAAACAATTTGCTTCACTTCCGTAGGAAATTCCTTCAATAACATCGCTTGAGCCGCGGAATTGATTTTAATACTTTGGGAAAGAGAGGCATTCGTAGGCAAAATCGTCTCTACCGCAAAATCGCCTTCGTTTAATTCCGGAATAAACTCACCGCCTAAAGTCATAAAGAGGGCAATACTTGCGCTAAATAGGCCAAAAGCTCCGATTACCACCCACTTGCGTTGCTTCAAGGCCCAATGAATGAGGGGTTGATAGCCGCGGTATAAAAAACCCATAATGCGATCCGCAATCGTGATTTCGTGACTGATTTTCTTGCTTAAAAACAAGGCAGACATCATGGGCACATAAGTCAGCGAAAGAATCAATGCGCCTAGAATAGCGAAACTAACTGTTTGCGCCATCGGTCTAAACATCTTGCCCTCGATTCCACCTAAAGCCATAATGGGCAGGTAAACGATCAAGATGATGATGACGCCAAAGGCAGCGGAGCCGAAAATCGCTTTGGCAGAAATCCCCACTTCCTCATCCATCGCCTGCTGACTCAATTCCTCGCCTTTTCGATGGCTGTGGAGCCGGTGTATAATGGACTCCACAATGATGACGGCGCCATCCACAATCAGGCCAAAGTCAATCGCCCCTAAACTCATCAGGTTCGCAGACACCCCGAAAATGTGCATCAGCGCAAAGGCAAACAATAAACAGAGTGGAATCACCGAGGCCACGATCAAGCCGGCGCGCAGATTTCCCAGTAGTAAAACTAAGATAAACACGACGATCAAACCTCCTTCGATCAAGTTCTTCTCCACCGTATTGATGGCGCGACCGATTAACACACTGCGGTCTAAATAGGGAACCACGTGAACTCCTTGGGGAAGGGTTTTGCCAATGATTTCCAGCTGAGCCTTCACATCTTGAACCACCTGATTTGCGTTCGCCCCTTTTAAAAGCAACATCACGGCACCTACCGCCTCCCCCTTTCCATTTCTGGTCATCGCACCGTAGCGGATCGCTTTCCCGAAGCCTACTTTGGCCACATCCTTCACTAGAACGGGCAAGCCCGCCTCCCCTCTTTGGGAAACCACCGTATTCTCAATATCCTCTAGCGAAGTCAACATTCCCTCCGAACGGATGAAATAAGCATCCGTACCTTTCTCTATATAGCCACCTCCGGAATTCGAATTATTGATTTGAATCGCCTTAAATACCTCGTTTACGCTCACGTTCATGGCACGTAATCGCTCTGGATCTACCGCCACTTCATATTGCTTCAAGTGCCCTCCATAGGAACTCACTTCTACCACGCCCTTGATTCCTAAGAGCTGACGTTTAATGATCCAATCCTGGTAAGTCCGCAAATCCGCAAGGGAATATTGATCTTTAAATGCAGGATCCACCTCTAGGGTGTATTGAAAAAACTCGCCTAGACCGGTGGTGATGGGCGCTAATTCAGGAATGCCAGACCCTTGTAAAAGGTAGGGCTCAGCCGCTTTTAATTTTTCGGCCACTTGCTGCCGGGTCACTTCGGTGGCGACCTCATCCTCGAAAACGACCGTAATAATGGACATACCCATCCGAGAAATGGACCGAATATCCTTTACATTGGGGATCGTTCGTAACGATATCTCCAAAGGATAGGTGATAAACTTCTCCACCTCGGAGGCGGCCAAAGCCGGGGATTGTGTGATCACCTGCACTTGGTTCGACGTAATGTCTGGCAGGGCATCGATGGGCAGTTTGCTCAGCGAATAGCCTCCCCAAAAAATCAGCCCCAGGACAAAAAGCCCGACCACTAATTTATTGCGTATACTGAAACTGATAATGGAATTAATCATGTTTTAAAAATTAAGCTTTGATATAAACGGCTTGAAACCGTACAGAACAGGCGTAATTTTAAAACCGGGGAGGCGCGATTAAGACACGCTCCATCGAGAAATGGTAGTTGTTTTCGTAGAATTCTGAGCGGCGACGCGCTACGATGAGCGCGACAGCACTCATGAAAAAGAAGGTAACTGCGGGCAAAACGAAGCCCATCGCACCTGAGAAATCGAATGAAGGTAAACTCGGATGTTGGGTTGTTTTTGCGTGCTTCGAATCAGCCGCATAATGCATCCAAAGAAAGTCCACAAAACTGAAACCCGCCGGAGCCTGCTTCTTGTGATCTTGAAAATGCTTCACCAGTTCGTTCGCCTTGATGGCCTGCTCCATCCCCACCTTGGGCAATAAGCCGCCGGCAAATAGGATCACAAAAAGAACATAAGCCATGACATTTTTCATCCCCCAAATGTAACAAAAATTCGAATTTTTCACCCATATTTATGTTTTCATTTTAATTTAAGATGGAATGACGGCCTAAATCATGGATGAAATAAATCTTTTGTGGCATCAGCTCACTGATTCTGAAACCATTATCCGCTCTGGATTGATGGTCATTACCCTGATTGTTTTCGCCGAGAATGGCCTCTTCTTTGCCTTTTTCCTGCCGGGGGATTATCTGTTGTTTTTGACGGGTGTTTTTGGGGGTACAGGCGTACTGAAAGAGCCATTGAGCTCCCTTTTGTTGAGTATTTTTCTAGCCGCCGTCATCGGTTCCTTTGTGGGGTATTTAGTGGGACGGTTTTTTGGCAAATCGCTGATGAATAGGCCGGATGGTTGGTTTTTCAAGAAGAAACACTTGGAATCGACCCGGGAATTTTTTGACAAATACGGATTTATGGCGCTGGTGATCAGTCGCTTTTTGCCTATTGTGCGGACTTTCACTCCTATTTTAGCGGGAATTAGTCACCTTTCCTGGTACAAATTTATTTTATTGAACCTGGTGGGTGGCGCTCTCTGGGTGGGTATTTTAGTGACCGCAGGTTTTTATTTAGGCCAAAATTTCCCCGGCATCATCAACTACGTACAATATATCATTCTATTCTTCCTAGCAGTTACCACGTTTACGGTGGTGAAGGGATATTTGAAATTGAGAAAATGATCGAGCAATTTGGCTATGTGGCGGCATTTTTAGGCGCAGGAATTCTATTCCTGGGCTTGATCTTAACCCTTGCCCGCTTTATCCGCCCAAATCGCCCCAATGTCGAGAAGAATTCCACCTACGAATCCGGCGAAGCACCGGTAGGAAACGCCAATATTCGCTTCAATCCGCGCTTTTACGTGATTGCCCTGCTCTTCGTCCTGTTCGAAATCGAGTTAGTATTCTTATTCCCCACGGCCACCCTATTAAAAGACAAAGCTCTATCTGTTGCGGCACCGGAATTCCCGATGTATGCGGTATTCGAGATTTTATTATTCGTGGGAATCCTGGCTTTGGGACTCGCTTTTGCTTGGGTAAAAGGGTATTTAAATTGGGAAAAACCAGAAACGGCTGCGGAGAAATTGAACATTCCTATCCCAGACAGCGTTTACGATAACATCAGGACAAAACATTCCGCCCCAAAATAATGGACTACAAAACGCATAAACTCACTTCGCTGAACGCTTTTTCCAAACTGTTACTGGATTATCTAGCGGAAAAGCCGGTGTTAAAGGAGTTTTATGGCAATGGCCCTCGTCTGGAAAATTTCAAAGACCAAATTTCAGAGAAAAAATCGTTCCCAGTTGCTACACGTGAGGTTCTTCAGACTGTTTTAAGCGAGCAATATGCCGCGATAGGGGCAGAAATGACGGCGGTTGATTTAAGGGACGAAAATACATTTACCGTCACGACTGGACATCAATTAAACATCTATACAGGTCCGCTGTATGTGATTTATAAGTTGGTTTCGACGATTAATTTAGCGCGAAAACTTCAAAAAGCATATCCAACTCAGCGCTTTGTCCCTGTTTATTGGATGGCGACGGAGGACCATGATTTTGAGGAGATCAATCACTTCTTTGCTTTTGGGACGAAATACGAGTGGAATACTTCCCAAAAAGGTGCCGTAGGTCGCTTTTCATTGAGCGATTTCCCTCGCATTCCGTTAAAAAATGAAATCTTCGACAAGGCTTATTCGGAAGGTAAAAACCTTTCTGAAGCGGTTCGAATGTATATGCACGCGCTTTTCGGAGCGGAAGGTTTAGTCTGTCTCGATGCAGATGATGCGCGATTGAAGTCGATTTTTGCTCCTATCATGGAGGCGGATTTAAAACAGCAGGTGCACGAACCTATCGTGCGGGCGACGACTGAGAAATTAGAAGCCTTAGGCTACAAGACACAGGTTTCGGCGCGTCCAGTGAACTTGTTTGAATTAACAGAAAACGATCGCGTACGTTTGGAAACAGGTGATTCGGTGGATATCACCAAAGCCAGCCCGAATGTGATCTTGCGACCCTTGTACCAAGAAGTCATTTTACCCAACCTAGCCTACATCGGAGGCCCGGCAGAGGTGGCATATTGGTTGCAATTGAAAGGTATATTTGATTTACACCAGGTTCCATTCCCTATTTTATTGCCTCGCAATTTTGCGATCGTGAAGACGCAGAAGCAGGAAGAGAAAGCGGAGAAATTAGGCCTGAGTTTAGCGGATTTGTTTAAAAATGAATTAGCGCTACGACGGGATTTTGTGGCGGGACGCACGGAACATAAGTTGGATACCGATCAAGAAGCACAAAATTTACTGCCTATTTTAGCGGAACTGGCTGCCAGAGCAAAAGCCATCGATCCTACTTTAGAAGCTAGTGTGCACGCAGAGCAGGCGCGCTGGACAAAAGGATTAGAGCGCTTAGCGAAGAAATTAAAGCGCGCGGAAGAGCGTAATCAGGGGGATGAGGTGAGACAAGTTTTGGCACTAAAAGAAGCCTTATTCCCTGCTGGAGAATGGCAGGAAAGACATACGAACTTCCTCGAATTCGCGAGTGATTACCCCGATTTTATACACGATTTACTACAGACATTCGATCCATTACACTTCGAATTCTACGAAATAACCCTATAATGCCCGAAAAACTCAGTCCGTCAGACTTCCTCGAAGCCGCAAAAACGTACCCGGTGCTCGATGTCCGATCGCCTGGCGAATATACGCGGGCACGGATTCCGGGAGCGATTTCCTTTCCTATTTTCGATGATGAACAGCGCGCGGCGGTGGGCACCTGCTACAAACAAAAAGGGAAGGACAAAGCGATTGAATTAGGCTTAGAATTCGTGGGTCCACAACTGGCGACCTGGGTGAAAAAGGCCAAAAAACTAGCCGTCGACAACACCATCCTCGTCCATTGCTGGCGCGGAGGCATGCGAAGCGGCAGTATGGCCTGGCTTTTTGAGACGGCTGGATTGCAGGTCAAAATCCTCGTGGGTGGCTACAAGGCCTACCGCAACGAGGTATTAGCCATATTCGAACAACCCATTCCCTTCCGCGTTTTGGGTGGGAAGACGGGATCCGGGAAGACGGAGATCTTGCATGAATTAGCGAAAAGAGGACATCAGGTACTCGATTTAGAAGGAATTGCGCACCATAGAGGGTCGGCTTTTGGGCATTTAGGCCTGGAAGTACAGCCTACGAGTGAGCATTTTGAGAATGAAGTACACCGCATTTTGTGCGGTTTTGATTACGGCCAGGAGATCTGGGTGGAGGATGAAAGCCGCCACATAGGTCAGGTATTTATGGGGGCATCGCTCTATAATCAGCTCAGAGAGGCTCCTGTAACGTTTTTAGATATTGAACCGGTCTACCGTTTGCCGCACTTAGTGAACGTGTATGCGTCTTATCCGAAGGAGGAGTTGGCTACGGCTTTGGGCAAAATAAAGAAGCGTTTAGGCCTGGATCGCTACGCCATCGCGATGGAAGCGCTAGAGGCAGACGACTTTAGTTTAGTCGCGGAAATCACGCTCTATTACTACGATAAGGCCTATATGTACGGTTTAGGCCAAAGAGAAAACGACAAAATCACCCGCATCGAGGTCCGCACGCTGGACCCGGTCGAACAAACCGATTTACTTTTAAGCCATGCTTCCTAACGAATTTTTAGACAAAATAGTCGCGCAACACCAGCAGACGCCCCCTTTTCCGGCGACTTCTGACATCAAAAAGTTGTTCACGAAAATCGTTTTGACGCTTTTCCCGGAACAAACGCGACTGCATTTTAAGGAGGTGTCCGAACTGAAAGCCGTGTGGGAAAGCATCGAAAATGGGCTTGAAAGTCTGTTGTATTCGATGAAAGAACAGCTTTCGGAAGATCCGGCGGTCATTGCTCACCGCTTTTTAGGCCAAATTCCAGCCATCTACGACCTCTTGCAAACGGACGTGGAAGCGATGGTGGCGGGCGACCCGGCGGCGACCACTTCCTACGAAGTGATCCGGACCTATCCCGGCTTTTACGCCTTGGCTTTCTACCGCTTAGCGCATGGATTGCACCAGGAGAAAGTGCCGTTAATTCCGCGGATTTTGACAGAATATGCCCATTCCAAAACCGGTATCGACATCCACCCCGGCGCCAGCATCGGTCGCTATTTCTTTATGGACCACGGCACCGGAATCGTGATTGGGGAAACCACCTTCATCGGAGAACGCGTCAAAATCTACCAAGGAGTCACTTTAGGAGCCCTTTCTGTCGATAAATCGATGGCCTCTACGAAGCGCCACCCGACCATCGAAGACGGCGTGGTCATCTACTCTGGAGCCACCATTTTAGGCGGCGAAACGGTCGTAGGAAAAGACTCGATTATAGGCGGAAACGTCTGGTTAACGCGCAGTGTTGCTCCTAACACAAAGATTTACCACCAAGAGAACGTCAAAGTTATCCAAGATTAATATGAGCCAGCTGTTAGATTTAGTCGGAAACACGCCTTTAGTCGAATTATCGCGCTTGAACCCGAACCCGAACGTCAAAATTTTTGGAAAATTAGAGGGCAACAACCCAGGCGGATCTGTGAAAGACCGTGCCGCGAAAAACATGATCGAAGGTGCCATCCAACGTGGCGAATTAAAGGCGGGAATGAAGCTCATCGAAGCTACTTCAGGCAACACGGGCATCGCGTTAGCCATGATTGCACGTTTATATGACATCGAGATCGAATTAGCCATGCCAGCGAATTCCACGCGCGAACGCGTCTTGACGATGGAAGCTTTTGGCGCTACAGTGACCTTGACAGAAAGCATCGAATCCGCACGTGATTACGCTGTGGAAAAAGCGGCGAGCGGCGAATTCTTTATGCTGAATCAGTTCGAGAATCCGGATAATTATTTGGCCCATTACAAAACCACAGGACCTGAAATCTACCGCGACACGAAAGGCGCTGTGACTCACTTCGTGAGCTCTATGGGCACCACGGGCACCATTATGGGCACTTCAATGTACTTAAAGGAACAAGATCCAGCCATCCAAATCGTAGGCTGCCAGCCCACAGACGGCTCTAAGATCCCCGGCATTCGCCGCTGGCCTATCGAATACCGACCTAAAATCTATGACCCCTCCCGCGTAGACCGCGTGATGGACATTTCAGAAGCAGATGCGACTGCGATGACACAGGCTCTAGCTAAAGTCGAAGGCGTGTTCGGCGGCATGAGCAGTGGCGGCAGTGTTTTAGCTAGCTTACGCTTAGCGACTGAGTTAGAGGAAGGTGTGATCGTCTGCATCATTTGCGACCGCGGAGATCGCTATTTATCAAGCGGACTTTTCGGGGAATAAATCCCCGCTTTGCGAGATTTCTTTGTTTTTTTTAAGCCAAGATTGGGATTAAATAAAATTATACTTATTTTTGCACTCCCGATTAACGCGGGGAATTGAGGTGGATTAGCTCAGTTGGTAGAGCATCGGATTGAAAATCCGTGTGTCCCCGGTTCGAGTCCGGGATCTACCACTTCAATGAAAACAGGAACCCTTTCTATTTATTTAGAAAGGGTTTTTTGTTTGTTTTAGGTGAGTTTAAGGAAATTTTCCACTCGTATTTCCACGGTTTTGATAAAAATCCAAACCAATAACGGGCACGAAATGATAAAAATCCAAACCAATAACGGACTCATAATGATAAAAATCCAAACCAATAACGGACTCAAAATGATAAAAATCCAAACCAATGTGAAATAAAGGCGCTGTGTTGTGACGCATTTTCAGGTATTGACAAAAAGTGTCAACACCCTAAAACTGCCCATAGTAAAATACATTTTTTTTACTATTTTTAGGAGAAATTACCCCTTATGCGCAAATTCCTACTAAACCTCATTGAACAATTCGGTTACCAAGTCACTAAATTCGATCGCAAGGCCGCTGGGCCTTACGCGGATATTCAGGACAAAACCTTTTGGAGCTTTTATGAGAAATGCCAGCCCTACACGATGACGTCGGTGGAGCGCATGTTTGCGTTGTATCAGGCGACAAATTATGTGATTGATCAACATATTCCGGGGGATTTTGTGGAATGCGGCGTGTGGCGCGGGGGTTCGTCACTAATGGTGGCGCAGGTGTTAGCGCACCGCAGGGTGAGCGATCGCCACCTCTATTTATACGATACCTTTGAGGGTATGTCTGAACCTACGGCGGAGGATGTGGATTTTAGAGGCCAAAAAGCCGACCTAATGCTCGAGCAAACTCAGGACCAGAAGGAGACTTCGGTTTGGTGTTTGGCAAACTTAGACGACGTAAAATTAACGATGTCGAACAGCGCTTTTCCATCAGAAAACATCCACTACGTGGAGGGAAAAGTGGAAGACACGATTCCTGTCACAGTTCCCGCAGGCGCCATCGCCCTGTTACGTTTAGACACGGACTGGTACACTTCTACTAAGCACGAATTGATTCATTTATATCCTTCTTTAAGCGAAAGCGGCGTGATGATCATCGACGATTATGGCCACTGGGAGGGCTGCCGAAAAGCAGTGGATGAGTATTTCGCAGAGCAAAAGACATCGATTTTATTGCAGAGAATTGACTACACGGGCCGTTTGGCCATCAAAAAATAAACCTATGCGCATCCTATTTTTAACACTTTTAGCATTCAGCACCTTCGCACAGCAAACACAACAGAAACCGATGCGTTTGTGGTACGATAAGCCGGCGACGTATTTTGAAGAGGCGCTTGTTCTCGGAAATGGGAAACAGGGGGCGACAGTTTTTGGCGGGACAAAAAGCGATAAAATCTTCTTGAATGACCTGACTTTGTGGTCTGGGGAGCCGATGGATCCGTATATGAACAAGGAGGCGTATAAAAATTTGCCCGCGGTTCGCGAGGCTTTGCGTCTGGAAAATTATAAGGCGGCGGATTCTTTGGTCCGTAAAATCCAAGGTAAATTCTCGGAATCGTATGCGCCGCTAGGAACCTTATTTGTTGACTTTAACCACGATAATCCGACGGAATACCGCCGCGAATTGAGTTTAGACAAGGCAGTTTCGACGGTGCATTACCACGCTGGCACGAACGAAATTCGTAAGGAATATTTCTTCTCGCATCCGGACAATGTGTTCGTGATTCACTTAACGAGTAAGGAGAAAAAAGGGTTGAATTTTACGGTTCAATTTAAGTCCTTGTTGCGTTATTCGACGAAATCGACCATAAATCACTTGCATGCAAAAGGAACGGCGCCGGTGCGCGCGGATCCTAATTATGTGCGCAAAAAGGGGAATCCGATCATGTTTGACGATACCAAAGGAACGCGTTTTGCTACGGATATTTTGATTCAATCGGCGGACGGAAAAGTGCTGAGAACGGATTCGACCTTGCAGATGGTGGGCGGAACGGACGCGACGATTTTAGTGACGATGGCGACGAGTTTTAATGGCTTTGACAAGAGCCCGTCGATAGAGGGTTTGAATGAAGATGACTTGTCCGAAAAGCGTTTGCAGGCGGCCAGCTTTAAGGGTGCGGAGCAATTATTGGCGCGCCACTTAGCGGATTACCAGCCCTATTTCAAGCGCGTGAACTTGAGTTTGCCGGCAGACAATGCGCCGGAATTGCCTACGGATGAGCGTTTACGTCGTTATGCCAAAGGCGAGAAGGACAACTACCTCGAAACCTTATACTTCCAGTTTGGGCGGTATTTATTGATTTCGAGCTCGCGGATGCCGGGTGTACCAGCGAACTTGCAAGGACTTTGGAATCCACACATTCAACCGCCTTGGTCGAGTAATTATACGATGAATATTAATGCCGAAGAGAATTATTGGCTGGCAGAAAACACGAATTTGAGTGAGATGCACGCGCCGTTTTTGGGTTTCTTAGAAAACCTAGAAAAGACGGGACGGGTTACGGCGAAGACGTTTTACGATGCGCCGGGTTGGGTGGTTCACCACAATTCGGACATTTGGGCGATGTCGAATCCAGTGGGGGATTTCGGAAACGGGGATCCAAGCTGGGCAAACTGGCCCATGGGCGCGACCTGGGCTTCGACCCATTTGTGGGAGCATTATTTGTTTACGCAGGACAAGAAATTCTTAGAGTCAAAGGCCTATCCTTTGATGCGCGGTGCGGCAGAATTCTGCCTATACTGGTTAATTGAGGATAAAAATGGTCGTTTGATCACGTCTCCAGCAACTTCGCCAGAGAACAAATTCATCACGCCTACGGGCTACCAAGGCGCAACGGCTTACGGAGCGACAGCAGATTTGGCGATGATTCGCGAGTTGTTTTTGGACTTAATCGCGGCAGAAAAAATACTCCAAAAAGACCCAGCTTTTCAGGCGTCTTTAGAAAAGGCTTTGGACCGTATACTTCCGTATCAAGTAGGCGCGAAAGGCAATCTACAAGAATGGTATTTCGACTGGGAGGACACGGATCCGAAGCACCGCCACCAATCGCATCTATACGGTTTATACCCGGGAACACACGTGACGGTGGCAGAAACACCATCGATTGCCGCAGCAGCTAAAAAGACGTTAGAGATCAAAGGCGACGAGACAACAGGCTGGTCCAAAGGCTGGCGCATCAATCTATGGGCACGTCTGCGCGACGGAGATCACGCGTACAAAATGTACCGTGAACTCTTGAAATATGTAGAACCAGACGGAGTAAAAGTGAACTATGCTCGCGGCGGTGGCACCTATCCGAACTTGTTCGACGCCCATCCTCCATTCCAAATCGATGGAAACTTTGGTGGCTCTGCGGCAATGGCAGAAATGTTAATCCAATCCACGCCAGAATTAATCGAAACTCTTCCGGCTTTACCGGCGGCTTGGGCTTCTGAAGGAACCGTTTCAGGCTTGAAAACGCGAGGTGGATTCGAAGTTTCGATGAGCTGGAAAGACGGCAAAGTGACGTCCTTGCATTTGAAAGGACTGAAAGGAAGTACAGCGAAAGTAAAGGTGAATGGCGAGATTAAAAGTTTGTTGATAAAAACGGGAGAAGTTCACGTTTTGTGAAGTTTTAGTGGTATGTTTGTGAAGGATTAGTGCTAGGTTTGTTTTTGACGAAACCACCTAACCACCATGAAAGTCCATACACTGTAAGCAGCTACTAATCCCATGAACCCTACTATCAAATACCGCGTTATTGACTCCGATACTCAATACGAAAGCTATTGCGACTTACTCGAAAAACTCGTCTTTAGCACTCACATTACCCCGGCCATTCAAGATGAGATTAATCTCTTGACCTTGCTGATCGAGACCTACGATAAACAAAACAGTACATTCCGGAACCTGGATCCTGTTCAATTATTGAAATCACTCATGACAGAACACCGGATGAAAGCAGCGGATCTCGCACGTAAACTACAAGTCAGTGAGGGTTTGATTTCTGATATCTTGAAATACAAAAAAGGGATGTCTAAAAAGACCATTCGCGGGATTGCGGAACTATTTAAGATGCAGCAAGAGGCTTTTAATAGAAATTACGCGTTAGTATCGACCAGCGAACTCACCCAATCCTGATATAATTCTGTCTCGATCTGAACGGCCACGGCGGCGTGCTGTTCCCAGTCTGGCCAAGTAGCTTTTAATTGGGAGATCATCTCTTCTAAGTGCCCCTCTTCTTCTACGATTATGGATTTCACTTGGACTTTAGATTTTGTTTCCGTTAATATTTGCTGGTAAATCGGATACAGTTCGTCTGCACGTAATTCGATGGCGTAGGTTACTAATAAATAGGCCGCCCATTTCACGTCGTAGCCGGTTAGGCCTAGTTTTTTCTTGGCATATTGGCTGACACGCAGGTCTAACACGTCTAGGTAGAACCGGGATGAGCGCGGATTAATTAAGAAGGAATCGTCATAGGTCTCGAAGCCGGACGGGACTAATTTGCTGATCTGCTTCTTCAGGTAGTAGGCGTGGCGGTGTTCTTCTGCGGCGTGTTTTAGGATGATCAGGCTGACCTCTTTTTTGTGCTCAAATTTGGAAATTTTACGAGCCCCGGAATTTTCCATAAAGGAAAGTGTGTTCAAAAAACGGGCATGGGATTCAGGATTCGCCACTAGAGCGGCGATGGTTTGAGCGGTGTTCATGATTGACTTAGGCAAAATGTGTAGACAAAGATAGGCCAAAGACAAAAATTTTCTATCTTTAATCTCCAACAAAAATCAACGAATGAAAAAATTTCAACCTTTTTGGCTGGGAGCCCTGTTTCTCTTCGTGAGCACGTCTCTCTTTTCTCAAGTCACTTTCCCGATTAATGACGTCGCAAGTCCGTCGAATGGCTATTATGCCTTCACGAACGCGACTATCGTGAAAGATGCAAAAACGACTTTAACCAAGGCGACTTTGGTGATTAAAAACGGTAAGATCGAATCGGTCGGAGCTGTGGCGGTCCCTAAAGACGCGGTGGTGATCGATTGTGGCGGTAAGTACATTTACCCGTCTTTCATCGATATTTACAGTGATTATGGCATGAACGCTGTGGCAGCTGGCGGTGGTAGTTACCGCTCGCCCTCTCAAATGATTTCGAACACAAAAGGCCCTTATTCTTGGAATCAGGCTATCAAATCGGAGGTTTCGCACGCGAAATTGTTCGAGGTGAATGATTCAAAGGCGAAGGAATTGCGCAAGCTGGGCTTTGGCACGGTATTAACGCATCAAATGGACGGTATCTCTCGTGGAACCGGCGTTTTCGTGAGCTTAGCGAAGCAAAGAGAAAACTTGGTGGTCTTGAAAGAGAAAGCTTCGGCGCACTATTCGTTTAATAAGGGATCGTCTACGCAGGATTATCCGGGCTCGTTGATGGGTTCGATTGCGCTTTTACGCCAAAACTTCTTAGACGCCGCTTGGTACAAATCGAAGCCGGCGAAAGAGGGAACGAATTTATCTTTGGCTTCTTTTAATGAAATTCAAGCGCTTCCACAAATCTTCGAGGTAACCGATAAGTGGTCCGTTTTACGGGCAGATAAAATCGGCGACGAGTTTGGCGTTCAATACATTATCAAAGCGAGCGGTAACGAATACCAACGAATTGATGAGATGAAAGCGTCGAATGCGAAATTCATTTTGCCTTTGGACTTCCCGCAAGCGATGGATTTAGAGGATCCGACGGACGCGCGTTTCGTGAACGTGGCGGATATGAAGCACTGGGAATTAGCGCCTACGAACCCGGCGACTTTTGAGAAAGCGGGCCTTTCATTTGCTATCACGACGAATGGATTAAAAGATGTGAGCAGTTTTATGCCAAATCTCCGCAAGGCGATTCAATACGGTTTAAGCGAGCAAAAGGCGTTAGAGGCGTTGACTTCAACCCCAGCAACGATCTTAGGCGTTTCTGACATGGTCGGAAGTCTGGATGCAGGCAAATTAGCAAACTTCGTAATCACGAATGGTCCCGTTTTCGCCGAAAAAACGACTATCATTGAGAACTGGGTACAAGGCGATGCGTATCCGATTGCGAAGGAACAATGGAGTTCTTTGGCAGGAAAATATGATTTACAATTAGGCGCAAATAAGGCGACTTTAAGCATCTCAGGCGAGCCAGGAGGGTATAAGGTTCAGATTTTGGCCAAAGATACCACGTCCGTCGACTTCGCCCAAAAAGAATCCCTTATCAACTTAAGCTTCTCATCGAAAGCCGACAAAGGCAAGCGTACGCGCTTAACGGGAACGTTCGCAGAAGCGAGCTTCACGGGAACAGGCCAATTAGCGAACGGCGACTGGATTTCCTGGAAAGCTACGGCATCGGCGGCGGCAGATACGGTAGCGAAAAAAGCAGGGAAGAAAGAAGATAAATTAGAATTAGGATCTGTGATTTACCCATTTGCGGGCTACGGAACGCCTAAGCCAGCGACGGCCGAAACGATCTTGATCAAGAACGCGACGGTTTGGACAAATGAAAAATCAGGCGTTTTAAAGGACAGCGATGTCTTATTAAAGAACGGTAAAATCGCGGCGATCGGCAAAGGATTGAAAGATCCAACGGCGCGTGTGATCGACGGAACGGGCAAACACGTGACGGCGGGTATCATCGACGAGCACTCGCACGTAGCGGGAACCGGCGGCATTAACGAATGTTCGCAATCAGTAACAGCTGAAGTACGTATCCAAGACGTCATCGATCCAGATGATGTGGACATCTACCGTCAATTGAGCGGTGGTGTAACGTCAAGCCACATCTTGCACGGATCATGTAACACGATCGGTGGTCAAACGCAATTATTGAAGTTCCGTTGGGGTGCGAACGCCGAGGGAATGAAGTTTGCGAACTGGGATCCGTTTATCAAATTCGCTTTGGGCGAGAACGTGAAACGCTCTTGGAACACGTCGAATCCCCGTTTCCCAGACACGCGTATGGGGGTGGAGCAGGTGTTGATGGATGCGTTTACACGTGCGAAAGACTACGAAAAGCAAGGTCCTGGCAAGCGTATTGACTTAGAATTAGAGACCTTAGTGGAGATTTTGAACCACAAGCGCTTCATTACCTGCCACTCGTATGTACAGAGCGAGATCAACGCGATGATGAAGGTGGCGGATCATTTTGGATTCACGGTGAACACATTCACTCACATTTTGGAAGGTTATAAAGTAGCTGATATCATGGCCAAACACGGTGCAAATGCCTCGACCTTCTCAGACTGGTGGGCCTATAAAATGGAGGTAACGGACGCAATTCCGCAAAATGCCTACTTGATGCAAAAGACGGGCGTGAACGTGGCGATTAATTCGGATGATGCGGAAATGGCGCGTCGTTTAAATCAAGAAGCAGCAAAATCCGTGAAATACGCAGGTATGTCAGAGGAAGAGGCTTTGAAAATGGTGACGTTGAATCCTGCCAAAATGTTACACGTCGCTGACCGCGTCGGTTCCATCAAGGAAGGCAAGGATGCAGACATCGTGGTTTGGTCAGACAATCCTTTATCGATTTACGCGAAATCTGAGCACACGATCGTAGACGGCGCAGTGGTTTTCGATCGCGCGGCAGATTTGATTCGCCAAGCGGAATTGAAAGCAGAAAAACAACGCTTAGTGCAAAAGATGATTGGCGCGAAAAAAGGCGGAGCATCGACTCGTCCAGCGACTCCATCGTACAAGGCGGAGAACGAATGCGAGGAGGATCACCACCACGGAAACAGCATTTGGGACCGTATTTCGAACCGTTGGGCTAACACTGAAAACTAAGATTCAAGATGAAAAAACAGATCATATATACTCTTTTCTTTGCGCTTAGCGGCCTTACGGCTTTCGCACAAGAAACCATGCACCCGTCCCCTGCCCAAAGCAAGACCATCGTCATCACCGGCGGTACCATCCACGTGGGCAACGGAACCATCATCGAAAACGGCACGCTCGTTCTCGAAAAAGGTAAAATCAAAACCGTTTCTGCCACTCCTGTGACTATCTCAGGGGACGTTGAGCGCATCGATGCCACAGGCAAGCAAGTCTATCCAGGCTTAATCGCCCCTAACTCGAGCTTAGGTTTAGTGGAATTCGCGTCTACGAAGTCGACCATCGATATCGAAGAATTAGGCGAGATGAATCCGAACATCCGTTCGATCGTGGCGTACAATACCGATTCGAAAATCATCAACACGGTGCGTTCGAATGGTGTTTTATTAGCACAAATCACGCCGCAAGGCGGGATGATCCCTGGTTCTTCTAGCGTCGTACAATTAGATGCGTGGAACTGGCAAGATGCTGCTTACGCGATGGACAATGGCATTCACTTTAAGATGCCAGCCTTGATCAATCGTCCAGCTGCTTTTCAAAGAAGAGGAGCGAACGCGGATCCAGTGGCGGCGGGGTTGGCGCGCCTCGAAGAGGCGCGGTCCTTTTTTAAGGAAGCAAAAGCATATCTAAACGAGAAGACACATACAAGCACGAACTTGAAGTTCGAAGCTACGAGAGGCTTATTCGACGGAAGCAAGCCCTTTTTCGTGCACTGTGATTTAGTGAAGGAGATGCTAGCGGCGATTAATTTTGCCAAAGAATTCAACTTCAAACTTGTCCTAGTGGGAGCCACAGACAGCTGGATGATTGCGGATATTTTGAAAGAGAATAAAGTAGCGGTGATTTTGGGAGAAATCCACAGCTTACCCGCTGCAGAAGACGATGCCGTAGATCAGCCGTACAAGACACCAGGCATGCTTCAAAAGGCTGGTGTTTTATTCTCCATGGGCTTCGAAGGCGGAGACGGAAACTGGCGTCAACGCGACCTTCCCTTCCACGCTGGAACCATGTCTGCGTATGGGATGACGAAGGAAGAAGCGCTTTCGGCGATAACGCTAAATGCCGCAAAAATCCTTGGCATTTCAGACCGCACCGGCAGTATCGAATCAGGCAAAGACGCGAACCTAATCATCTCAACAGGTGATGTATTAGACATGCGCACGAGCGTTTTAACTCATGCCTTTATTCAAGGCCGCGCCTTGAATTTAGACAACAAACATTCGCAATTATTTGAGCGTTATAAGTACAAGTATAACGTGAAATAAGTTGAATTAAAGTGCAGTCTAAAAAGTCCTCAAAAGCCAAATTTGTCTTTTGAGGACTTTTTTTATACCCTCATTGCGCCTCTTTATCAGTGTTTTTATAAAGTTTAGGATAAAAGTGTTAATAGTTTTGTTTTTGCATTTATTCTCTGAATATTATCAAAAATAAAACGCTAACCACTAATAAAATATGAAAACCAAACTAGTCTTTTCGACCGTTTTGATCAAGTCCCGCTTGACATTACGGATGACACAACAAGAAGTCGCTTCTGCCGTAGGAGTTTCCCAAAGTGCCTACAATTATTGGGAATCCGGCAAACATTATCCCAACGCCACTAAAATTTACCTCCTCATCCGAGTCTTGAAGATTCCCATTGAGGATGTGTTCTCGGCCTAAAATTTTCTTACCTTTGGGGGGATGATTCGCCTCAGCCTTTTACTCTTTTTGACATTCGTTGCGTGCACCCCCTCCCCGGAGCCGGCCACTCATTTCTACGACTGGAAAAAGGAGCTGAATCGCCTATCATCTTCCCCCCTTTCGGTAAAAAAGACCGTCATTCTCGATGGCACAGCAGAAGTAATTGATTCGGCCCAGGTGGATTTGGCCAAAGAATGGGCCCTCTTCCAAGAAGCCGATCTAAACAAACCTGCCTACGCCCTCAGTTATGAGGATCGCTCCACTTCCGGGATGATACATTATGTGCTAAAAAAAGGCGAAGACCTTCCCGTTCGTTCCTTCCAAATCGCTTTAGACTCAGCCGGCAGACCATCTACGGTAGATTTTGAGATCTCTTCTGAGAATTTGATTTACATTACCTCCAAAAAACTCTCCATGCACCTCGTCTCAGGTCGCGTCGTTTCCTACACCATTTCAGGTTCACAAGCTTTGCGCTGGTTCTCCTCGCCTACTCGCTATTCGGTTAGTGGGGTGGTATTGTAGCGCGGCGCGCTGGTCGTGACTGCGTCACTTAGTCATCGCCTTGCTATTTAGTCGTGGTCGCTTCGCGTAGTCATTGCTACGCAATCTGGTCGTCACTTCGTGACTTAGTCGCGACTTTGTCGCTTAGTCCGGAGTAGATGAATGGGTTAATGCAAACCTGCTAACAATTACCATAATAACCCAGAAATGCCTGAAAGGGCATAATGTTGAAATATCTTCGAGGCACTCAGAGGCCTTTTCAGGTATTGACACAATCTGTCAATACCTGAAATTCGACTTTTACGCCAGACGATTTATTTCACAAAAGACCATGTAGAAAACCGGGCCATTTTGAACAGCTAGGCCAGGCTGAACAATCAAGGCGCTAAAAGGGTTTAAAGACGAGAGCGAGGGGGCAAGAAGGGAAAACATCGAAATAATTCGTATTTTTAAGGCATGATTTTACGGACAGAGAATTTAGTCAAGAAATACGGCCAACGATTAGTGAATGATCACATTTCGTATCAGGTGGCGCAAGGGGAGATTGTGGGTTTGTTGGGGCCAAATGGCGCGGGTAAAACGACTTCCTTCTACATCGCTACGGGTTTGGTGAAGCCGAATGAGGGGAAAGTGTTCTTGGATGATTTGGACGTGACGGACTTGCCTATGTATAAGAGGGCAAGGCTTGGAATCGGGTATTTAGCGCAGGAGGCGTCGGTTTTTAGGACGCTGAGTGTGGAGGAAAATATTCAGGCGGTGTTAGAGATGACGGATTTGTCGAAGGCGGCGCAGAAAGAGAAGGTGGAGAGTCTTTTGGAGGAGTTTTCTTTAACGCATGTGCGGAAGAGTTTAGGTCAGGTGCTTTCTGGGGGTGAGAGGAGAAGAACGGAGATTGCGAGGGCGCTAGCGGTGGATCCTAAGTTTATTTTGTTAGATGAGCCGTTTGCGGGGGTCGATCCGATCGCGGTGGAGGAGATTCAGACGATTGTGTCGAAGTTGAAATACCGGAATATTGGAATCTTGATTACGGATCATAATGTGGATGAGACGCTGTCGATTACGGATAGGGCTTATTTGCTTTTTGAGGGAAAGATTTTGAAGGCTGGTACGCCACGAGAATTAGCGGATGACGAACAAGTTCGTCGTTTGTATTTAGGTAAAAACTTTAAGTTAAGAGAAAATCAGCGATGAAAAAGGAGACGATTGCGGTACATGGGAGTCATTTGAAGGATGAGACGGCGGGAGCGATAGCGGCGCCGGTGTTTTTGACGACGACTTTTGAACGGGCTTTGGACGGAACGTATCCGAAAGGCCACATGTATTCTCGCAACTCGAATCCGAACCGCACAGCACTTGAAAAAGGCCTGGCGGCCTTAGAAGGGGCGTCGCGAGGCTTCGCCTTCGGCTCAGGCCTCGCCGCCGTCAACGCCGTCTTCCAATGCCTACAATCCGGTGACCATATTTTAATGCCAGAAGTGGGTTATTATGCCTCCTACAAACTGGCGGAAGAGATTTTGGGTCCCTGGGGACTAGAAGTGACGCAGGTGGATATGACGGATTTGGCACAGGTAGAAAAAGCAGTACAAAAAAACACGAAGCTCATCTGGGCGGAGACGCCGGCGAATCCAATGCTAAGCATAACGGATATTGAAGGCTTGTCAGTCATTGCTAAAAAACACGGACTTAAATTAGGCGTGGATAATACGATGGGCACACCCGTGCTCCAAAATCCCATCGCTCATGGCGCGGACTTCGTGATGCACGCCACGACGAAGTACATTGGTGGACATTCGGACATTATGGGCGGGGCAGTGCTGGTAAAAGAGGATGATGAGTGGGCGAAAAGGATTGAACGCGTACAGATTTTGATGGGGGCGACGCCTAATCCATTGGACTGTTACTTATTAGCGAGGGGTTTGAAGACTTTGCCGCTGAGAATGCGGGAGCACAGTGCAAATGCGTTGGAACTGGCGAAGCGTTTGGAAAAACACCCTAAGGTAGAATTAGTGCATTATCCTGGCCTCGAATCACATCCGCAGCACGCTTTGGCAAAAAAACAGATGCCTCAAGGATTCAGCGGCATGATCGCTTTGCAGGTAAAAACCGGGGAAACAGAAACGAGGGAGATGGCGGGTAAACTGCAGATATTCCAACAAGCGACGAGCTTGGGTGGCGTAGAATCACTAGTGGAACACCGCAAATCCATTGAAGGACCGCAAAGTACGACACCGGGAAACTTATTGCGTTTCTCGATCGGTTTAGAACATGTAGATGATTTGTGGGCTGACCTAGAACAGGCGCTGGCTACTATTTAAAGTTCCTTCTCTAATTTCACCTCGACTTCTTTATTAATTCCTTTCAGTTCGACACGCTGGCGCTTGTAGCCAGATTTCGAAATCGAAAGAAAATTGTATTGCTTTTCGTCGATCTTAATTTCAATGGGGGTTTTCCCCACGAAGTAACCGTTTAATATCACTTCTGCTCCGGCTGGATCCGTTTTGACAGAAATGGTCTTAGTTGCAGGCGCAACGAAAGAACTTAAAGCACTGATTAGCAATACGATAAGAATATTTTTCATGTAGGCTTCGAATTAAGAACTCGAAATTACCTAAAAATAAATGAAATAGCGTTCTGGAACGCTAAAAAAATCTAGTTGCTGATAATTGCAATTGTGCATTCAGTACGTGCTGGTCGAGCACCCATTGGTAATTGCGCATCCAGGCGAAATTTAGTTTTGCGGTGAAGGAATAGGCCTGGATTCTCCTTTGGTAATATCCACCCCACATCAGATCTACCCATTTCGCATCATAGGTTTTAAACGCGTCGTAATAGTAATCCATGTTGTGGGCGTAGCGCTCGATAGAAAAACCGGCGATGGAAGCGGGGCGAACGAAGGCGAGATCGAAGGTTTGGAGGTTTGATCCGGGACCTATGCCGGCACCTAGCACCTGACCCTCGTTTGTGTAGCCGTGGCGAACAAAATCGTGGCGGTACCAGGGGCCATTATTGCGCACGAGGCGATCAGCGGTCATTTCCAGGGTGGTGTTTTCCAAAGCCAGGCGAATATACCGGCCCGAAGACTGTTTGAACACCTTGCGTAAACCTAGGATATAGGCCCTGGAATGCTCCATGGACGTTAACCAATCCCAAAAACTATTCTTGTAATCATTATAGCCTAATTCTCCGTAGAGCTCGACATGGGAGGCCGGAAAAACCCAGCGCACATTCAAGGACGCTAACTGGTCTCTTCGCTTCGCATCCTCCAGCGGAAGATTCTTTTTTTCAAAGGGCAGCAAGAACGGGAACACGTCCGTCAAGCCCGAGCCCATATCCGAGGTATACAGATGGAAAGCGCGGGAAAAACCCAGGAATAAGCCAGGCACCCAGCGCGGCTGGTAATTCAAGGTGAGGGCAGAAATGTAGCGAGCATCCGTGGATTTAGGCTCTAAATAATTGATGCCGTTGACTATATAATCGGATGCCAAAGGCTGTACCCCAGACCCCTCTAAGCGCCCGCCAATCAGCTGGAATTCGAAAGAGCCCAGGAAGGTTTTTAACGGTTTAACGCTATTAAATGTACCGTGCAAAAAGCCTGGGGCATTGTTTGACATAAGTAGGGAGTTGCGGAAACCCGGACCCCACCAGAGATTCTCGGTGGAAATCCCGACAGAAACGGAGCGGGAAGAGAGGCGGAAGGCGCTTTGGCCAAGGCGAAAACGGGAGTAGGAAGAGGTTCCAAAACGTTCCGGAATATCTGTGCTATTCCATAAAACGAGTATGGGAGCGCGGTACGCACCTTGTAACGAGAAAGTTTCGAAGTCTCGGTTCTCCGCATACACGAATTCCGGCATCAGCTGGAGACTTAGCGCTTTGTATTTGGCAAAAAAACCAGCCGTTAAATAAGTTTGCAAGCCTTTTGCGGGGATCATCGCGCCGTCATTCCAGCCCAGGGGAGCGAAGGTATTCAACGAGGTCAGGACAGTGGCGGGTAGCAGACCCTTCACGGTCGAATCCGAAACCGGCCGTATAGTAAACGAATAAGTGGCCCCGGAGATCAATTGTTGATTACGGAGACGCTCTTCAGAAAAATCTGGCCGGCCCACGGGAATGGTTTGGGCGTAGATTTGTGCTGTCAGAAAGAAAAAAAACATCTTTTTAAGCATGGACAAATTTAGGGAGGAATGGGCGCAATGTTGTAAATTTGGGTGATAAAGATTTCGATGAACAAAAAGTCCAACCGTTTTGCGCTGATTCGCTATGTGAACGATGCCCTTGTGGTCATTGCGGCCTATTCGCTTGCGCTTTGGAATACGGGGCATATAGATCAATGGAATCCGGCTTTTGGCCTGCTTTCGCTCGTATTGTGGTATTTTGTCTCCTCTTTTTCGAAATTGTATGCGGATAGACGCTCGAATAAGTTTGCGGAGGAAATCATTTTCATCGTTTACCACCTGATTTTATTTACGATTTTACTTAGTTCGAGTCTCTTCTTTTTGAAGCCGACCGGGGCCTATGATTTCCACTTTTTCGCCTATTTTATTAGCGCTAATTTCCTTTTAGCGGCCATCACCAAATACATTTTACGGAAGAATCGCCACGCTGCTTTTTACCAAGGGCGGATGAATGACGTGGTTTTATTAGTGGGTGCGACCGCCGCGGCGAAGAATTTTTACGATACGGTACAGAAGTATTATTACTACGGTTATAAGGTCGAGGGCCTGATTGATGACGAGATGAACAATATTCCAGGTTGTGATTATTTAGGCAAAATCAGCCAGCTGGACTTGATTTTGAAGTCGCGCTACGTGGACGAAGTCGTGATTGCTTTGCCTACGGACGACTATTCGACCATTCAGCGCTGCATCAGTATTTGTGATTATTACCGGACCAAAGTCCGTATTTTGCCTGACTTCAAACAATATGCGACCTCCTCCGTCAGCATTCAAACGATCGGACAAGTGCCCGTGATGAACGTGGGACGTCTTCCGCTGGATCGTTTGGAGAACCGGATTTTGAAGCGCATTTTCGATGTGACTTTTTCAGTGTTGTTCTTCTTGACTTTTGGCCTACTGCTGCTACCGATTATCGCCTTATTGATTAAGCTGACGTCCAAAGGGCCTGTTTTCTTCAAGCAAGAACGCTGGGGACTGAATAATGAGACCTTGATTTGCTATAAATTCCGCACGATGGTGCAGGAAAGTGAGGACGTAGATGCAGAGGGAAATTACCAACAGGCACAGAAAAATGACCCCCGCATTACGCGTATTGGGGCCTTCTTGCGCAAGACGAATTTGGATGAAATACCGCAGTTTTGGAATGTATTGATCGGCAATATGTCTGTCGTGGGACCGCGTCCGCACCCGACTCCCCTGAATATCGAATCGATGAATACCGTGGACAATTACATGCTACGCCACATCGTTTTACCGGGAATCAGCGGCTGGGCGCAGGTAAATGGGTGTAGAGGGGAAACGCGGACGACGGAAGATATGCAGGAACGCGTGGACTTTGATTTGAGTTATATTCACCGCTGGTCGTTTTGGTTAGATTGCCAAATCATCCTCCAGACCGTCATTAACTTCTTCAGGGGCGACCAAAACGCTTACTAAGTTTTTGTTGGATGATGAGCGGAATGAACACCGGCGCCTCCACAAAGTAGCGTCTAAACATCCGCTTAGGCTCCTGCAAGAAGCGATAGAACCATTCCAGTCCGCTTTTTTGCATCCACAGCGGTGCTCTTTTGATCATACCCGCAGCCACTTCAAAGGCTCCGCCTATTCCGATGGCTACGTGTGTATCTAATTTCTCCAGATTTTCTGCAATCCAAATATCCTGCTTCGGAGCCGTTAAACTCACCAACAAAATATCCGGCTTCACCGCATTAATCGAGTCGATCATTTCCTTGTTTTCTTCGTCCGAAAACACCGCTCTGAACGGCGGCACGAAGGTCCCCACGATCTTCACCCCTGGGTGCTTCGCCTCCATCACCGTTTTTAGCGTTTCGGCCACTCCGGGAGAAGCGCCGAGCAAGAAAATAGTGAAGTTTCTCGAAGCGGCAAACGGAAATATCCGTGGCAACACATCTAAGCCCGTAATGCGCTCTTTAATGGGGTCTCCAAGAAAATTGGAGGCCCATTTCACGGGAACGCCGTCGCAAAGAACGTAATCCGCGTGCTGGTAAATCTCTTGAACGCGCGCTGCCGCGCGCGCCGCCAATATCGAATTCACGGGCGTGATACACACCTGCGCCTTTTCACCCTTTTGAATCACAGTCTCCCAATCGCGGAACAATTCGTCCATTGTCAGAGATGAAACTGGGGTACCTAAAATATCAACTCTATGATGCTGCATCTTGTTCTGGTTCCGGGAAAAAATCCCCTAAAAAATACAAGCCCACCCAGGTCCAGAAAGGAAATGCACCCATGGGACCCTCTAAAAACACATCGAAGCTACCATTCAGCCAAAAAGTGAACAGCACGCAAGAAATCATCAATTGCTGATCGTTCAGTTGCCGTTTAAACATCGGTTTGAACAGACAAACCAGCCAATAGCACCACAATAGAAACAACGGCCAGCCGAAGCGAGCCAAAATCGTCAAATTGAAATTATGCGGCGAACGCAAGTCATCGATTTCGGTCACCACCTCATCACTTTCCGCCAAACTCATTCCTAGCCCTTTCCCCTGCAACGCATATTCCGGGGTCACGCTATAATCGATAATGTTCGCCCACCAGACCAAGCGCCAAAACTTATTTTCATCCAGCGTCGCATCCTTACTCACCCCAAAAATCGACCCCACATTCTCCACTAACTGCTCCATCCCCACCTTACGCCCTTGGAAGTTTTCCTTCACCTTAATGGACGCATACAATGGCAAAACGATTAACAAAACGATAGGCAAATAACGTACATATTGCTTAATCAAATCCCGCATCTCCTGGCGCTTCGTAAACACCACAAAAAGCCCTAATCCGATCAAATAAGCCAACATTCCCGAACGAGAATAAGCCGTTATGATCAATAAATTCATCAGAATCGCCACTGCTAACGTAATCTGAAAACGAACCGATCGCTGGTTCAAGTAGAGCATCAATACCAATGAAGAAATCAACAAATGTACCCCCATATCGCCGTATTTGTAGAGTGCGAAGGGAACAGATCCAAAGAGGATGAAGTTCTCGAAGAATTCGGAGAAGTTTTGGAAATAGAAATTCAACAAGGCAAAAAACGGGAACCAGGTATAGATCCAGATAATGTATCCCCACATTTCCTTTCGCAAATCCTTGAACAGAAACACGAAGAAGGCAAACCAAGCATATTGTATCACGAAAGAGTCGCGAATTACATCAAAAAGCGCGTAAGAACGCAATCCCCATCCAATGTAGCCCACCGTAACCGCCAGCAAAAAGGCCAAAATCTTCGTCCGCTTGTCCCAGCCAAAAGCATAGTCCTTGCGCGTTAAAAACAACACGATGAATCCCCCAGCCCACATAGCCTCCGCTAAAAAACTATAGGCAATCCCCTTGTTAAAGAACACATAAAGAGCCATCACGAAGAAATAGGCCTGCAAATAGAGTTTCTTAACGACGTCCATGCGGGAGCTCGTATTTTAGTGACACCTGCCATTGCTGGTTCGTATAATCGGACTTCGTAGACGAATCTGACCATTCTGCGATGTTATCTTCAATCCGTACCCACATGTAATTGTTCACCGAGGTATTTAGATAAGAGGCTCCTAAAAGCAGATTCTTTGTCAAACCGATTTGTGCTTCTACACCAGCCGTTAGATTCACCCAGTAACGATTTGCGTGACCACTTCCATAATATTCATACACATAGAAGTCATTATTTCGGGCAAAACGCTCGAAATTCAGTCGGATTAAACTTCTCCCGCGGTGGTAACTCAGGTAAATCGTTTGACTATTAGATCCAGGACCTATAGAAGCTCCTAGCAATTTACCATTTTGTGTATATCCTTGACGAACCTCGGTACTCGTATACCAGCTATTGTGCAGCGGACCCCCAAAGCGATTATCATTATCAATCACTAATCCGGGATCCATCAGCTGTAATTGCGTAAACTCGATGGCTAATTGTAGGTAGGATTTCTTCTTTTTGCCCAAAGGAAATAACTTCCGCCCCCCTAGCACAAAACCGGTCTTAGTGGAATCCCCGAAGAAACTGGCTGGCCCCACCACCTTATCCGGCTGACCTAGCTCCGCATAGAACTCGGCATGGTCTTTAGGCAAGGCGAAACGCAGCAAGAAGGCGCCTAATTGCATTTTGGGATTTTCCACAAATGGCTTGCCCGGTTGTGGATCCTCATTCGTAAAGTAGTTCTGTTGTGCAAACGAATACCCTAGATAGAAATTAGGCACCCACTTAGGCTGCCAATTCACAATAAATGCTTTCAGCATTCGCACAGAATTATTTTTGTTTTCAATCCCCCCTGGCCAGATCGGTCTGAAGTTTTTGTCTTCCGGAGATAGCATAGTCGGATTCTCCAACATCCCTATTAAACCTTTCCCCTCAAAAGATCCGATGGGAGTGATGACCGGCTTTCTGTTTTGGACGAAATAATGTAAAAAGCCGGAAGCCTCATTCGTCATCATCAAACTATTTCTGAAGCCTGGCCCCCACCAATTGTTCTCCGTTGAAACTCCGGTAGATACATTCCCAAACTTCAATGCGATCCGCGATTGTCCTGGGAAAAAGGTTTTCAAGGGCTCGTAACCAAAATAGCGGTATTGATCAATGTTGTTGTTGATTAGAAAAAAGATTCTTGTCCAATAATTCCCATCTTGTGGGTTTCCCGCGAACGGAACAGAAGGAGAATTCTCTGCTAACACCCACTCAGGCTGTAAATTGACATCCAAGAATTTCCAAGAGAAATGGACTCCTAGACTCCAGCGTCGCTGAAACCCAACCGAAGGGTACATTGTACCTTGGTTAAAGCTGAGTGGCATTAAATTATTGTTTTGAAGGGTGTGACGGAAAGACAAGCCATGCACTTTAAACTTTTCGCTAGCATTCGTTTCTAGTTCTTGCAAAGCAGAGGTCGAACGAATCATAAAAGACTGATTCTCGTATTTCGATGAATCCTTCCCATTCAATAGTTGCGCATTGCGCTGCAGATCTTGCAAACTAATATCATCCAGTAAAGTCGTCTGAGCGAAGACCGAGCAAGAAAGCAATAAGAGGCCTAGAACGTACTTTACCATAAGAAAATCGTATTAATGAAGGCGTAGACATTCGATTTCGAATGATCTTTTTCCCATAAATAATTGCTGGAATTCACCCATTTCAAATCAGCCGTAAATAAGAGCTTTTTGTAACGATAACCCCCTTGTAAACCATAAGCATAATCATCCCATTTGACTAAACGAGTTCTAACGGCAGATTGACCGGTCTCTAACATCGGATTTTGGGCCACATGCTGAAAAGTAATCCCTATCTTCTTCCAGCCTTGATTCCAGCTAACCCCTAAAGTCTGCACATTATTACCATGACCAACCCCATTCCCTATGATCTGGTTATTATGCGTAAATCCTTCGGTCACCTGACCATGTTCATACCAGTTACCCGCAGAGCGCATTAAATAGGAAGGACTCTGCGCCATTTTTGTCGCTTCCCCAAAAACCTCGATAAAGGTTCGGTTATTTAATGGATGTAATTTCTTGAATCCAATCACCCATGCAGAGGAATGAGCCATATCTAACCACAAGTCACGAAGGTTTTGCTTTGCATCATTGTAACCGAATTCAGCATACACCTCTGCGTGATTCTTCGGCATCAGCCAACGGGTAGAAAGACTTAAAATTTGGTCTTTGCTTAGCGTATCGTCGTTATAATCACTTTTGAACAGGTTATTCAATACCGGCAAATAAGTATTCATGAACTTTGCCTCTGGTTTAACGACATCGTAGTTTTGGAATGCTCTAGAAACAGAGAAGAACACGTTTTTCATAAACCGAGGTTGGTAGGTTAAAACGATTCCATTGTATTGACGGTTTTTAGGTCGGTCCGAAAGGTTTCTTTGTTTCAAAGCAGCATTCTCATAGCCCTGCAAGGAATCACGCGTCATTCGACCTAATATCAATTGAAATTCAAAAGATCCGATGGGTGTTTTCAGAGGACGCGTTGTATTCAAACTGTAGTGGAGAAAACCAGCTGCATTATTCGTCATCAACAGCGAAGAATAATGTCCTGGCCCCCACCAAAGATTCTGATTTGATACTCCCAATGAAATTCCGCCGGCCTCTAATCGAATAGACGACTGCCCTAAACTATAGCGATCGATGGATGGATTTACTTGCCCCCAAGCATCGCTTGTTTCATATTCTGCCGAACCGGTATGTATAAATTCGGGTTTAAACTGAATGTGTAGAATGCTAAATCGAGCATAAATTCCGGCACTTGCTTGCATTTGGTAACCATTCGAAACGGACATCGCCTGATCATTCCAGCCGTAAGGACGAGAGGTGTTCAATTTTTGAGAGAGAGAAGCGGGCAATAAAACAGCCTGAAAAAGCCCTTTTTTATAACTCCTAATGGAGTCGTTTGCCATGGGATCGATCAATCGATACAAATCTTGCATGCTTTGCTTTCCCGTAGAATAAAAGGGTCTGGCCAGCATCGACTGATTCGCATCTACTTTACCTAATAGTTGAAGATTGCGAACTTGTTCATCGATGTCAGAGAAACCGACGGGGATGGCGTTTTGGGCCCTTAATGGAGCCCCAAACAAACACAAAACGCAACATAGCGATAGCAAAAACTTCATAAACAAAGTTAGGAATAATCCGGCGCTGAACAAAAAGAAAGGTGACAGGGAGATATAGTGTGCATTACTAATATAAACTAGTTTATATTAGTAATGCACACTATCAAATCTGTTTCTTAAAAGTGTTAAAAACAACAAATTTAAGAAACAGATAATCACTAATGTAGCTTTATGCAGTACTTGAACAATTGAACGAGATTCCGAATCTCTTGAAGCAAACTAGATTCTGCATCTCCCTTAGCCAGTGGCAATATATGTTTGTATTTTCTATGTACTTGAAGTAAGGCTGTTAACCAGCCAAGGTGTAAATTACCCAAGGAGAAATGTTCCAGTACCACGTCCTGAATGACTACTACCTTGTATCCATTTTCTTGAACTGCTAAGGATATGTCCAAATCGTATCCATGAAATCCTCTTAAAGTCTGATCAAAATGAGCTCCTACCTCTTTTCGCAAAGCCATGAATACACCATCGATCACGGCTACTTCCACTAATTTACCAGCTTCAAATCCCTGATTTTGATCTTCTGTTTGGCCTCCGGGCTTATGCTGTAAAATTCGGATCACCTTATCGTTTTCTGAGCAATCCCACCAGGCTGAAGGAATGAATGTATGTATTTTAGCACCTGCAACACCAATTAAACCAATAGTAGAATCACTGTTAAAATGACCTAACAACGTTTTACCCCAATCTTGAGTGTGAAAAAGCACATCTTCGTGCAGAAATAAGCATAACTCTCCGCTACTTTTTTTCAAGCCAGTTTCATAGGCTTGTGTAATCGATTCCGCTCCTGAAATAATCTCAAGTTCGAAAGGTATGCCAATGGTCTGGTTGATATTGGCTACCAATTGATCGCACAATTCTTTATTCTTAGAACAGATGACGATGGATAGCATATTAATCCTTTTGAAGATGGTCAATCCATCGTTTGACTTGTGAGCTGAACACGTTTTCTGGCAGAATCACTAATTGATATACCACAAACCAAGCCAGCGAAAACACCCCTATCACCAGCAAACGCAACAATAGCGTAGGAACAAAGAGCTTGAACAAGAACACGATTCCTAGGTAGGGAATCAGTCCTAACAATTGTTGAAAGAAGACCGTCGTGTAATTCGAAAGTGAAATCTCCTTGCGAGTGAAGAAAACGAAGGCGATGCAAACCGCTAATTCCGTCAACAGAATTGTAATAGCTGCCCCTTCTTCTTTCAGCGTAGGAACTAAAAGGAAAGCCAATATAATACTGATAAACATCCCGATCAGCGCGGAAATGAGGATGGATTTGTCTTTGCCTACCGCGCTGAGGATTTGGAAGCCAAAAATTCCCGACATGCTGATAATCAAGATCAGCGGCGCCGTGATTTGCAACGGTAAGATCGCGCGATCGAAGGCTGTTCCAAGTAATATATGAATGATCTCCGGCGCGCAGGTAACGATTCCTAAGACCAAAGGCATTGAAAGACTCACGAGCACGTAGAAACACTGCTTCACGAGTAAAACGAATGCCTCTTTCTCTCCTTTGTGGTATAAACTCACGAGTCCTGGGAACATCGCCACCGAAATAGCGCTCAAGACGCCGATAAACAGGCGGTTTAATTTCAAAGCAGAGGAGTAATAACCCACGCTTTCATTATCTGCTAGAAAGCCTAACAAGATGGTATCGAGCGAGAAATAAACGGAGATCGTGAAGATGGTTAAAAACAACAAAGCCATCGGCTTGATGTGTTTCTTTAGTTCAAGGCGGGTAAAGGAAAGGCCGGAAAAATCAAGTAAATCCCACAGCCTTTTTCCATTGAAGGCCGCTAATATCACCGCTAATCCCACCTGCATCCGGAAATAATTTACATAGTCATTCGTGTTTCGAATGAGTAGAAACACCGCGGCAATGAAGCAGAGGCGAATGACGAGGGAACGTATGGCAATAAATTTGAATTGGTTCATTCCGCTAAAGAACCATTCTAATTGGAATACCTGAAGTATAAAGTACCCTAATGCCCAAGAAAACAGGGATTTCTCTGCTGCTAGTTGCGGTAAGGCGATGATGAACCCGAGGAAAATAACGCTTAAAAGCATTGTTCCTAGCGCATTAATAATGAATATTTCGCTAAAAGTCTTCGTTAACAATGTGCGATCTGATGCGGCTTTTGCCACTTCGCGCACCCCATAAATAGGAATTCCCAGGGCAGCTAATAAAACAAAATACTTGGCAAAACTTTCCGCGAAATTCAAGACCCCTACGTGCTCTGGACCTAGCGTACGCGCTAAATACGGAAACGTGATCAGCGGGAATAATACCTGCGTAATCGCTAATAACACATTATAAAAGACATTTTTCCGGGTCTCCATTAGCGGTAACTCGCGTCCACGATCAGTTTATATAGGTTTCGAATCATCCGGGGAATGCGTTGGATTTTATAGGCCAAAGGCACTCCGTGCACATAACGACGGTCTAACACATGGTAATGAAAATCCGAGTCGAAATGCTCCGGATTTTCGGCGGCCATCTGGCGGCAAACGCCCTGAACATGACGAATCTCTTCTAGATTGGTCTTCCCATTCGAGAACACCCGGTTGTCCGTACGAATCGGACGCGCATGCTTTAGTTGCACTCCGTGCACCACAGCCGTTTTCGTCTTGCCTATCAAGCGTTGAATCGTAGGGATCAAATACACATCGAGTCCCGTACCGGAAATCGAATGTTTAAAATGAGGTCCAGCGGCCTGGAAAACAGCCTCGCTGTAGAAAGGCGACATTATTTCCACCCACCAGGTATCTTGAACCAAGTACCCTGGTTTGTGGATGAATTGGCGTAAATGATAGTAAGAATCGTGGTTCAAGCTAGGCTGAAACACGTCTAATTTCTCTAATGATGCAATGAAAAAGAGCTTGTTCAGATCGGAAACCGAGATGATTTGATCATCATCTAGAAAACCGATATAGGTCAGCGGAGTTGAAACCAAGGATGCATAAATGTTCTGCATCACATCACCCTTGCATTCTGATTTGATAGATAGATAATGCGCTACGGACATTGGAGACTCAGCAACCGCGCCACTGTAATCGTACAATAACCAATCGAAAACGGGCTCCACATCGAAATGGATGTGGTCCATGGGGCTAGACTTGCCGTCCCAAGTAATCGCAACGATGGATTTAGGTGTACGCATATTTAACAAAAGTACGATTGTATCGTGTTTCGGCAATAGAAAATCATCCGAATTAATTCAGCGGTCAACAGATGTTTGCGACTCTCCCGTCGAATCAACGAATCAGACGTGCGCCAGGTTGAAATCACTTCTGGAACGATAGCCCCCAATGAAATCTCCGTAGGATCCACAAAATGCTTGTACATGTCTACCGGATAGGCAATTCGTGCTGTTTTTTTCAACAAATACCGAGCCGCTTTGACGTTTAAGGAATATCCATAAGCCCCATAAACGGATTTAATCAAAGGTTCTCCTATGCCATGTTGTGCCGTTGATTTCTTCAGACTCGCATAGCCGTTCCAAGCACCCCAGAAGAAAAAATCGTATTTCTCTGCCGTTTCTGATTGCAAAAGTTCCGGCTTCAAGATTCGGCTGTCGGATTCTAGTACCAAGAAATGCTCCTCCGAACTTTCGCGTGCAATCATACGCCACACCTTGCGGTGGCTCAAAATCACCCCAATTTCTGTAGGCAATAATCCCTTACCGGTCCGCGAGTAAGATTTTTCAATCAAAGCCTCTAAAAAAGGAACGTGCACTCGTGACGGAAATACTGGTTCCACCACTTCTAACGCAGGAAGCGCGGATCGCATCGCCTCCACGTGGACCTTTCGCTCTGTCTCATGCTCAGCAAAAAGAACAAATGCGCGCTTAAACATGATCGAATTGGCTAAATGTACTGAAAGATCCAGAAGCTAAGGCGTCCGGCGTAAAGAAATCCTGCTTGCCCCAATCAGGGTATAGAATGAAATGGGGCTTGCGGCATAAATACGCCAAATGTAAGGGCAACGAATCTGAAGTCACCACGTAATCTGCCGCCTGAATCAAGTCGATCAATTGCTCGAATGTAGTATAATCCGACCCGAATCGCGCCACTCTCCCATCGATTCTCGCTAAAATCGAGGAAGGAATGATACGCTTAGGCAATCGTGCATCCGGCAAAATCAATACTTTGTCGCCTTTTCTTTCCAGACCCTGTGCAGGCAAAGCATAAGCCGCATACACCGGCTCCCTTGTTTCGAAAATCGCTTTAAACGAATGACCCGTAAAGAAATTCAATAGACCTAGGCGTGCGCTTTGTTCCACAAAATCAGACGTTCCTGGATTCGTGCGTATATATTTCCTGATTTTCGATAATTGACGAAATGTGTCAATACTGAAAAACGTCTTATTCGTAAACAGATTTAATTGCGATCCTTGGATCCCGAAATCCACAAATTCAATAATACAAGGTGAAATACAGCCTCGCGATATCAGCGCATCATATAAAGGTTTCAAATGCAATGAGGCTACGATCACATCGGTCGCAGCAAGGGCTTGCACCGCTATCGTAAAATCTCCGTAAGCGCGCAATAGAAACACCCGACGCATTATTTATCCGTATAAAGGTAGAGGCAAAGGAAGAATCCGACTAAAAGTCCAGCAAACAATCCAGCGAATCCTAAGAATAGATAGGATTTGCGATCGTCCATCAGTGGATATTTAGGCACATCCAGTAATTGAATCACCGGAGTCTGAGAAACTAAGGCGATGCGACTCATCTCTAAGTTTTTCGTCACCTCCGCGTAGATGCTGAAGACGATAGATTTATCACGTGAACTAACTTCCGCCGGAACAGACATGGACTTGTAAGCCACGTTCGGATCTAGGATCTGGAAAGAAGCCGCGTTATAGGACTTCGCGTTTAATACCCGTAACAAAGAGTCACCACGTGCCTGCAAACGCTTCACATTCGCTGCTGCTGTGCTCGTTTTCACGTTCACGTAATAGGTCGTCGTCTCTTTTAACAAACGCTCTGCAAAATTCTTGGAGAACACTTGATTTTGGGAAACCGTTACGATTTTGAAGATGGATCCCTTCTTGTTCAGGCGATCCACAGACACGTTTTTCTTCGCGATTTGCTCGTACATCATATACAAGACTGAATCTTGATAAACGGAATGCACCGGCACAATAGCGGCAGAAGCAGCCGGAATAGCAAACGAAACAGGAGCCGGTAAACGTTCTCCTAAACCAGAAAACTCCAAATACAAATCCGCTAAGGTCTTACCTGCAGAACCCGAAATAGGCGTCAATAATACTTTCTCAATAATCACACGGGACTTGATGATATCTAAAATATTATCGCCAGTAAACAAGCTCGAACCACTTCCTAAACTGCCTAAATCCAAGCCTACTTGTGACGCAATCCCCGCAAGACCTCCGCCACCGGCAGATTTCTCTTCTAGGATAAACGTAGTAGACGCCGCATAGGCAGGCTTTTGCAAGGCGCGATAAATCAATGGTAATATTAGACCCACGACAGCGCACAAAGCGATCAACATAAATTGTGATCGCAAGTAGCCAAAGAATCGTTTGATTGATTCAATCACATCTCCCAGCACAATAGTTTTCTTATCTACCATTATTTCACCGTGTTAATTAATGCGATAATTAAGCCTCCTAAAGATGCTAAGCCTGTTCCCATCGCGATATACTCAGGAGTAGAAATAGGACGTTTATCCTTCTTCGCAGGCACATACACCTCTGCGCCTGGCTCTAGGCTAGGGTAGAAACGGAAGAACAGGAATCTTTTCGTTGTTTTGATCTCGCCATTAGGGCGCACCATGTAGGCGTAACGGCGGGCTGCATTAGGAGCGAACCAACCGGACTCTGAGATTAAGCGACGGAAACCTAAACCGCTGTGGTAGGCGATTTGGCGCGGAACATTCACTGCCCCAAAAGTCTGCACCGTCTGCGTTAACTTAGGCACTTTGATAACGTCGCCTTCTTCTAGAATAATATCATAAAGCGAACCTGGCTTTTCCATTGCCTCCGCAAGGCGAATACCTACTGGCTTTTGATCCACTAACAAACCATTCACGTTCGAAGCAATCTTCGCCGTATCAGTTGCGGCAAATGAATTGCCTGAACTACGCTTCGATTGATTTGAAATGGTATTGATCTTGGAGGAGAACAGCGCCTCATCTGCTGACGTTTGGTTCACCCGCGTCTTGCGCAATAATATCGCACCCGTTGCATATCCCGTTTGCTTCAAACCACCGGAACGCGCAATGATATCCGAAAGTCGCTCCTTATTTCCGGATAAGGTATAATTTCCTGGATACAGCACTTCTCCTTCTACAGAAACCGTGATTTGCGTACGGTATGATGGTGATTTTCGTACAGAAACAATGTCAAAAGGCTGCAATACAAAGTTCAAATCCTCCGCCTTAGCTGACCCTAAATCAATCGAATGAATAATCGAATAAGCCGTCGTATCAGTAGAAGATGACGATAAAAGACGACGCGAAACCTCGATGCGAGAACGCGATGCCCCCTCTTTAAAACCATCCGCTAACAGAATCAAATCTTGCACGCGCATATTATCCGCAAAGGTGAACGTAGCTGGGCGATTTACCTCCCCATTAATCGTCACAGAATAGGCCTCACGTAAACTCGTGATGGGGTAAATATGTATTTTGTCTTCGCGTTGCAAGCGAATATCGGTCTTACCAGAAAGGACATCTTTCACATTAAAAGGCAGCACAGCAGGCGTTAAATCAGGATTCAATCGACTCAAAAGCGCGCGATCGGTGAAGGCATTTTCTTTTACGCGAACTGCGACTAATAAGTCTTTCAAATTCGAAAATTCATTCAAGCCATATTCCCCTGGATAGTACACCGCCCCATCGATAAAGGCCCTATTTGTGAAGGTGTTTGCTAAAGCATCCACCACCAAGGTGTCTCCAGAATGTAATTGAAATGCCGAAAGCCCATCAGACTTCACGGAGAAAACCTCAAAACCAGTAGCCCCCATCCGCTTCACGCGAATACGCTCCTTGAATGCGTCATCAGCAAAACCGCCTGCATAGCGCAAGATATCCGCTGCATTCTCCCCTTTCTTCACATCAAACAAAGCCTTTTTCTTCGCAGCGCCACTCACCGCCACGCGTGACTCGTAAGTTCCTACGCGGATCACATCGTCATCTTGCAGGATTCTATTTTTAGACAAATCCCCCTTTAACAAGAAGTCATACAAATCTAAAGTCGTAATCGTTTTCCCATTACGCACTAATTCAATTTTGCGGAAAGACCCGAGATCAGATGGCCCTCCAGACGCGTACAGCGCATTCATCAAGGTAGAAAGGGAAGAAACAGAATAGTTCCCAGGCTTCTTCACCTCGCCCACTAAGGTCACTCGGATAGAGCGTAATTGGCCTAGAGATACCATCACTTTCGTACTTCCTCCTGCGATTGTGGTGTATATTTTAGATGCGGAATCGCGAATGCGCACTTGTGCTTCTTCAATGGTTAATCCCCCCACCTTAATAGGTCCAAGATTAGGGAAGCGAATAAATCCTTCAGTATTAACCTTTAATTTTTTAGTACTCTCGCTTAATCCATAAATATCTACAATAATCTCATCACCAACACCTATCACGTAATTGCGAGGTGTAGAAATGGTTAAATTAGGTTCAAAGCTTAAGTTTTGATTCTCGAAAATCTCTGAGCCAAAAACACGCAAGCTGGATGTGACAGATGCACCTGCAGGCGCAGACACTAAAACGCTTTTGCGAGGGACAGTAATTTCTTCTGATGTTTTCGAACGATAACCATTCTCTGATTTACCACTTAATGGGTCCAAAGAAGCGATCCGACGATTTAAAACAATGATTTGATCACCAGGAACTCCTTTTTCTTTTAACAATTGTTCTACTTCTTGCGGAGATAATCCTTGCAATTTATATTTCAACATGATTTGGGCTAATTGCTGATCACTAATGTTGTTAATATCTACCGGGATATCCTGAGCTAAAGCGGGAAGCGCTAGTAGCACAAGTAAAAATATTCTGAATGCCTTCATTTCGAACTGATTTTAGTTAAAACGTCAAGTGTTCTAACTACACTATTGTAAAAATACTATTTTAATAATAAAGGAATAAATTTTGTATCATAAGTTTCTAATTAAAAAAAGCCAAGAAAAATTTCTTGGCTTTTTTTAATTAGAATATATCCTTGATATAATTATTAATGATGTATATTTATTTTAAATAATGTATTAACAACCGTCCGAATTATTATTAAACAATCAAGCCCAAAACTCTGCTTTATTAAATACTCCTTTTCTAAAGCTATTTTTTTTTCCAATGAAATTTCATCTCTTCCATTAATTTGAGCCCATCCAGTAATACCTGGTAATAATACATCTATACCATGTAAGACTCTTAACTCCATTAAATCAATTTGATTAAAGAGCGCCGGACGAGGGCCTATAAATGCCATATCTCCGTTAATAATATTTATCAAATTAGGCAATTCGTCCAAACTTGATTTTCGTAATATCTTCCCAATTGAAAGAATATATTGATTAGGATCATCAAGTAAATGAGTTGCGACATTAGGTGTCCCCTTTTTCATAGTCCTAAACTTAACTATTCTAAAAAAAGAACAGTTTACTCCTATCCGCTTTTGCTCAAATAAAACAGGCGACCCATCTTCTATAAAAATCAGGACCGCAACAATTATGAAAATTGGACTTAATAATGCTACTAATAATAAGGCCACTAATTTTCGCAACATAATTTAGTCGTATTTAAATTACTTATCAAATAATTTTAAGTCACTTGCAACCATCTCTTTTACTAATGACTCAAGTGTGTACTTAGGCTTCCAGCCTAGAATTTTGTTGGCTTTTGATGGATCTCCTATTAACAAATCAACTTCCGTTGGCCTAAAATATTTAGGATCAACCTTTACAATCACATCTCCTACATTCAGATTAAATTTCCCTATATTCTCTACAACAAACCCTTCTTCATTTTCATTTAAGCCGCGAAAATCTAATTTAATTCCTATCTCTGCAAATGACATTTTTACAAAATCTCTAATTGTAGTTGTAACACCAGTAGCCAATACAAAATCTTGGGGTACTTCTTGTTGCAACATTAAGTACATTCCCTCGATGTAATCTTTTGCATGTCCCCAATCTCTTTTTGCATTTAGATTACCCAGATATAGGCAATTTTCTTGCCCTAATGCAATTTGAGCTGTTGCACGAGTAATCTTTCTAGTAACAAAAGTTTCACCTCTTTGGGGAGATTCATGATTAAATAGAATTCCATTGCAAGCAAACATGTTGTATGCTTCTCTATAATTTACTGTTATCCAATAGGCATACAATTTAGCTACTGCATATGGAGATCTCGGATAAAATGGCGTAGTTTCACTTTGGGGTACAGCTTGCACTAAACCGTACAGTTCGGAAGTTGATGCCTGATAAATTTTAGTTTTTTGAGTAAGCCCCAAAAGTCTAACTGCTTCCAATATCCTAAGAGTTCCAATTCCGTCAGCGTTAGCCGTATATTCAGGGGTTTCAAAACTTACATGCACATGGCTCATTGCTGCTAAATTATAGATTTCATCAGGCTGAACTTCTTGAATAATCCTAATTAAATTTGTACTGTCAGTTAAATCACCATAATGCAAATGTAAATTCCTGTCTGGAATATGAGGATCCTGATACAAGTGATCAATTCTTTGGGTATTAAATAAAGAAGATCTTCTTTTTATTCCGTGAACTTCGTATCCTTTTTTCAATAAAAATTCTGCCAGATATGCCCCATCTTGTCCAGTAATTCCTGTAATAATTGCTTTTTTCATTTAGTAAATTGTGTAATTAACTTTATCTTGATTAACAAAGAAGAATAATTGAGAATACATTCAAATTTAAATTGTAAAAATTTTAGTGAGCTATTATGTTTATGAATGTCTACCAATACTTTCATAGTGATACCCCAGTTCGATCATTTTATCAACTTCAAACAAGTTTCTGCCATCAAAAATTATTTTATTAGTACTTAAAAGCTGGCTCATTCGATCAAAATCTGGAGTCCTAAATTCACTCCATTCAGTAGCTATAATTAAAGCATCCGCGTTCCTAAGAGCATCATATTGGTTTTCCTCAAAAAAGATTTTATCCCCCATGGAAGCCTTTACATTAGGCATTGCTTCAGGGTCATAAGCTGTAATAGTTGCGCCTAAATTGATAAGAGCATCTATAATAACTAAAGCAGGAGCCTCACGAATATCATCCGTATTTGGCTTGAAGGCTAAGCCCCACAATGCGAAGTGCTTTCCTTTTATATCATTTTTGTAAAAGGATTTTATTTTATTAATTAAGTGAAGCTTTTGATTATCATTAACTTTCTCAACGGCTTTCAAAATTTCAAAATTATACTCAACCTCATCTGAAGACATAATTAACGCCTGAACATCTTTTGGAAAACATGATCCCCCGTAACCAATTCCAGAAAATAAGAATCTTTTTCCTATCCTATCGTCACTTCCAATCCCTTTCCGTACGAAATCAACATCAGCTCCAAGCCTTTCACACAATTGAGCAATTTCATTCATAAATGAAATTTTAGTAGCTAAAAACGAATTTGCTGCATACTTAGTTAATTCAGAACTACGTTCATCCATAAATATCAAAGGATTCCCTTGTCGAACAAAAGGGGAATACAGCTCATTCATAATTTTTTTTGCTCGCTCAGATTTTGTACCTATTACAACACGATCCGGCTTCATAAAATCTTCTACAGCAACCCCTTCCCTTAAAAATTCCGGATTACTGACAACATCAAAATCTCCTTTAAAATGTTTAGAAATGATACGTCGTACTTTATCTGCAGTACCTACAGGAACCGTACTTTTATTAACTATAACTTTATATTTATTTAATAATTTACCTAATTGATCTGCTACACCAAGAATATACTTTAAATCAGCACTACCATCAGCTCCGGGAGGAGTAGGCAAAGCCAAAAAAACAATTTCTGCTTCCTCAATGGCTTCTTCTAAATTAGTTGTAAACCTTAGCCTATTTTCTTTTAAATTTCTTAGAAATAATTTTTCGAGTCCTGGTTCATAAATAGTAATTTGACCGCCAGAAAGCTTTTCAACTTTAGATGGATCAATATCCACACAAATGACCTTATTGCCTGTCTCAGCAAAACATGTTCCGGTTACTAAACCTACATAACCAGTACCAACAACTAAAATATTCATAAATCTCAAAAAAAGTATCCCGATTTTATAATCTAATTAAATCAAAAAGTTCATTATTAATTATCTTAGATGAATACTTCTTTTCAACTAAAATTCTTGAACTTACACCCATATTAAATTTCAATTGCTCTGAAGCAATAAACATTTTATACATCGCATCACTTAAACTAATATAATCTTTAGCTTCACATAAATAACCAGAGATACCATCAACAACCAAATCACTACAGCCAGGAACATTACTGGTAATTATAGGTTTATACATGCTTGCAGCTTCTAACAATACTCTAGACAAACCCTCTCTATAAGACGGCAACACAACACAATCACAAGAATTAATATAGCCTCTTACATCAGATTCATACCCTAAATATGAAATTTGGGGAAACAATCCGATTTCATTGTAAAATTCATTCTCAGAAAGAGACGATCTATTGCCACTATCAAATGATCCCAAAATTGAAAATTTGACTTTAAAATCAGGATACATGAAAATAATTTTTTTTGCAGCCGCGATAAAATCTAAAATTCCTTTTTCTTTAATTATACGTCCTATAAACAAAAATTCAAAAAACTCATTAGAATTGAGAGAAGGACAACCGTTAAAATATTCAATATTTACACCTTCACCATTAATTAACACTAATTTATTTTTATTTACAAAACCAGTCTGAGCCAAAAAATTAAAGTCAAATTCATTTAAAGACACAACAGTAGAGCTCAATAATAAACAAAATTTATAAATTAATTTAATCACTGGATTAAAAACAGAATTTGACAAAAACAAACTGCCCAAACCAGTTATAAAACATATAATTCTAATATTTAATAAAAAAGAAATTAAAGTCCCAAAAATGTTTGGAAGAATTGTATATGATAAAACTACTTGAGGTTTAATTCTTTTAATAATGCTAAATAATTGTATAAAAGTAATTAGATGACTTACGGGATTAAAACTTTTACGATTCAAATTGTAATATATATATTCAACATTTGAATCAAAAATTTCAATAGAATCATCATTGGGAACCACTACTGAAACTTTAAAATTATTAGAAATTAGAAATCTAATAAAATCCTCTCGAAAAATTTTCAATTCTTTTTTAGAATTGGAAAGAAATAATACATTGCCTTTACTCACTATGTTTAACTCTAGCATTTAAATGTATAAATATAAAAGTGGCAATAAAGTATAAGTATTTTGTTTTCGTGAAAGCATTAAAAAAGAAGGCAAAAAATAAACAAAAAATAAAATAAACAGCCAAGAAATAAAAATAAATATTTTTATTTCTGTGAACATAAAAAAACAAAGCAAACAATAAATATGGTAAAAATAAAAAAGGAGCAAAAATAGAAAAGGCTAAATAAAAATCTGCCAAAATGGTTTGCATATTATATTTTTCATTTAGTATAAAGCCAGAAACACCTTTAAATGAAACATTTTGAAGAAACTTTGGAAATTTATCTGGCAACACTAAATCTGTAAAAAAAGTAAATTGGTCGGGTGCTTTTTCTACGCTATAAAAAAAATTATAAAAATTAGGAGTAATATAACTCAATACTTGATCAAATATATTGTATCCATGAACATTACCTCTTATGAAAAAATTAAAGAAAATATACACCGAAAATAGTATGAAAAAAATACTCAATATCGGCTTTAAAGAAAATCTAACATTATAATAATACAAGAAAATGGCTGGAAATAAGATAGTATCAAATATTGTAAACTTTATTCCATGAAAAAAAGAAATTAATACCAATAGAGTATTAATCAATTTATGAAATTTAATTTTATTATTATTTTTATGTATAAATATTGAAAGGCATAACGCTGGAATATTTAAGAAATACAAATAGTTTATTACCGTGTATGAACCAAATACCTTTTCATAAAGTCTAGGATTAATGAAAATTCCAGTTAAAGTTAATTTAGTTATCACATTCACCATATTAAATGTAAATGCCAAAAGACTCAAAATTGAAAACCCATAATAAATTTTTATTAGTTTTTTGAAATCATATTTTGTTGTAGAAAAACTTATACCACCTATATAATATTTATTTTGAATAATGTAAAACAAAGAAAAAACAGCAACGGTTTCAACTAAAATAAACCAGAATTCAAATTCAAGCTTAGGCGTACCTTTTTCAAAAACCTCTTTTTGATTAAATATTGAATTAACAGTATCGTAACTTATGGTTAACCCTAACAAGAAAATTATTATTACAAAAAAAAATAATTTGTGTTTTGTTCTATCAAAATAGAACATGAAAGGGCTCAATAATAGTGTAATGAGTGTAAGCATTAAATAGATTTAAATTTATTTTTTTTAAAAAGAATAATCAATCTTCTTAAGGAAAAAAATTTAAGAATTACGACAATAAAATATCTATTCAAACTAAAATATTGTGAGATAATACCTTTGTTAAATTTCAAAAACCGAAGATAATTCAAGCGTGAATTAATTTTATCGTAAGCACTAGAAAGCCAAATGGATAATATCAAGCCAGATGATTTATTTAAGCCTTCTTTTGACAAATAATCGATAACTTTTGGAACTTTAATAAGAGAATGAATTTGGTGTTTTTTGGAAAGTCCACTTAATATATTTTCAAAATAGTGATACAAGGGAGCATTAATTAATACAAATTCCAAATTATTTTGAATTAATAACTTAAAATAAAACGACCAATCTTCAAAGTTACTTTCTTCCACATCGAAAACAATTTGGGATTTCTTAACAAATTCCAAACTCAAAACAACATTACTTCCACCTACAAAAGGCACAAAAGTATGTTTATCATCAAATTTAAAAATACCTGAATCAAAAGGTTCATAACTTGTGGGGAAAAGAGGATAAATTACTCCAGAATCAGCATATCTACATTTAAATATAAACATACGTTCATCAATGAATTTCTCTAGAAAAGACCTTACCGTTTTAATACAATTTATATCATATAAGTCATCAGCATCAAGGAACATAATAAATTTTGAACTTGAAAACTCAATACCTCTATTTCTTGTAAAAGAAACGCCCATATTGATGTGATTTCGATATAATTTAATCAATCCTCCTGACCTTTCAGTGAATTTTTCTACTAATTCAAAACTCCCATCCGTAGAAAAATCATCAATAATAATGATTTCTTCAGGCTTATCAATTTGATCTAATAATGAGGAAATTGATCTCTCGATGTATTCAACTTTATTGTAGACGGGAATTACTACGGAAATAGATTGATACATACTTTATATATAAATTATACATAGTGCCAATTAATTTGCCACAATATTTATTAATAACTACATTTCGCTCCTTATAAACTGCTAAAGTATTTATTGAACTTAATCCAGATTTATTAAAAAAACAAAATGGGAATTTTGTATAATATGCATTTTTAAAAATTTGAATCGGAATTCTAAAATAGAATTCATAATCAGACACAAATTTTAGGTCTTGAGAATACAAGCCATAAGTATCAAATAATGATTTTCTTATTAAGAGTGATTGATGATTGATACACCCCTTTAGTAGCTGAAATTTAAATTTAATCGGCTTTTGATCAATTAGGGTTCTGTGACTCTCATAATTTTCGAAATAATTACCAATTATTAAATCACTATTACTGCAAATAGAAATAATACTCAACATTTCCTCTACTGCGTTCTCAACTAAAATATCATCAGAACCAATAAAGTAAAGCCATTCCCCGGATGAATTATTAATCCCTTTATTCATAGCATGATAAATGCCTGAATCACTCTTTGATTCAAAATAATCAATATATTCTTTAAATGAAAATAAAGTTTCTTTAGTCCCATCAGTAGAATTGCCATCAATAATTATTAACTCAATACAATCAAATTTTTGACTTATAATACTACTTAACAATGCCTGTATTTTCTTATTGGCATTAAATGTTACAACAATAATTGAGATTATTTTAATTTTCAAAACTATTTAAAATTAAACTCACACGCTTCACATCTTCTTGAGTATGAAAATAAGAAATAGGCAAGCTTAATGTTGTTTCATGAATTTTCTCAGATATTGGGAATGAATTTCCTCCCAAAATATCCTTCAATGCCAATTGTCTATTTGGGGATACCGGGTAGTGTATCTCAGTTTTAATGCCGTGATTTAATAAATATTCTTTTAATAAATCTCTTTTTTCGTGTCGAATATTAAATATATGATATACATCAAAATAGTCTACGTCTATCTGTGGTAATATGAAGTTCTTATTCAATTCATGCATATATACAGAAGCCAACTTCCTTTTGTGCGAATTAATTTCATTAAGTTTAGGCAGTTTGCAATTCAAAAAAGCTGCTTGAATTTCATCCAATCTAGAATTATAACCAATTTTATCATTGAAATATTTTTTTTCCGACCCATAATTTCTCAAGACGGCAATCTTTTTAGCTAACTTCTCATCGTTTGTAGTTATCGCACCAGCATCACCTAACGCTCCTAAATTTTTTGTTGGGTAAAAACTAAATGCACCAAAATTACCAAAACTACCAACTAATTGATTTTTATATTTTGCCCCGTGAGCCTGAGCACAATCTTCAACAAGACCAAGATTATATTTATTACAGATTAACAATATATCATCCATTTTACAAGCTTTACCATATAGATGAACTACTAAAATCGCCTTAGTTTTAGAACTAATTTTTTCCTCTATTAATTCAGTATTAATATTATATGAGTCAATAGTAGGTTCTACTAGTACCGGGACTAATCCTGCTTGTAAAATAGCCAATATTGATGCAATATATGTATTTGACGGAACGATTACTTCTGATCCTTTAGGGTAATCTAAAGCAACTAATGAAAGAGTTATGGCATCAAGTCCATTAGCAACTCCAATACAATAATCAACATTACAATATTCTGCAAATTGCTTTTCAAAAGAACTCACTTGATTTCCCAACACGAACCATCCCGATTGCAACAAATTATCAAACTTATTAGAATAATCCTTAAAAAAAGGTTTATTTAATTCGTACAAATTTTCGTATTCGACTATTTTAGTATTTTTCATATATATAATCATTTGCATCAAAATTTTCAGAGGCTATTACCAATAAAACAGCATCAGATGAAAATTGAGACATTGTATGCCAATCAATTGTGTCAAGAATCAAACACTTATCGGGGCTATCAAGTATGAAATTTGATTCTCTCTGCCCGTTATTAACATAAATTTCACACGATCCTTTGATGCAAATAGCTGCTTGTTTGGTGATTTTATGTCTGTGCCCGCCTCTAACTTCATTGTCGACATTGTATATATAATAAATCCGCTTGATGTCAAAATCAAACAAATTTTCAACAACGGTTAAAGCACCTCTACTATCAGAATGAGTTTTTAAATTAATTAATTCTGCCATCTAGTTAAAATTCTTTAAGGGATATAAATTAAACTCTTGGAAATTCTTTTTTAAATTTAATCCAAGTAAATATTTCATTGCAGTTTTAAAATCCATCCAATAAAAATAGATGAAAAGAGACCAATTATATTTTAAAAGCGCATTTGATTCGATAAGAGTACCCATACAATCAATTCCAGGTAATAAACTATTAAGCTCCTTTTGTTTTTTTACCAAAGCTTTAATATAAGGGTTGTAAATATATTCTAAGGCTGAAATAGGTGTTGGGTAGTTAGAAATCCACACAGTACCATTTGAATAAAACTTTAGAGAATGAAAATGGAAAAAGACAAGACTAAAATTTTCGCCATTATTATTTACGACACCCTTAATTGTATCTTCTTTTTTGAAAAAACTGTACTGCTGTACATTCCATGGAGCCATACCCCCACCCAAATTTTTCAAAATATGTACACCATCAAATCTAACTAACCAATCATCTAAATATTTTTGATCGCCAAATTTTCCATCCTCAGATCTAGCAAAACACCAATCCAAACAAGCATCTCTCCACCAAGTTAAAGCTTCAATACCACTGTTTGTATTTTTAAATGTCATAAACTGAACACAATAAATCCCATTCTCAATTTTATCTTCGTACTCTTTGGTAAATCGGTGTTCTGTAAGTAAAATAGATTTATCGTTCATCTCCTGGATTAAAATATTAGGATCTGTATAAAAGTATAAATCGGCATCGATGTAAGTACATGAATCTAAATTAAACTTTTTTATCGAATATAAAATTACGGAAGGGGTGGATGTCCAACAATATTCACCTGGCGTTCTAAACGGCTTGACGGCTAATAATTTGTCGTCCTCAAACTCAGACAATGGGACAACAGTTATATTAGACTTTATAAATTTATTTGTAAAAAAATCAAGCACTAAATTATCAAAAGCAAAAATATAGAGATGGAAATCCATGTGAGAATTAGTCATTGAATCATACATCACTAGTGCTCTAGTTAAATAATTAGAATCAAAAAGCGTACAATAATTTTGTTTCATTAATTTAATTTTAATAAATATTTAATCTTACTGATAATTTTCTGAAAAATACTTTTTTTTGCAAAAGAGTTTGTATTCAAAAAAAATCTCTTAATTGCATTTCTCGCTTGAATTGATTCATTAACAACAACTGGAAAATTATCTAAATTAACTTTAACTATTTTGGAATTGTAAAAGTCATCAGTTCCACAGTGAGTTCCAGAATTATCAAACCCGATATTTGTAATTAATGGTTTGCCTGGGTAAAGAGTATATAACTTATTCAAATAACAGCTTGCGTGCCAGCGAATTGCCCAAGAATTATTAATTCCATCGATTTGATTTTCTAGCATTTTAAAAAATGGATACGTATCATCAAGATTAAATGCGCTGACCAAATTCTCAGATATCAATCTGTTTTTTAATATTTCCCCATTCGGCTCAAAATAATCCCATGCTCTTTTCCATGTTGCCCAACCCCAACAATCAGCACCTTTCAAGAAAAACAAATGGGGAATCGGATCTATAACCGGATAAATATAGGCATGTATTGAAGCTACATCATTTGAATCTGAATATACAGAAAGAGCCATATTCATATAAGCTAAAAATTGCTCACTTACTACAATATCATCCTCTAAAACAATAATTTTACCAACTTTATTTACAACCAAAGTGACACCGTCAATAATTGAATTGGCCAAACCTTTATTATTTTCTTGTTCAATAATTGTGATAGATTTAAACCCTTTTATTGTTGTTAAATACTTTCTTAAAGTAATTACATTAAAATTGTCAGACTGGTTTTTAGGCCCATCAGAAAATATATACAAATCTGTATCACAAGCTTCTGGGTTACTTAATAAGGCAGAAATAGTCGACTTGGTATGTGATAACCTATTATAAACAAAAAGTGCTACTGGTGCCAAATTCATTTTATTAGTGTTCGTTTTAAAAACGTATAGGCTTTAATTAAATGGTCAACCAAAATTAATTTAAGATTATTGTATTTATTAGGACTAACAAGCAAAATAAAGGAAATATGATAGAATGGATTAGCCTTATATTTTTTAGAAAACATGCTCTTTAATTGGGTCAATAGATTCCCTTTTTCTAGAGTATCGTTTCCTGTAGTAGTTTCATCAACATACAATTTAAATTCAGGCCTTGTAATTAATTTAAATCCGCGCTGATGGGCTCTAATTGTATACTCATAGTCTGACAAATAATGTGGAAGCAACACGGGATGAAAACCGTTTAGACTAAAGAAAGTACTCATTTTTAGTAACAAGCCTCTAGTAGACAAACAATTAATTTCCGAGTCACTTTCAGCCGGTAGAAATTGAAATTTATCCCAATTAACATGCACACCTTTATCAATTAAATTTTTAGTGTCTTGATTATAAGCATAAGCTGTCAAAAGATAATCACTTTTTCCATTTAATATTTTGATCCCTTCATTAATAAAACCGCTTTCAAAAGTAGTGTCATTATTCATAATTAAAACAAAATCATTTTGATTTAGCTGGATATTATTTTTGAGCCAAATAAATCCCTGGTGGAGTGCCCCTCCCCACCACCAATTTCCTTGTCCTTTTATTATAGTTAGTTTATTGAGTAACAGTTTTTGAACTTTTTCAGATGTGCCATCTATAGAACCATCATCAATAAGTATTACATGGAAATTCTGGTAATTCTGCCCTAACAAACATTTTATAAATTCCTCTGTTTTATAGTACCTATCATGAACGGGCAAAATAATATAAACCATTTGTTATTTAGAATTAAGCTTCAAGACCCTTTTCATCACCTTAATCAATTTCGAATACATTTTCCCTTTAAGATCTCGCTTTGATTCAATTTCATCAATGATTAATAAAATTTCACTTTTTAAAACAGCAAATTGATGATCCATGTTTAATGAATTTTCACAAACTTGTAATGCATATCCCCACTGATTTTCTACTAAACTGAACACAATTAATAATAATCTTGAGCGAACATCTGAAATACAATCAAATTCCTTAATAGAAGTAATACCAGCCCAACAAGGGCTTTCATGTAATAAGTTTCTATAAGAATTATATTCTTCATTCAATCTTTGTGTCCCTTTAACATCAAATGAGCTTATCCAATATTTTTCATTATCTAAATATTGCAACAAGTCAGACAACTTATTTTCACCGATATATGCATCCATAATTCCCGGTTCAAAATCTGCAGCCAGAATATTCTGTCGAATTACTTCTGGAATACTCTTAAATAAATCTAAATCTATACCTTGAGAATCTACTTTATACCAATCAATATATTCTAAACCAATATTTTGTAGACAAGCTGAAATGGTAGTACTTTCTAGAGTAACTGTTCTTTCAACTTCAAATAAATTAGCAAACATCCAACTTTTTAAAGATTGACTGTCTGGCAATAGAGTAGACGAACAATAAGGACTATTGGTTAAATAAAAGTTGCAATTAGATTGAGCAATAGGTGTAACTATTCTATTAAACATATACAGTTTTTTATATCCACTTGATTGATCCGCGTTACAATTAAAATCACGATCATCAGCATCAAAAGCGATACAAATAGATTTATCTGCAATTAATTTCCACTTTTCAAATATTTCACCAGAGGCACCTATATCTAATAATACAGGTGGACGATCCATAAAAATGGAAAGACTTAATATTTTATTAATTGTGTTGTCAAATAAATTCATAATTATCTAAATTAATTGTAATTAAAGTTGTGTTTTAGTGAATAATAAACCGGCATGATATCCGAAATTAATTTCATAAGGTAACTTCCAATCACCCATTTTAACATATCCTTTTTTGATAAAATACTCGCTAAATAAATTAAAATCAAAAAACCAACATGGGTAACTAGCATTATATATATGAGGAGGCACTTTTTGTACTGTTATAATATGATTATTAAAATTGGTAAAGGTCGTTATATCAATAATTACCATTGAAGGATTTAATTCTAACAATTTATCTAATATCTCAAATGGGTTTTCAAGATATTGTATTACACTTGACAATAATAAAACATCAGTTTTGCTATTTAAATCAGCATAAGTTTCAATAGTTTCATAAAAAAAAAGCTGATGATTACTAAAATGCTCTTTCCCTGATTTTACAAAATGAGTTTGTTCAATTATATTCCATTTTAAATTTGTTACATACTTCAAAGCATTCTTATTTTGGAAATATCCGGAACCTAAACTACCTCCAAAATCCAATACAGTTAAATAGCCTTTATTAGCCTGTGAAGACAATAATAGTCCCGATAAAGTCCCCCAGCTATACTGAATTTCATCAAAATTTACACTATCTCTCTCATACACCGCCTCACCATTTTTTACCTTTAATAAAGCTATTAATACTTTATTAAGTATTAAATCAGTATCATATCCAGTGGTTTGAGCTTGGGCTTCATTCCAACTTGAATAGTTACCAAACCACCCATATTTACTTGAGCCCAATAAATATTTCCTAATTATTGATTTCAAAATATTATATACCCTGATGCGAACTGACATATCGACTAATTGATATTGTAAAATTAAATTTTCACTAAATGTAAACCAAAAAATTTCATCCCATAAAAATAGGCTTACATAAAAGGGTATAATTTTCTAAATAAATAGCTATAAAATTACATTGCCCCCTTAGCCTAATACAAGAATAAAAATAAACTTAATGTTTTCAAATAATAGATTCTAACTAAAAAAATTACAAATATAATCCGATAAATTCTGAAAGTTAAATAAACATTTTATACCAGATTAAAATAGATATAACCTTTACTAGTCTATATCCCAAAACAAATTATTCAATTTTAAAAGCAATAATTGGTTATTCTTACTTCGAAAATAAACTAGCTTAATTCTAAAATTGAATAGTTTAGTAACGTCTTAGACATATTACTAGTAATAATTCTACCCGTTTTATAGTAATCCTTTTCAATAACATTAAAGTGCATAATATTACTTATCCAATCAGCAATTTCCCAATTAACCGTTGAAAATAATGTGCAATTATAAGACCCAGGTGCAATAGGGAAATTATCTATTTTAAATACAACCCGACTTTTCGTGGTACCTGGTAATTTTTCAGTAATTAAATTAGTAGTTAATTGTGCTATTCGTTGATCATAAATATCATTAATCCCTAAATCAATTTGCAGACTATTAAAATTGTCTAAATCTGAAATTTCAAACTCTACAGTAATAGTTAAATCAAGAAAAGCTTCTAAATTCGTCTTGCATTCAATATTTGATTGCTTAAAAACATATTTTGTAAACTTTAAAGTACCATTTCCTTTTCTGTCGTTAATTGTACTTAAATCCGTTTGCTCTACACTTGAAGCAGATTGAAGATATTCTTTAATTATATGATTAGTCTGCCCAATCAATTTAAGCTTTCCTTTCTCTATAAAAATTGATTTCTCACAAAAGTTTTCCACCGCCGCTAAATTGTGACTTACAAATAAGATAGTACGACCTTCTCCTTTTGTAATATCCTGCATTTTCCCTAAACATTTTTTTTGGAATTCTGCATCACCAACAGCTAATACTTCGTCAACAATAAGAATTTCACTCTCAAGATGTGCCGCCACTGCGAATGCAAGTCTAACATACATACCAGAAGAATATCGTTTAACAGGCGTATCAATAAATTTTGAAATCCCAGAGAACTCAACAATTTCAGAAAATTTCATATTTATCTCCTGTTTCTTCATTCCCAACAAAGCACCATTCAGGTAGATATTTTCACGACCTGTTAATTCTGGATGAAAACCAGTACCAACTTCCAATAAACTAGCCAAACGACCATTTATATATATATTTCCATTAGTGGGAGAAGTTATTCTTGATAATATTTTTAATAATGTACTTTTCCCTGCACCATTTTTGCCAATAATTCCAACGGCTTCCCCCTTAGAAATTTCAAAATTAATGTCGTCTAAAATCTTTATTAATTGTCCACCCTTACTTGTTATATTTCCATTTATATCTAATTCAGAAAACGGGTCCTCTAAACCAAATAAATTAACTCTAAGCCATCTCTCAATATCCTGACTTATATTACCTGTACCTATTTCTCCTAACTTATAAATTTTACTTAGGTTTTCAACCTGGATAGCCACATCACTCATATCGTATCTATGAAGTTTTTTTCAACCTTATTAAAAATTAATATACCCAAAATTAGAGACACTAATGTAAAACATAATGAATACCCTAAAGTCTCAAAACTAATTTCCCCTCGGCCTAAAAATATATATCTAAATGACTCAATTACTCCGGTCATTGGATTAAAAGTTATAATTGTTTTTAAGCGACCTGAAGCTATACTTAATGGGAAAATTACGGTAGTGGTATACATCATCAGTTGTATACCAAACGAAACCAAAAAACTTAAATCTCTATATTTAGTTGTTAAAGCAGAAATTATTAATCCAAGACCTAGACCGAGTAAGGCAATAATAAAAATAAGGGAAGGGAAAAGTAAAAATAGTTGAACCAAACTAAAATGTACAACGAATCCGTGAAATTTATAGTAATAAAATAATAACCCTATGAAAAGTGAAAATTGGATTCCTAGTTTAACTAAATTACTTATAATTATACTTAATGGTATAATTAATCTAGGGAAATAAACCTTACTAAAAATACCTGTGTTGTCTCTGAAAACTGTTGAGGTTTTTAATAAACAATCAGAAAAGTAATTCCATAATGTGACACCTGACAAATAAAATAATGATTGGGGAAGACCATCAGTGCCTACATCAGCAATTGTACCAAAGATTACAATGTAAGTAATTGTTGTAAACAATGGTTGAACAAAAAACCAAAGCGGACCAAGTAGAGTTTGTTTATAAAATGAAATAAAATCTCTTTTAACCAATATAAAGAGCAAGTCTTTATATTGCCAAAGTGACTTTAAATTCAAATCAAAAAAATGATTGTCTGAATTTATAATAACAGTCCATCTATTATATTTATTTTTCTGCATTAACGAATGATATAATTTTAAAAAAATCGTATAATAAAATAACTAAACAGAAAATTGCTCCAATACTAAAGTATTTAAAAAGAATTTTCCAGATAATTGGGTCGGCCTTAGTATTAGGAATCTCTATCGGGTTTAAGGCACTGAACAAAGGCGTTTCTTTTTTAAGATCAATTTTTGCTTGCTCATATTGACTTGAAACTTGATTAAATATGTTAAAATTCAGGTTCACATCATTTTGTAAAACTGTTTCTTTGATTTGTACTGATTGAAAAATTAATCCTAAAGAATTATCCTTAAAACCCGAAACTTTTAATTGAGCCCTTCTGTAATTAGTCTCTGCTTCTTGTTTCCTAAGTTCCAAAAACCTTAAATTATCTCTTAGTTTGTTAGTTTTATATTTCGTCACATATTCAATTAATTTTTCTAATACAAGTTTACAAACTTGAGCGCTCAAAATCTGTTCTGGCATCTTAGCAGAAATTGAAACTTCCGCTCCTTTTACCTCTAGATTTATTCGGTTTTTTACGATATTCATAACCAATAATTTACTATTATCAAGCATAACTATTGGTGGGACTTCATTTGACATTAATGAAGCGGGATTAACTTCATTTTCCACAACTAAATTGTCAAACTTGCTTCCTGACTTACTTTCTCTTCTAAATAATGATTGAATAAAATCTGGTATTTCATACAAATAAGAAACCATATTTGATATAAAATTTCTTTTTTCTCCATTTTTGAAATACTCCTGCAATGTTAAATACTTATATCTATTCTTTGAATCACGAAATTTAGTACTTACCAATTCACTTAAAAAAGGTTGACTTTCAATGATACTTTGATACATTTCAGAGTTCATGATTCCATTGGAATTATTATTAACATTCCCTCCCAACAAACCAGATAATTCATTAAGTCCTGCTAAATTAATACTTGAACTGCTCCCGTTTTCTGTTAAAACTACTACCTCCCCTAGATATTCATCTTCGGTAGTAATCGAGGCAATTATTCCCATAAAAAGAAAAAAGGATATGCATCCTAAATAGAACAATAACCTATCTTTTATTGCTTTTTTTATTGCTTCAAAAACAACTGTATTTTGCTTGAATAATTCCATAATTAATTGGATAAATTCTTAACTAATAAAAAGGTTGTTACTAAACTTGAAACCAATCCCAATACCCTATCCAAATTTAATGGGGAAGATTTTTTATTATTTTTAGGAACAAAAACGTGCGATCCGGGACTTACACGTGGATAAAAACGAATACCCATAAAGCTTTTAGTTCGTTTAACTGAACCATTTGCCGTAACTACATAAGAACGCTTTTTAAGCGCTGTATTATTAAATCCACCTGCTTGATCCACGAAATGTTTTAAAGAGGCCGATTGATCAAATTTAACCGAAACAGGATAAAGCACATCACCTGAAATAAAAACAGTTTCGTCAAAAGTCGGGATATATAAAATATCTCCCTCACGCAATTGTAAATCACTACTTGCTCCAGGTGCTTTAATAATTTCCTCCAAATCAATTGAAACGAATTGATATTCGCTTTCACTAATATTTACATCCTTTAAACTCTTCAAAACAGATTTTTGTATGGACGTTTTAATATTTTCGATATCGCCTAAATCAATCTCTACATCGGTTGCTGCTTTTGCGATAGAATCTAATTTATTCTGCTTCTCAATATCGAATATTTGTGTTCTAATCTGAGAGGCCAAAATACGATTTGCCTCAGATAAGCCACTAACGGTGGAATCTTGATTACGCTGATTTAATTCTTTCAATCGATTCAGATATTCATCCACATTACGCTTTGGCTTAAAGAATAATGAACGTCGGATTAATAAAGCTCCTTTTACATTCGCTGAAGGCAAAACTCCACCTGCACGGTATAATAAATCACCCACCTTTAAATCAAACTTATCTAAAACAAATTTGCCAGTATAACTTGCTTCACCCTGAACATAGATGTACTTAAAATCTTTATACCCTATGGATGGTCGAACAAATACTTGATCAAATGGCTCTAGAGCAATTTTCTTTTCATTTTCATGTATGCTAAGGTCAGGGTTAATCTCTGCCTTAATCACTTTTGCTAATTCTGTAGGACTATCCTTTACGCGTCTAACCACTTCAATATAAGATCCAGAAGCAGATTGTTTTAAACCTTTGGCCTTTAATATAAGATCCCCAATGGTCATTCCAGTCGCATATGGAAACGCCCCCTTTTGATTCACCTCTCCGTCAATAGAAACTGAATAGATTTCCTTCATATCAAAATGACTTGCGATAATCAATACATCCTCTTTTTGGACCAAAATATTGTGCTCTAAATCTCCAGACAAAACCTTTTTAAGGTCTACATCAAGCGCTTGCTGACTTAAATCTAAACCAGAACGATAAAGAATAGCACGCCCTAAGAATGCATCAGGTTTCAGTCCGCCTGCCTTTTTTAACACATCAGCAATACGTTCAGTTTTACTCGCCTCATAATCTCCTGGACGAACAACGGCACCTAACAATTGCACCCTGTTTTGGAAAGTAGTTAGAGCTTTAGCAACGGAAACAACATCTCCATCTTCCAAGCTAGTTTTAGCAAAATCACTAGATTCTATATGTAGAATACTTCTATCTATTCCTGTATAACGCTGAATGGTGACATGTTCCTTGAAAGCCGCCTCTTTAAAGCCATTCGCCATCTGAATCAAATCATTCACATTTTCTTTTGCCTTCGTCTCAAAATACAAAGGTCGTCTAACCTCGCCTATAATTTCAACTCGGTTCACGTACTTAGGCACTAAAAGCACATCACCATCCTCTAATCTAACATTATGATCAGTTTTACCTTTTAATAAAAAATCATATAAATCAACTTCTGTCACTAAACGGCCTGCTCTGAATAATTGAATATTTCTGAAACTACCTTTAGTAGTGGGTCCTCCAGCAGAATACAAAGCATTAAACGCCGTGGTATAAGAAGGCAATTGAAAAGTCCCTGGAGTTTTAACATCTCCTACAATATTGACTTTGATAGTTCTAACATTCGCCAGTGTAACTTGTAAATAACTACTAGGATTAGCTCCACCTAAACCTGCATAGCGTGTTCCTATCTTCTGCGTTAAAAGTGATTTAACGGCCTCTATTGTTAATCCCCCTACATGTGACAATCCTACATTTGGAATCACCACTTTACCCTCATTGCTAACCTTTAAATTAATAGTTGCTTGAGCTATACCATAAATTTGGACTATTAAATCGTCCCCAGGTCCTACCACGTAATTTCGGGGAGTAGCCATAGTTAAATTTGGAGAAAAACTCATTGCTTTGTTCGCAAACACTTCGAAACCGAAGATTTTTTTCTCTTCATCTGTCAAACCAGTACTGTCTTTTATAATAGTTTGATTAGTATTGTTTTGCGCCTGAGCTAAATTTCCAGCCTGTGTGCTATTACTTAATGTACTTGCCTTCTTACCACCCAAACCATTCGCTTTCATCATTAAAGCACTTATCTGTGCATCAGAATAACCTTTTGACTTAGCCAAGGCTTGCAATTCAGCTGGACTCATTCCACGTTGCTCTGCCTGCATAATGATCTGATTTAACTGATCATCTGAGGGCATAGTAGTAGCCTGAGAATTAGCTTTATAGCTCAATAAACTAATAAACAGAACAAGCGATAATTTAAAACAATTCTTCATAAGGTAAATATAAGAATACTGATAATAATACTCAATGGCTACGCTATCTTTACTTCCATAACATAGAACTCAGACAAACAGAATTCAGAAAGAAAGGTACTCCCTTTATAGTTTATCGAATTCTATTCCTTGTTATTAATCTTTAATAAAATTTAGGTGACCATTTCTAAGATTCATGAGTACCATTCTACAGATTGAGACCGTAAATAGTAAATTAGCCCTTACTTAGGCGATTAATATCTACACTAGTAAGCGTACTATCTCTTTCAGAGAAACATGTTGCTGAAACTAATCCAAAATAACCAATTTATATTATTGCAATTTTCAAAAGTGTAATAATTTTTAGGACATTAAATCCTAGTATCTGTAGTGCTCTGGCTTGTATGGCCCTGCTTGAGGAACGCCAATGTATTCCGCCTGCTCTTTTTCTAACTTCTCTAATTTAGCACCAATGTGCGCTAAGTGTAAGAACGCTACTTTCTCATCTAAGTGCTTAGGAAGAATGTATACTTTGTTCTCGTAGCTCGCTGAGTTCGCCCAAAGCTCTAATTGAGCCAATGTTTGGTTACAGAACGAGT
>Ga0209134_10000013_pt1 | contig 92872 bp, 75 predicted proteins | sample LauGreSp1BDMLBSN_2_FD_187566 | JGI IMG/M metagenome (GOLD analysis project Ga0209134, IMG submission 187566) | Freshwater lake microbial communities from Lake Michigan, USA - Sp13.BD.MLB.SN (SPAdes) (version 2) | ecosystem: Environmental > Aquatic > Freshwater > Lake | place: Lake Michigan, USA... | reverse complement strand
GCGTCTCCAATGTACTGCAATTGTTCGTAATAGGGACAATCCATGTAGGTTTCCATCGCACACAAACGCGCGGTACGGAAACCCACGTCAAGCATTTGGGGAATCAAGGGATTATCCGTTTTCAGCGATGCTTTTGCCTGAAACGGGAATCCCGTAAACACACTTTTGAAATCCTGTAGCGTCAATGCCTCCGCTTCGGTCTTTACCGTCAAACGCACATAACGAAAAGTTCGGTAGGTCATCGATTCAAAGGTATGTGCAGCACCGTCAGCAATCAGACTGTCTTTTCGGCCTAACCAATATTTGTTATCTATCTCATTCCGATTGCCCTTGTGGCTTCCATTTTTCGTCGTCGTGCTTAGCGCTTTCTTTTCATAGAGTCCTTCGGCATACGTAAGACCGATTTTAGCATCCTTACCTCCAGTAAAGGTTAATTGTGGATAAGCATTCGTTAAGACCCCTTGATCGATCCACAGATCCACCGAAGTATTTGGCATCACCACCAAGGCACTTCCGTGAATCAAATCGCTCTCTCCTTTGCGAATGGAAGCAAATCTTTGCGTGGTTAATTCCATCGATGGAATCGCTGATGGATGCAACATCCAACCACGCGCGTCGATGGACGCTCCTTTCGTTAAACCAGGACCTAACGATTTCGCAGAAATATAAGGCGACCAACCTTTGGCATAGTCTTGTAATTCCCCCGCACCTGCCACATAATAACCTGGGACGCGAACGGCCAATGGACTTACCCCTATATTCTTAGCCACTTCCCAGCGAACGTTGGTATTGAATGCGGCAAAAGCCTCTTCATCAGCCTGCAAAATGAATCCAGTCGCATAAGATATTTGGGCTTCCGACTTTCCTTTCCCCTCATTCCAAACCAAAGCCTCCACGGTATTCTCCCCTGCCTTCAAGTAAGGCGCAATGTCAAGCGTCTCAAAATTCCAAAAATACAAATCCCCTCGCGCCGGACCAGCAGAAACCCAGGTCCCATTCACATATAATTTATAGCGATTATCCCCCGAAACGTGAATGATACATTTGGATGGCTTCGCTAGCAACGGAACCTTGTGTTGAAAGCGATAAACTCCATAATCTTTCAACCCAACTAAGTTATACGCGTTCGCTGAATTTTCAGCATACGTAATCCAGGAAGCCTTCCACGGTTTATTCCAAAGTTCCGGCTTCAGATTTTGGGTATAGGCTGCAGGGCCTACAAGTAAAAGGAATAGGAGGATTTTTTTCATAGGTTTAGAATATATGCGTAAAAAAAGAGACGCGACAAGCGCGTCTCTCAAAATCTATTTCTTTTTCTTCGGTTGCGCCATATCCATATAGTCTACGACCAAACTACTCAAGGCTTTCACCCCCACTTGGAAATGGGCTTCATCTAAATGGAAGTCCGGTGTGTGGTGTCCGGCTACTTCGTCTGCTTTCTTGTTATCAGGTCTCGCTCCTAAAAAGAAGAAGAAGCCAGGCACTTTTTGTTGAAAGAAAGAGAAGTCTTCTGCACCCGTATGCGCAGCTACCACGCGAACGCGGTCTTTTCCATTCACCCCTTGTAAGGTAGGTAACATCTTTTCGACTAATCCTGGGTTGTTATAGGTCACAGGATAACCTGTGCCAATGGTCACATCCGCTTTTCCGCCTCCACTTTCCGCTATGTTCGTCGCGATATCCTTAATGCGTTGGTGTACTAATTCACGTTGTGCCACGCCGAACGTACGAATCGTACCGATCATATGAGAAGATTCGGGAATGATGTTTTGTCTAATTCCGCTGTGAATCGCGCCCACTGTTACGATGGCAGGATCCTCGGTAATATTCACAGAACGTGAAACGATGGTTTGCAATCCCATGACAATCTGCGATGAAATAACAATCGGGTCCACACCTGTCCAAGGACTAGCGCCATGCGCTTGTTTTCCTTTGACTTTGATATCCAATTGGTCTACGGCAGCCATCGTGGCACCTGGCTTGTATTCAATCACTCCATTATCAGATCCAGAGGCAATATGCAAGCCAAAAATCACATCCACTTTCGGGTTCTCTAATACTCCCTCTTTCACCATTAATTCGGCACCAGAAAGAATCATCTCCCCCTTATCATTGTAAACACCTTCTTCTGCAGGCTGGAAAATGAATTTCACCGTACCCGCTAAATTCGCTTTTTCAGAGGCCAAAATTTCCGCCACTGCCATCAAAATAGCTACATGAGAATCGTGACCACAAGCGTGCATCACGCCCGTTTTTTGGCCATTAAATTCAGCAGTCACTTTCGATTTAAAAGGCAAATCTCCACGCTCTGTTACGGGCAAACCATCCATATCGGCACGCAATGCCACTACCGGACCTGGCTTCCCACCTTTCAGGACTCCGACAACCCCGGTGTACCCTACTTTCTCCTGCACTTCTATACCGAGAGAACGTAAATGTGCGGCCACAATACCTGCAGTACGCACTTCTTGGTTACCTAGTTCAGGATGTTCGTGAAAATCCCGTCGCCAAGTAATGACCTTATCTTTCAAGGCGTCTGCTTTTTGAGCGATTGTGGGTTTTAAAGAAGACTGTGCGTCCGCTAAAAAGGGTGCGGCTAAGAGTAGTCCTAAGGCTAGTTTTTTCATTTGTGTTTTATTTATATCCCCATCCGCGCATGATCGCGATGTTTTCTTTCATGCAGTCTAAAGGTTTTAATCCTTGGTAAGCTTCTTGCTCGATAATAAAGTGTTTCGTTCCACCCTCCTTATCGCCTAATTTAACTAGGGCTTGGACGTCGATTTGGCCAGAACCTTTCCCTAAAACAGTCGATTCAAATTTCTCGTGGCCTGAAGGTGCAGGCACTTCGTCTTTCACGTGCATGGAAACGAAACGACCTGGAAATTTCTTCATCACTTCCGCTGGAATTCCACCACCATTAATCATATTACCTATGTCTAACTGTTGCGCAACAAGCGTAGGATCCGTGTTATTTAACATGATGTCATATAATAATTCTCCCTCTAATTTCTCTGAGAACTCAAAATCATGATTGTGGTAGCCGAATCGCATGCCCGATTTTTGGCATAATTCCCCTGACTTATTAAAGATATCCATGTACTTCAATAACAGGTTTTTATCCTTGCGAATCCCCATGTCAATCGACGGGCTAATCACTAGTTCCTGTCCCATTATCGCGGCATCTTCTACTGTATATTTCCAAAGATCCGTAAAGTCATTCTTCGCATCATCCCAATGTGGCTTGCCCATTACGGTGTGACCTGAGGGCATTTTGATCCCTAAATCATCCAGACGCTTTTTGAATTCTTTGGCTTCCCAACCATAAAATTTACGATTCACATAGTTTGCATGTTCCACATATTTATAGCCCATTTCTGCCAAAGCATTCAAGGTTCCTTGTGGATCTTTGCGCATGTCATCGCGCACCGAGTACAATTGTACTCCTACTAATTTCTTGTATTTAACCGCAGCTAAAGCCTGCAAAGCAGGGGAAGCAAAAGCGATAGCGCCTAGCCCCAAGGCCGAATTGCGCAAAAAGGAACGACGTGATGTATTCATGTTTAGATAGGTTTATTTAGTTCTCCAAGCTACAAATTCTATTTCTATTTTACAAAATTCACGTAACTTCGAAAGATGATGCAGCCTCTCGCAGAACGAATGCGCCCCACTACCCTGGATGAATACATCGGCCAAGAAAAGGTCGTGGGTCCGAATGCGCCTTTGCGAAAAGCGATTGAGGCGGGACATTTGCCGTCTTGCATCCTTTGGGGGCCTCCTGGCGTGGGAAAAACGACGCTAGCCACTTTATTATCTGGCGCCTTGAAGCGAACCATATATTCGCTTTCTGCGGTTCAATCAGGGGTAAAAGAAGTGCGGGAGACGTTAGAACTAGCGAAGAAGAACCGGATGTTCGAAGCACAATCGCCTATCCTATTCATCGATGAGATTCACCGTTTTTCGAAATCCCAGCAGGATTCCCTATTAAATGCGGTGGAGAAAGGGATCGTCACCTTAGTAGGCGCGACCACAGAAAATCCCTCGTTCGAAGTTATTTCGGCCCTTTTATCACGTTGCCAAGTCTATGTATTGGAATCGCTTTCGAATGAGCATCTAAATCAAATGCTACAAAAAGCGATCGCCACAGATTCGCTTTTCAAGGATAAAAAAATTACCCTAACGGAGACTGATGCTTTATTCCATTTTTCAGGTGGTGACGGTCGAAAATTATTGAATCTTTTCGAGCTATTAATTACTACCGAGGGCGGAAATGAGCTAGAAGTAACGAATGCCTTAGTCACCGAACGATTGCAGAAAAACCTAGCTCAATACGACAAAGATGGCGAGCAACATTACGATATCATTTCGGCGTTTATCAAATCGATCCGCGGATCTGATCCAGATGCGGCAGTCTATTGGTTAGCTCGGATGTTAGTGGGGGTAGAATCCTTGGAATTTATTGGAAGACGTTTGTTGATTTTGGCCTCTGAAGATATTGGATTAGCGAATCCCAATGCGCTTTTATTAGCCCAATCTTGTTTCGATTCCATTCGAGTGATCGGTCATCCGGAATCGAGAATTATTTTATCCCAGACGGTTATCTATTTAGCCACTTCGCCCAAAAGCAATTCCGCCTACAACGCCATCAACAAAGCCATGGCCTATGTGGAACAGACAGGCGATTTGCCCGTGCCATTGCATTTACGCAATGCGCCTACGCGGATGATGAAAGATTTGAATTACGGAGCTGATTATAAATACCCGCACGATTTTCCGGGCAATTGGGTGGAGCAGAATTACTTTCCTGAGGTTCCTTCGAGACCGGTCTTTTACAAACCGTCTGAACAAGACAAAATTAATCGTGGCACTCCATCAAAATAAGCGCCCCGCTTTCGTACGAAATTTTCACGATTCCATCCTCACGTGCCTCATTGCTCGAACTCGTCTGAGTTCCTAGGCGCAACTCAGGGTGGTTTAAATCGTAGACTAAACCGGATGATTTTACTTGAAATGCTTCACCATAAGGCATGAGTGACAACGGAGTTCCTGCTGGATACCACTTTTCAAACGTAGGAGGTAATAAATAAGACGTTGAATAATCGTCAAAGAACACAATCTTCAATTTTCGGCCATAGCGCACTAGCGAATGAAAATTATTCAGCGTGTGATCCATCCGTTTTCCAGACGCCCAAACGACATTGACAGCCGGATAACCTTCCTCCCGTAAATATTCAAAGGCCTTTTCTAAATCGGTCAAATTTTGGTCCGGCGTATGTACCTTTTTCAAGGGATAATCGTTGTAATCAGCTGCCTGCGCGTGATCAAAGTCGCCTAACCAGACATCCACTTTGATGCCTAATGAGATGACTCTTTCCAAAGCCCCATCCAGAACCACCACCGTCGGTGACCATTCCAATAATTGTTCCACCAAATCCAAGGAGCAAGCCTCTCCATTCGCGATAATCAGCGCGGGTTCTTGTTTGTCTCGGATGATGTGGTGAGAAGACATATTAGGCTTTAAAATCGGACTTGCCGCCGGATTTGGAGATCAGTTTAGTTTCTTTAATGACGATACCTTTGGAAACCGACTTACACATATCGTATACCGTTAAGGCCGCGACAGAGGCTCCTACCAGGGCTTCCATTTCCACTCCAGTTTTGGCCTCCAAACGACAGATACAGGTAATTACAATCTGATCCGCTAACACTTCCGTCTCAAACTTGCACGAATCCAAACCCAAGGGATGACATAAGGGGATCAAATCAGACGTCTTTTTTGCTGCCATCGTACCGGCAATCACTGCGGTTTGAAGAATGCTACCTTTCTTGTTTTGCCAACCGGCTGCCTCAAAATGTTGCACAATTTCCGCTCCTAAAAATACGATGGATTGGGCTTTCGCTTCCCGAACCATTTCATTTTTCGAACTCACATCCACCATTCCTGGGGTGCCATCCGATTGCAGGTGAGAAAAGTCAATTGACATAGCTGATTTGAAATTTAGAAGACAAAAATACAGGAGAATTAGCAAAAAATAGCGAAATTTAACAATTACGTAAAACAACAAACATGATCAGCCCTTTAGAAGCCATTGAACTCCTTAAAAACATCACCATTCCATTTCGCACGGAAAAATTACCTTTGGCGAAAACCTTAGGGATGAATATCGCCGAAAAAATTGTGGCAGATCGTGACTTCCCTCCTTTTGACCGGGCCATGATGGACGGCATTGCGGTGAAGGATATCACCGCACCTACGTGGAAGATTGAGGGCATGTTATTTGCAGGAGAACCGGTGAAAGCGATTAAAAAGATGGATGGTTCTTTGGAAATCATGACAGGCGCTACGGCCCCGCGTGGTACGGAAGCCATCATTAAAATTGAGGACCTAAGTATCGAGAAAAAAATTGCGACTTATATAGGTAAAACACCATTAGAAAAAGGCCAATTCATTCACCTGCAAGGTGCGGATGCACCTGCAGGTTCCGTTTTAGTGAAGAAAAGAACGAAGATTGGGCCAGTGGAAATTGCGATCGCAGCGACTGTGGGTAAAGCCCATATTGAAGTAGAATCGAAGCCTCACGTGCACATTTTCTCTACAGGAGACGAAATCGTAGGCTTGCACGAGACACCGAAAGATCACCAGATTCGCAGTTCGAATGTGATGATGTTGAAGTCGGTGTTATTGTCCAAAGGTTTCAAAGCAAACTCAAGTCACCTACCTGATTCAGCAGAAAAAATCAAAGCCAATATCGATAAGGTGTTGGAATCAAATGACATCATCTTGCTTTCCGGCGGAGTTTCAGCGGGCAAAAAGGATTTAATTCCGGGTGTTTTAGCAGAGGCTGGATTTGAAACCGTCTTTCATAAAATTACTCAAAAACCCGGCAAGCCGATGCTTGTCGCTACTCGTTCTGATGGAAAAGTCGTTTTCGCTTTCCCTGGAAATCCGATCTCGACGCTGACTTGTTTCTGGGTCTATTTCCTTCCATGGGTATCTGGTGAATGGGTGGAATACAATGTGAAAGAGATCAAATTCTTACCTAAACCTTCAGCTGAATTAGATCAGTGGATCCCGGTAGAGAATGGAGAAGTGTTAGCGCATAATGGATCAGGGGACTTAATTAATTGGTCTCGTGCAGATGGATTGGTTTGGCAAAAAGCGGGTGATAAAGCGAAGAAATTGCCCTATATTCCACTCAAATAAGCCCGTATGGAACTGAAACTACATACTTTCGATTTGCCTTTAAAGCACACGTTCACGATCACGCATGAATCTCGTGACGTGCAACCCACCCTGATAGTGGAGCTGAGCTGGCATGGAAAAAGTGGTTTTGGGGAAGCGACCGAGACACCCTATTACGGGGTGACGATGGCGAAAATGAAATCGCAAATCGAGTCAATTATCGATTTATTGCCGCACGATATATTACCACATCCGAGTGATTTTTGGGCGATGATGTCCAAAACCCTATTAGACGAACACCCTTTCGCGCTTTGTGCGCTGGACGTAGCCTATTGGGACCTGTGGGGAAAGACGCATAACAAACCGCTCTATGAGATTTGGGACTTAGACATCTCCAATAATCCTATCACGGATTACACGATCGGGATCGATACGGTAGAGAAGATGGTGGCCAAAATGCAGGAGACTCCCTTTCCCCTGTATAAAATAAAACTGGGAACCGACGAAGATTTAGAAATCGTGGAAGCCTTACGAAGAGAAACAGATGCTATTTTCCGCGTCGATGCCAATACCGCTTGGACACCCGAACAAACCATTTATTTCGCCCCAGAATTAGCAAAACTAGGGGTAGAATTCATCGAACAACCCTTGAAAGCGGATAATTGGGAGGGCATGAAGCGCGTTTTCAAGGAATCTACCTTGCCCATTATTGCCGATGAAAGCTGTATTCTAGAGTCGGATGTAGAGAAATGTGCAGGTTATTTCCATGGCATCAATATCAAATTAATGAAATGCGGTGGCATAACGCCTGCCCTGCGCATGATCAAAAAAGCCAGAAGCCTAGGACTAAAAGTCATGGTGGGCTGTATGACGGAATCGACCATCGGTTGCTCCGCCATCGCGCAACTACTTCCCTTGCTGGATTACGTTGATATGGACGGCTGCTTATTAGTAGATGATCAAATTTCGACAGGTATTACCATCGATTTTGGCGTGGTTTCTTATGCTAATTTACCCGGAACTGGAGCTTCTTTGCTATGAGTTATTCGTTAATAGAAAATCACATCCCGGGCCGAAAAATCACCTTTGAAGGAACTGAATACTTGTGGTTAGGAGGCACTAATTACCTAAACATTGGATCACATCCGACCTTTCAAAAAGCCTTAACAGAAGGAATTGAACACTATTCCCAAAACTTCGGCAGCTCGCGTCGCAACAATTTACAATTCACGATTTGGGAGGATTTCGAACGCGCCCTAGCCGCTTATTTTCAAGTAGAAGCCGCTGCCCTCTGTTCTTCAGGCCTAGCGGCCGCCCAAATCGCGGTACAATACGCCCAACAAAAAGGCTTCACCTTAAATCTAGCTCCTCAAGCGCATCCTGCCTTGTGGCGCCATCCACATACTCCCTTCACTGGAAGCTATAAAGATTGGATCTCCAGCCATCAAAAAGACCAAATCCTCGCCTCTGATGGAATCGGTTCACCTTGGATTACGACATTTGATTTCTCGTTTGCCAGCACCCTGGACCCTAGTAATTATTTGATCGTCGACGAATCCCATCGAGCTGGAGTGCAAGATATTCACATTCCCTGTTCTGGACATCTTTTGCAAACTGTTTCCCTCTCCAAAGCCTTCGGATTACCCGCTGGCGTCATTTTAGGTACCGCTGCAGACATAGACGAGATCAAAAAGGATTCTTTTTGGGTGGGTTCCTCACCCCCTAATCCTGCCTTTTGTTATGCTGGGTTGCAATCGATGAAGGCTTATCAGGAGCAAAGCCTGAAAAGCAAGGCATTAGCAGATCGCTTCGCAGACAATCTCAAGGGATTTAATGCTCCTGTGACCTATGAACCGGGTTATCCCGCATTCTGTTCCAAAGCTCCAGGCTTATTCGAACACCTAAAATCAGCTGGCATTTTAGTAAATCATTTTGCCTACCCAGATATCACTGCACCTCCTGTCTGTCGCGCCATCTTACCTGCCTGCCTCACATTAGCAGATATGGATACCATCACAGAAGCCATCAAAAGCTATGCGTAAAATCCTTATTATTCTTTTCGTCAGCATGAGTACATTCGCTCAAAAACCCGCCAACATACTGGAGCAATTATTGCTATCTAACCCAGACAAATTCAAGAAATTGACGGACAACCCGGAGAAATACCGCCTCCAAATCCTTTATACCCAGATAGATCGCGATGGAAAGAACAAGCCTACGCTGACCACCTATTCCTACCGCTCAGATTCGAATGAATATTTCTATCCTGCTAGCACCGTGAAATTAGCGGCGAGTGTTTTGGCCTTAGAAAAATTGAATACTTTAAAAATTGATAAATCAACCACCTTTCAAACCCTAAAAAACCGACCATCTCAGCTCGAAATCAAGACTGATTCCACCACAAAATCAGGCTTGCCTAGCGTGGAGCACTATATTAAAAAGATTTTATTAGTCTCCGATAATGAGGCATACAATCGCCTCTATGAATTTTTAGGACAACGCCCGTTCAACGAAACGATGCTTTCTAAGGGATTTAAAGGTGTTAGACTTACCCACCGTTTACAAACTCCTCTGCCTCGCTTAGAGAATCAATACACCAATCCTATTCGATTCATATCCAATGGCAAAGTCGTTCTGGACCAAGCTGAAGCCTTTAACAAAAAACCCTATAGCGCGGCAGCTCCTATTTTGATAGGAATAGGAACCATGAATGATGCGGGTGTGGTGGAAGACAAACCATTAGACTTTAGTTTAAAAAATGCCTATCCATTGCAGGCACAACATGATTTCCTCAAAAGATTAATGTTGCCTGATGCCTTCCCAGCAAAAGATCGATTCCAGCTGTCTAAAGAGGATTATGGGTTTCTGTACCGCTATATGTCCATGTATCCGACTGAATCGAAAGATCCTATTTACACGGAGGAGTTCGCGACTTATTGCAAGTTCTTTTATTACGGATCAGAGAAAAATGCCTCTTTGAATCCATCAATTCGCATTTTCAACAAGGTGGGCGATGCCTACGGATTCTTACTTGACAACGCCTATGTGGTGGATTTTGATAAGAAAGTCGAATTTATGGTAACCGCGGTTTTACTTTGTAATGAGGATGAGATCTTCAATGATGAGCAATACGATTATGATACCATCGGATTTCCCTTCTATAAAAACCTAGGTCAAGTCATTTACGATTACGAGGTAAAACGCCCTAAAAAACAGCTACCTAATTTAGATCACCTGCGATTCGACTACTCGAATTAAGCCTTTCTTTTATCGTACAAAAGAACTCCGATACCAAACAGGACAGCCGGAATGGAAAGGATTTGGCCCATATTTAGGGTCAAACTATTTTCGAATGAACTCTGATTCTCCTTTAAAAATTCATAAAAGAAGCGGAGCGTGAAAACGAAAATCATAAAAATACCCGTCAATAAACCCGCCGGTGTCTTTTCTTTTTTCAGATTCCACAAATACAACAGTATAAAAAATAAAAGTAGACATGATAATGCCTCATACAATTGAGAGGGATGGCGAGGCACCACAAAGGCAGCTAAGCCACTCGGATTGAACTCATAATCACGTAAAAACTTGAATCCCCAAGGTAAATCAGTCGGTTTCCCAATGATCTCCGAATTCATCAAATTCCCGAAACGGATAAAGAAACCAGCTAACGCCGCTGCAATAACCATTCGATCCGTTACATAGAGATAAGATTGATCTTTGTGTTTTTTAGTATACAGATAATACGCTACAAATAGGCCAATTGCCGCGCCATGAGAGGCTAAACCGGAAAAGGGAGGTGTGATCATTTGAATAAAAAAACGAACGGGATCCGCAAATAACAAGGGGAATTCATAGAAAAAATAATGCCCCATTCGAGCTCCTGCCACTGTTCCTATCATCGTATACAACAAGAGTTGATCCGCTTGTTCGACAGGTCTACCCTCTTTTTTGAATAGATAGCTTACGACCTGAAATCCGGCCAAAAAAGCTAAAGCAAAACACAAGCCATACCAACGGATAGGAAATCCTAAAAGGGTGATAATAGTCGGATCAGCGTTCCACTCAATAAATAATAAGCTCATAGTATTCTAGTCTTTCGACCAAAATTAAACATTATTTCTTTGAGTTCTTTACAAAAACTTGGATAGTCTTTTTAATAAACTTCGCGGGATATAAGCGATGAGGAAAGCCTAAAGACATGGCTTGGAAACTGCAAAAAACGAGTAAAAGTAGAAGCTGGCGACGTTTTTTCATGGTTAACATTTGAATCTAATACAAAGATAGAAAACAAAAGGTACTTTGCAATACAAGGTACTATAAATTATCAATTAACTGATAATTGCTCTTATAGATGCGTTAGTCTACTAAAAGGTTGCATATTCAAGCCTTTTTTATGTTCTTAGAGTATGCAAAACATTGAACCTTCCTTCCAATGGGAATCTCTTTATGTCGCAGCACGCGATAAAAAGTCCCCCTTCTTTGGCAGACATTATTCTGAGACGACTTACGAAAATGATATTTACGGTTATTATATTCATCCACTTTGGGATGATATAGGCTCTGAAACGCTCTTTTGCAAGATTCTATTTACGGACTATGCGGCGAAATACACAATTATTGAATTGTTTGGAGAATGGAATGATACGCTACATAATGATGTGATGCATTTGAAGCGAACGGTGGTGGATCATCTCGTCGATGCGGGAATAAAGCACTTCATTTTAGTGGGGGAAAATGTGTTGAATTTTCACGGCTCTTTTGAGGATGATTATTATGCAGAATGGTTTGAGGATGTGGAAGATGGCTGGATTGCGGCGATGCATTTTGCGCCTTTTGTAGAGGAAGAGTGGGCCAAATACAAGATTGATTACTACCTGAATTTTGGCGGAAACCTCCAAATTCCGAACTGGAGAACGCTTAAACCGGAGATGATATTTTTTATGATCGACAAACTACTAAAAAGACGATTAAATCCGTAAATTAGCACAAACCTATTATACCTTATGAAAAAATTATTCCTTTTGACCTTGCTGTGTGCAGGTCTATTCTCTTTTGCTGTTAACGCTAAAAAAACAGACACCCGTTATTTCGAAATGCGCATCTACTATTGCCATCCGGGCAGATTAGACGCTTTAATCCAACGATTTACGAATCATACCACGAAAATTTTCGAAAAACATGGTATGACGAATGTGGGCTATTGGATCCCTACCAACAATACAGAAAATGCCCTTTATTATATTTTAGCCTATCCATCTCAAGCAGCTAGAGATTCCTCTTGGAAGCATTTTGGCAGTGATCCTGAATGGAGGACTGTTTCGAAAAAATCAGAGGAAACAGGCAAAATAGTCGCTAAAGTAACGAGTGTTTTTATGAACGCAACAGATTTTAGTCCTAAAATCAAACCTTCCGGTGGTCCCGTAGATCAGGTATTTGAGTTACGTACCTACACTCAATTACCAGGCAGAAATCCAGCCATCTTAGCGCGATTCAGAGATCATACGATGAAAATTTTCAAATCGCATGACATTAAGAATATCGCGTACTTTACGACCATCGAAAAAGATCCAACTGTGCAAAGCAAATTAGTTTACCTTGTCGCGCATCCATCAGAAGAGGCTGCGAAAGCGAATTGGGGGGCATTTGTAAATGATCCTAAATGGAAACAAGTATCCACAGACTCTGAAAAAGACGGCAAGATTATTGAAAAAATCGAGTCGATCTTTATGACCCCTACTACCTTCTCTACTATTCGGTAAGAAAATGAAAATCGTTAAAAAAGCACCGCTCCTATTTCTAGGTGGGATGATTAGCCTTGTTAGCTTAGGCATCCCTAAAATGGTTCAGCTGAAAAAAAACACTGCTGATTCCGTTCAAACAAAGGTATCTACGCTACAAGTCCCAGAAGGCCTAGAGGTAAAGCCCTTTGCGGCAGAACCGATGCTGATCAATCCTACGAACATCGATGTGGATTCGAAAGGTCGGGTTTGGGTGTTAGAGGCTTATAACTACCGACCGGGAATTAACGGTAATCCCACGAATCCACAAGGGGATCGCATCGTGATTTTAGAGGATACAAATGGGGATGGACAGGCAGATAGTCGGAAAGTATTTTACCAATCGCCTGAGCTCAACGCTCCTTTAGGTATTGCAGTCTTGGATTCCATGGTCATCGTGTCGCAGAGTCCTTACATCTGGAAAATGTTTGATGATAACCGAGATGGCAAGGCGGATCGCAAGGAAGTCCTTTTCTCCGGCATTGGGGGTGATCAGCACGATCACGGGGCGCACGCGTTTACGTTTGGGCCCGATGGGAAATTGTATTTTAACATCGGAAATGAAGGAAAGCAATTGTTGGATGCCAAAGGTAATCCGGTCTTGGATCAAGATGGAGATCCGATTGGACCCAAGAAATACCGCCAAGGAATGGTTTTCCGTTGCAATTTAGATGGTAGCCAAGTCGAGGTATTGGGACATAATTTTAGAAATAATTATGAAGTGGCAGTGGATTCCTATGGGGCTCTTTGGCAATCAGATAATGATGACGATGGAAACAAAGGAGTTCGGATAAATGCCGTCTTTGAGCACGGAAACTACGGTTATGTGGATGAAATGACTGGCGAAGGTTGGTATGTTAACCGGACTAACATTGAAAAAGAAATTCCTTTGCGTCACTGGCATTTGAATGATCCAGGGGTGGTACCTAATTTACTGCAAACGGGCGCTGGATCTCCTACGGGAATGATCATTTATGAGGGTAATTTATTGCCTTCTATCTTCCAAAATCAAATGATTCACACGGATGCGGGTCCTAATGTGGTTCGCTCCTATGCTACTACCCCTTGGGGAGCTGGATACGAGGCACGAATTAATAATCTCATAACATCTAAAGATCAATGGTTTAGACCTGCGGATGTGGCGGCTGCTCCGGATGGATCTCTTTTCGTCGCTGACTGGTACGATCCGGGTGTAGGTGGACATCAGGCGGGTGATCAGGCCAAAGGTCGTATCTACCGAATCGCTCCTAAAGGACACGCGTATAAAAAAACAAACTTTGATTTAAGTACGCCCGAACTAGCTTTTAAGGCGCTAGAGAACCCCAACTTAGAAATCCGTTTCCTTGCCTTTCAGGCTTTGAAAAAAATGGGTAATAAGGCTGAATCTGTGTTGGAAAATGAATTCAATACGAATGAAAATCCGCGATTTAGAGCGAGAGCGTTTTGGGTATTAAATCAAGGGTCACGTTCGAATGAATTTATACTAAAAGCCTTCGAACAAGCAAATCCAAACCTGAAAGCGATGGCCATTCGCGCTGCAAAGCAAAAGCCCTTCGCGGAATGGTCTACTCTAGCGGCAAAAGCGGCAAAAGATCAACACGCGTCTGTTAGACGCGAATTAGCGATCGCCTTGCGCCATCTTTCTGGAGAGGAAGTGAATCAATTATGGGCGAGTTTAGCGATGCGCCATAACGGAACAGATCGATGGTATCTAGAGGCTTTGGGAATTGGAGCGGATGGTAACTGGGACGAGCGTTTTGCAGCCTATGCAGCATTAAAACCAGAAAATTCGAAGGGATATTCGGATGTCGTTTGGCGAGCAAGAACGGAGAAAGCATTACCTGCATTAATCGAATTGATTGGAAACACAAAGTCGCTAGCTTATTTCCGAGCCTTGGATTTCATGCCAGGAGAACAAAAATCAGAGGCATTATTCGCGCTGATCAACGGTAAGTTTGCCACGGATGTTTCTGCTCAACTAGAGGCTGTTCGCCACATGAAACCGGCTTACATCGCCTCACATCCAGAGGTCAAAGTCGTGCTCTCCGCCTTGTTAAAGCAAATCTCAGGGAAGCAATACCTCGAATTAGTGGATTATTACCAATTAAAAGAGGAAAGTCCACGCGTGTTAGGGATGATTTTAGCTGGGAAGGAATCTTCTAAAGCGGGGCAAGTAGTGTATAATTTGCCTGGAGGTGCTGCATTAATCCGCTCGAAATTCTTCACGGGTAAAGAAGCGGAACAACTAGCATTAATTGAGATGTTGCGCTGGCAGGGGAAAACAGAATCTGCGCAATTATTGTATGAGGCCACAGCCAATCCTAAATTGAGTAAAGTAGTCCAAATGCAGGCCGCTCGCGTAATTGGTAATGCTTATCCAACGGAAGAATTTGTCTTAGACTTATTAGAGAAGAAGAAAATCGCTACAGCTTATGTCCCTTTGGTAGTGGAAAGTCTCCAAAAGGCGTGGAGAAAGTCCATTCGAATGAAAGCAAATAGTTATTTAGCCAAACATCAAACTGAAACCAAAAAGGCCCATCCAGCGATGGCTGAATTAATCAACATGTCAGGAGATGCAGTGAAGGGAAAAGTCGTCTTCACGAATTCGTGTACGATGTGCCACCTGGTGAATAATGAAGGCATTGATTTTGGTCCTAAATTGAGTGAAATAGGTACGAAATTATCAAAAGAAGGAATGTATATGTCCATTTTACACCCGAATGCGGGGATTGGTTTTGGCTATGAAACCTTTGAAGTAAAGACAAAATCCGGAGATACGTATCAAGGGATCATTGTCTCGAAGAACGAAACGGATATCGTGTTGCGCATTCCAGGTGGAATCGTTAAAAGTTTTAAAACATCTGCGCTAAAATCCTACAAACAACTACCGGAGTCCTTGATGCCAGAAGGTTTAGCCGATGGAATGAGTACGCCAGAACTAGTTGACCTTATCGAATATTTATCCACTTTAAAGAAGAAATAAGATGAATCGCCGTGATTTCGCCTCCCTCCTAGGAGCAAGTTTATTGATCCCGTCTTTCTCCAAAGGCTCCGCAATTGTACGCGAAAAACAATTTGAGCTAAACTATGCGCCGCATTTTGGGATGTTTAAAAACCATGCTGGGGCTTCTGAACTGGATCAACTTCAGTATATGTATGACCAAGGGTTCACGGCTTTAGAGGACAACGAACTAATGGAGAGACCGGTGGCTTTACAAGAGAAAATCGGGGAGAAATTAGCCAAGCTCAACATGAAAATGGGCGTTTTTGTGATCAAATTCGATGGTTTTTTCGATAAGCAAACCATGACTACCGGGAAAAAGGAATGGACTGATTTATTCCTAGCTTCCTGTCGAAAAGCAGTGGAAACTTCCAAGCGAGTGGATGCGAAATGGGCAACGGTGGTTCCTGGTAATTTCACGCGAAATCTTCCTATCGGAATTCAAACAGGGCACGTGATCGACAACCTAAAACGCGCGGTTGAAATTTTAGAACCCGCGGGATTAACGATGGTTTTAGAGCCCTTAAGCGATAATTCAGACTTATTCTTACGCTATTCAGACCAAACCTATAGCATTTGTCGCGCGGTGGCCTCCCCTTCCTGCAAGATTCTTTTCGATATGTACCACATGCAACGCAATGAGGGAAATCTGATCGCGAATATGGACAAATGCTGGGACGAAATTGCTTATCTACAAATAGGGGATAATCCAGGTCGTAAAGAACCTACAACGGGTGAGGTGAATTACCAAACTATTTTCAGACACTTAAAACAAAAAGGTTTTTCCGGCGTTTTGGGGATGGAACACGGAAATTCAAAGCCTGGTAAAGAAGGAGAAATCGCATTAATCGAAGCCTACCGCAAATCCGACGCCTAATATTTGGATTTCTGAAATATAATTTAGACATTCGCTTAATTATCTAATTAAGATGGACGCAAAATTCAAAGCAATCAACGATCCTACCCGGAGAGAGATCTTGCAATTCTTAGTCAATGGCCCTCAAAACGCTGGACAGATTGCCAGTCAGTTTGACATGAGTAAACCGAGTATTTCGCATCATTTGGATCTATTAAAACAGGCCAAACTGATTCAAGCGGATAAAAAAGGACAATTCATCGAATACAAACTGGACAAAACGGGATTCGAAGTCATTCACGCCTGGTTTAAAACGTTCTCTACCTACTTTGAATTCCCTAAGCCTAAAATTAGAATCGAAATTTAATCTGTTTTACTATGTCTCTTCACCTGCCCAGCACTTTTCAATTTATACAGTCTCATCTACCCGCAAACACCAAAGGACTTGGAATCACTACGCTTTCGAAGCGTAATTTCTTCCAATCGATCGGTGATTTTTTCGCGGAGAAATCAGGTAAAAAACGTGTTTCGTATGTAGCCGTGGGAGATGACTTTATCACGCAATTGCATTTCCAAGGAGAAGATTTAATTGCAGAGAAAACGATCCATTTAGCTCAATTAGATCATTTTTATGTATCAGAAGGCCAAACACCAGATGGCATCATCCACCACTTGTCTTGTGATGCGACGGTGATTATTTCAGCAAAGAAAATGGAAGATTACCACATTAAAATACTTCCATGCCTGTTAGGAGAAAATGCGAGTAATGTGCAAGCGATTCAAAGCATTCAATGGGCACAAGAGTCGAAGAAGGCTTTGACCGAGATCTTGAAAGGCTGGCCAGAACAAATAGCAAAGAACAAAGCAAAAATAGCAAACGAGAACGCTTAATTATTCGGAGACTTTTTCATCCACTTTTAAGTCAAACAGCTCTTTCGAGGTTATGGCGACTAGGCTAACCAAGACCATCGTCACGCCCGCTCCTATCAAAACGGAAGGAACGGTCCCAAAAACCTTAGCGGCCACACCTGACTCAAAAGCCCCCATTTCATTCGAAGTGCTGACAAAAACACCATTTACAGAGGATACGCGCCCTCTCATTTCATCGGGAGTATAGAAACGCAAAACGGTTTGGCGAATCACCACAGAGATCGAATCGAAGGCACCCGTAAAGAAAAGCGCCGTTACAGAAAGCCAAAAATTCGTGGATAAGCCAAAAACAAAAGTCGCTAAACCAAATCCGGCAATGGCTAAAATCAGATTCCTCCAAGCGTGTTTTAGTGGAGGAAAATAGACTAACGTAACCATCGTCACCACAGCTCCTACGGAAGGTGCGGCACGCAAAATCCCTAAACCCTCCGCTCCTACTTTCAAAATATCTTCCGCGAAGATGGGCAAAATGGCGATTACGCCACCGAAAAGAACCGAAAACAAATCTAGCGAAATCGAATACAGAATAATTTTCGTCTTAAATACATACGCAATCCCCTCTCGTAAACTGTGCCAAATGGATTCGTGGTGAACCGTTTTCACCGGAACTGGCCGATTATCAATTTGGAAAATACAAAACATCACTCCCAGTAATAAGGCAATTACCGTCACTAAAGAACCCGATAATCCGGCGTATGCATATAAAAAGCCTGCCACACCAGGACCTAAAATAGAGCCTAACTGCCAGAACGAACTATTCCAGGTGGCTGCATTGGCAAAAACCTCTTTCGGTACCAAGAAAGGGTTTAAGGAAGAGGCGGCGGGGCTGAAAAAACCTTTGGAAAGACCGATAATAAAAATAACCGCATAAATGGAATAGATATGAAATTCCGCATCAGCAGTTTGCAATTGTGTACTCGAATACAATAAAAAGACAGAGGCTAAAATAATCATCGACAGCGTCACCTGCATGATTTTTTTCTTATCCCGGTTATCCGCAAAGTGTCCGCCAAACAAAACCAACGAAATAAACGGTACCGCTTCTGCCAAGCCAATCAAACCTAAAGCCAGTGGATTATGCGTAATCTTATAAATCTCATAGGCCAAAACCACCTCCTGTATCAACAAGGCAATCGTAAAAAGGGTATTACCGGTCACATAAGCCCTGAATTCAGGAAATTGCAAGGCTTTGTACGCGTCTTTATGTTGAAAAAATCCCATGTAAAAAGTAGATAAGTGGACTCCAAAAGGCTACATCTCCCCAAAAGCGTTTTGCTTCAGAGAAAGCCGTACGAGATAATACATACGTTATGCCAAATGTAACCAAAAAAGGCAAGACGATGAAGATTTCCTGTGTGGTAGCATAGATTCCACTGATAAGTCCGATAAGAATCCATTCCGTTTTTTTCAACCTAGCGGAGTAAAAGTCGCTTGGGGATTCCATTAAAGTAAAATAACAAAGATTTTGATAGGCTAGCGCCATCAAAGGCAACAGAAGTATCAAGGACCTGGGCTCCCTTACCCAGATCACTAATCCCACCCCTAAGCCATACAATACCGACGTAAACAACTCCTTTTCCAGTCTCAGCCAGCCCTTATGCCAGGCAAAACCATATACCATAACGAGAAACAGCAATACAAATCCAGCCAGCAAAACTTCCAACCGCTGAAAGGGCAAAAGACAGGCAATGGCAACACCTAAAAGGCCAATAATTACTCTATAGAATTTGCGATCCTGGACATGAAATTCATGACGTTCATCTTGAACGGGCTGAAAGATAATGTCTACTTGGCGATCGACTAAATACAAAAACCAAACAACTAAGGCGAACAAGCTGACTTCAACAACAGGGGGAAGGGAATGAAAATACACTTCAAATAGAAAGCATTGGTACAAAATCGCACCCAGCACCACCTCTAAAGACAAGTATTTAATAAATCGCATCTTTCGATTGAATAACTTGAACTTCCATTCCTACCTGAATTTTCCCTACAGACATGGGGACAAATTGCTGCCCAAAATAGACTTTGTGATTTAGCGTCCTGAACAAAGCCAAGGCCTTTAGCGTCTTTTTATCTGACTCCCCCGTCAGTGGATCCACGTTTACGAGGGGACAACGGGCACAAGGTTTGGCACCTGAAAGAGAGACCTCTCCTATCTTTAATTCAGCCCAAGTATCCTCGGCAAAAGACTCTAGCGATGAAACAATGATATTCGGCCTAAAACGCAACTGATCAACGGGTTCTTCTAAACGCTCTTGCAAAGCAGCGTAGGATCCAGAACTGACTAAAAGCAGCGGCAAAGAATCCGCAAAAGAAGTAGTTGTAGCTAGTTCTGTCTGGTATTTCACTTTCATCAACCTAGGTTGTTCCGGTGTAATCCGAACTAATTTCACCTCTTCAGACAAGGCAGCAGAAAACCACTCAGACCAGCCCTCCAGCACCTCACGGGCAAGCAATTGATCCTCCCAAATTTCAACCGAAAGCCAATCACCCAGCAGTGGTTCCCAGGACAATTCTTTCACTAATCCCGTCACAGCATCTTTCACCGTAAAACCGCCAGCCGTTTCAGATAAAACGAAACGAGTCAATGCTGGACGAGTCCTTTGGGTAATAAACATCCCCTTCGAATCAACTAACATAAAGCGACGATCGCCGCGCAAACCCTCTTTTTCCAGGATAGATTCGCGGAGAGAAACGGCGCCTAGCGATTTAATGGGGTAGATATAGAGATGCGTTACCATGAAACAAATGTAAACTTTTCTTGACAAAAAGCCTTATGGGTACTTGTAGGCTTTGGCCTTCCTATTGTGACTTGATTTTGTTAAGTTTGTTCTATTGATTGTTTGTAACCTATACCTATGAAACTATTTCGCCTAGCCTTAATCGCTTTTTTGTCACCTATTGCGGCTCAAGCACAACACTTGTTGACATTAGAAGACGCCATTCAACAAGGCATCACGAAGCAATATTCGATTCAGATTTCTAGACAAAGAGAACGAATCGCAGCGAATGAGAATAGCTTAGGTAATGCGGGCTTCCTTCCTACCATCACAGGAACCGCGAATAAAAATTACACTATTTCAGGGATTGACCAGTCCTTTTTTGGAGGCCTACGCCCCCCTTTAGTGCAATCTGGAGTCAACTCTAATTCCGGAAACGTGGGTATGGCGATGGCCTGGACACTCTATGATGGAAAAGGGATGTTCGTCTTGCGTGACCGCTATAAAGAATTACAAAACTTAGGGGCGAAACAAACAGAATCGTCGATTGAGAACTTGATTGCCTTGATCTCCTCTACTTATTACGATATTATACGCCAAAACCTGCGTGTCAATAACTTCAAAAAAGGGCTAGAAATTTCCAATGACCGCCTCAAATTAGCGAAAGATCGCTTCGAAGTGGGACAAGGATCTAAAGTGGATTATTATTCTGCGCAGGTCGATTATAATGAAGACAAAGCACTTTTAATCGCTCAAGAGCAATCGTATACTAACACGAAAATAGGTTTCAACGCGCTATTAGTCAAAGATTTTAAGGCTGATTTCCAAATCGTTAACACCATTGACTTACTCCCTAAACTAAAAATGAGCGAGCTAAAAATGAGCGCCTTGTCCCAAAATCCTACCTTGATCGGGGCGATTTTGAGTAAAAAAATCAGCGATCTAGATACGAAGAATTTACAGAGCCAGCAAAAGCCTCAAATTGATTTAGTAGCCGGTTATGCGTTAAGTAATGTAGCGAATGGAGCGGGTTTTGGGGTAGAAAAAGGAAGCAGTGATGTGTTTAATTATGGATTGCGTGCGACGATCAATATCTTCGATGGCTATAACCAAAAGCGCAGAATTCAAAACGCTAAAATCAACGCGGAAATTGCAGCTTTGCAAGTGGAAGATTTAAAAAATGCCTTGTTATCTGCTTTAGAGAAAACGTATGTAACCTATGAGAATTCCATGAATTTGATTCAATTGGAGACCGAGAATTATACGATTGCGAAGCAAAATATTGACATCGCTTTTGATCGTTTCAAAGTGGGTATCGCTACCTCCTATGAATTACGTGAGGTACAACGCAATGCGGTAGCAGCTGAAACGCGCTTAATTGAAGCAAAATATGCCGCTAAAACCGCAGAGATTGAATTAATTCGGCTGAGTGGAAACCTGTTATAATTCTTCGTTTAACTGTTGCTGGTACAACTCGTAATAGAGTGTTTTGCTAGCCATCAATTCATCGTGGCTGCCTGTTTCTACGATTTGGCCATCAGCTAGAACAAAGATTCGATTAGCTAGACGGGCCGAAGAAACTCGGTGAGAAATAATCAGCGACGATTTTCCTACCGTCACCTGCTTTAAATTTTCCAGAATCGTATGTTCCGTATGTGTATCGACGGCAGATAAACAGTCGTCTAAGATGAGCATCTTGGGATTTTTTGCCAAAGCACGCGCAATCGACACCCGCTGTTTCTGACCACCTGAAAGCGTGATGCCCCTCTCTCCCAGAATCGTCTCGAATTGATCAGGAAACTCCATTATATTGGCATAAACATCTGCCTGCTTGGCCGCCACTTCGATGGCTTCTTGCGTTAAAGCATCATTACCGAATCGGATATTTTCTGAAATGCTCGTAGAGAATAAAAATACATCCTGCGGCACAAAACCCACAAAAGAACGCACCCAGGCCATATCCCAATCTTTCAAAGAGATGCCATCCAATAAAATCTCTCCAGCACCTGGATCATAAAAACGTGCCATAAGCAAGGCTACAGTCGATTTGCCAGAACCCGTTTGGCCTAAAAGTGCCACCGACTCCCCTGCCGAAATCATCAAATTCACGTTGTTTAATACCAAGCGATCAGAACCTGGATAGGCAAAACTTACGCCTTTGAATTCCCAATTACCAATGATCTCTTGGCGAATTTGCATGCCAGTGGTCAATTCGGATTTGGCCTCTAAAAACTCATTAATCCGCTTCTGAGAAGCTGCCGCCCGTTGAATCTGCGAGCTGGTCCAGCCCAAAGCAGTCACCGGCCACGTTAACATAAAGACGTACATGATGAATTCCGTGATATTACCCACCGTCATTCGACCGGCAATCACTTCCTGCGAACCAATATACACCACTAAAATCGTTGAAAAGCCTACTAAAAGGGCAATCAAAGGCGTAAAAAGAGAATCCACCTTCACTAAACCGAGCGATTTAGTCCGGTAAGCAGAGGACGCCTCCGTAAAAGCATCGACCGATTTCTTCTCCCGAACAAAAGACTTCAACACCCGAATACCTGAAAACGCTTCTTGCGCAAAGGTGGAAATCTGCGATAGAGCTGCTTGAATCTCCTCTGACTTTCGAATGATCACCGAATTCACATAATAAATACTAATCGATAAAATGGGCAAAGGCATCAAGACGTACCACATCAATTTCTGATTTACCTGCCACATCGAATAAATCACGAGAATAAATACCGTAATTAAATTCAATCCATACATGATGCTAGGGCCCACATACATCCGCACTTTCCCCACATCCTCCGAAATGCGGGCCATCAAATCGCCTGTATTTTGTTGGCGATAGAAGGACAAAGGCAAGGTTTGATAATGCGTATAAATTTCGTTTTTTAACTCAAATTCAATGTGACGGGACATCACGATGAGGGTTTGGCGGACTAAGAAGAGGAAAACACCCTTCAAGATGGCCATTAAAATGATTAGACCACCATAGAAGAAGAGGGTAAAACCAAAGATTTCGTAGAAGGCTTTTTGGAGGCTAAATCCTTTGAAAAGGAAATAAATGTTGATCGTTTCCGTCACTAAATCGAGTGCATAACGCACTAATTGCGCGGGGAATACACCAAAGAAATTCGAAAATAAGGTAAAGATAATCCCTAGGAAAAGCAGCCATTTGTACTTCCAAAAATACTGATTGATGTGACCTAATGCGCCCATATAAAGATTAATTGACTACAAAGATAGGACCTTTATCAATTAAAATTCTTAATTTTGGGATTCAAAACAAGACGCTCTTTTATTTCGGATGGTTAACAGGAGATTACTACGTGTCAAAGCATTTCAACAATTGTATGCTTTCTATACACAAGAACGTGCCCAGTATCAATTAGCTTTTGATGGTTTAGCGACCATTTTTCAGCCTGATTTATCTTTAATGGTGGCAAAAGAGGACCAAATGCCTCGTTTAGAGGGCCTGCGACAACTTGCCGAAATTCAATTAAAAGAGTATTTCCAAGAAATTACTTCCGAAGAAACGATTCCTGTAGAAGCGCAAGATGCGGCTCAATCTGTCTATAAATTGTATCAAGCGAACGTGAAGCAAATCGCGAAGAAATTGAAGCAAGATATGGTAACAGAGGTCGAATCGATCAATAAGCAATACCTGAAAATCTTGTATTATTTACAACAATTGCCCTTAATCGCGCTTTGGGATGAGAATAGACGTTTGTTAGAGAACAACACGAAGACGTCACTTTTGGCAAAAAACAAGGTCTTGTATATTCTTTCCAAATGGGGTGATTTACAACGTGCCTTCGATAAGAACCACATCGGCTGGTCTGAAGATGAAGAAAATTTAATCAAGAAATTATTTATCGAAAACATCTTGACAGATGAAACCTTCTTAACTTACCTTCCTACAGCGGGCAAGAAGTTTGAAGACGATTTAGCCTTTGTCGTGTATGTATTGAAAAATTTCCTTTTAAAACACGAGTCCATGACGGAGTATTTTGAGGAAAAAGATTTAAATTGGTCTTTGAATAAGGACGTGGTGAAGAGTATGGCAAACAAGACCTTTAAGATAGAGGCTTTGGAAGACCTAAGTTTACAACCACTCGCCATCCAATGGGAAGACGATAAGTTATTCTTTGAGGAATTATTCGATTATAGTGTTTCGGAAGACAAGCAATTAAGTGCTTGGATCGGGGACCAAACGAAAAACTGGGAATCAGATCGCCTAGCGGTGGCCGATTTTATCATTCTTAAAATGGCTTTAGCCGAGATGGTGAAATTCTCCAGTATTCCAGTAAAAGTGAGCATTAACGAGTACATCGAACTAGCAAAAAACTATTCGACACCTAAGTCTGGCCAGTTTATTAATGGTATTTTAGACGTCGTTTCGAATCGCCTAGTTCACGAAAAAGTGATTACTAAATCAGGTCGAGGATTAATCGACATAGCTAACAAATAACATGAGCAAATCATCAAGATCTTTTTGGGCCTTCGTCGTAGGTGCTGCAGCCGGAGCTGTAGTGGGTATCTTATACGCTCCAGATAAAGGAGAAAATACCCGTAGTAAACTGTATTTTCAATTGAATAAATACCGTGATCAATTAAAGCAGTTGATTAATGATATCGTGGACGGGAAAGAGGTTATTGAAACTTCTGCAAAATCAGAAGGTAAAAAAGTCGTTCAAGACGCGAAAATCAAGGCAGAGAAATTGCTAGAGGACGTGGAAAAAATGATGACTCAGATTAAGGCCAAATAAGATGCGTTCTATTCTCCTTTTTTTCTGTCTACTGGGGACCATGTCCTGCACGAACCAGCAAAAGGAGGCGAACAATGCCACCGAAAATGCCATCCCGGCAGCCTTAAAACCGAGTGCAGAAAAACACCCCATCCTGAAAGTGGACAAACCCGTTGTTTCTTTAGGACGTTTAGTAGAGGGAGATAGTGTTTTTCATACCTTTAACTTTAAGAATACGGGGAATTTACCCTTGAAAATTATCTCAGTAAATGCCTCATGTGGTTGTACCACGCCTAAATGGAGCACAGAGGTGATTCAACCCGGCAAAAAGGGATTTATTCGCGTGAAGTTCGATTCGAAAGGAAAAGAAGGCAAATTGCAAAAAACCATTACCGCCTACTGTAATACGCTGCCCGCAGAAAACAGAATGGCATTTAAAGTAGAAGTAGTACCTAAAAAATAAACACATGTTATTATTACAAGCACAAAGTCCAGCGTACATGCAAATTATCCTTTTCGGAGGTATTTTCGTCGTATTTTATTTCTTCATGATTCGTCCACAGCAAAAGAAGGCGAAAGAAGCGAAGAAATTTATTGAAGAATTAAAGACTGGTGACAAAGTGGTGACCATCGGTGGCGCACACGGAACGGTCGTTACGATTCGCGAAAAGACGATCGTAGTCGAAGTAGACTCAAGCAAAGGGGTTCGGATGGTTTTCGAGAAAACGGCGATCTCTAAAGACGCTTCATCTCGCCTAGAAGAGTAATTCAATGGATACAGGCCTGAAACCTTTCATCGGAATTACAGGCGGAATAGGATCCGGCAAATCAACCATTTGCCGGATTTTTTCGTGTCTAGGGATTCCTGTTTTTGAAGCGGACAAAGTAGCGCGAGAAATATGCGAGAAGGATGCTGGGGTGAAGGAAGCTATTATCGCGGAATTTGGTCCTAAAGCCTACCTTCCAGACGGTTCCTATAACCGCGCTTGGATCAAAGGCCTCTTACAAAAATACCCAGGTGATGTCGCTCACCTCAATGCCATCATACATCCCGCCGTTCGTTCCCAAGCTTCAGAATGGATTTTAAATGCCCCAGAAGCCCCATTTTGTTTATACGAATCCGCCCTCATCACACCGCGCACGAAGCCTGATCACATCACCCAGATGATCACCGTGGATTGTCCCTTACCGGAGCGCATTCAGAATGTCCAAAAAAGAAGTCGTATGAGTTATATGGAAACCATGCAAATAATCGATTTACAACCGCAACCTAAAAACTACCTTTGGGGAGCTGATTTTGTGATTCAAAACGGGAAGAACGACCGCGTATTTCCTCAAGTAATGAACATATTGAAAGCCTTTACTTGTTTTGTGCTTTTGTTAGCGGGCCCAGCGGCTTCAGCGCAATTTACTGCCTCCCCTGGGCAGCTAAAGGCTATGACTTTCAATGTGCGATTAGATACAGAATCGGATGGCGCAAACCAATGGAAATACCGCGCGAAGCATTGCGGAGAATTGATACGCTACCATCAAGCAGATATTATCGGATTACAGGAAGCATTCTTACATCAAATCACGGATTTAGAGAAGGAATTACCTGGTTTTGGATGGTTTGGGAAAGGCCGAGATGATGGGAAAACTGAAGGCGAGTTTTCTGCCTTAATGTACCGAAAATCGAAATTCAAATTGCTTCAAGAGAAAACATTTTGGTTATCAGACTCTTCTGACAAGGTAGGTTTTGGCTGGGATGCGGCCTGCCGTCGCGTGGTCACTTGGGGCCAATTCCAAGAGATCAAAACAGGTAAAAAATTCTTTGTATTCAACACCCATTTTGATCACTTAGGCAAAGTGGCTCGCAGAGAAAGTGCGAAGCTCGTGTTACGCAAAATAGCTGAAATCGCCGGCAAATCGCCCGTAATTTTAACGGGGGATTTCAATGCCACACCAGATGACGAGCCCATACAAGTGTTAGTCGACACAAAAAATCCTGCGCACGTTATCGATGCAGAGAAGATTAGCCAAAATGGCCATTATGGACCATACAGCTCTTTTAATGGCTTCTCAAAAGAACAAGAGGGCAAGCATATTGACTATATTTTTGTCAAAAATGGGCCTTCAGTCTTACAGCATACGACCCATAGCGAAACATGGGACAATAAATATCCTACGGATCATTTCCCGGTGAGCGCGGTGATTAGAATCCCCTAAAGCATTTGGGAATTATCCCTTAAAAAGGTAAATTTGATCATGGAAAATTTTATCGTTTCAGCGCGTAAATACCGCCCTACTCTATTCGATTCAGTAGTAGGCCAAAGTCACATTACCACCACCCTTAAAAATGCCATCAAGTCTAATCACTTAGCACAGGCATTCCTATTTTGTGGTCCGAGAGGGGTAGGTAAAACGACTTGCGCGCGTATTTTAGCGAAGACCATCAATTGCCAGGATTTAGGTACAGATGGGGAAGCGTGTGGTAAATGTACTTCTTGCCATTCTTTCCAAGAAAATACTTCATTAACGATTCACGAATTAGATGCCGCTTCGAATAACTCCGTAGAGGATATTCGGAACCTGATCGATCAAGTTCGCTATCCTCCGCAAAACGGCAAATACAAAATCTACATTATTGATGAGGTTCACATGCTTTCAGCTGCGGCCTTTAATGCTTTTTTAAAGACCTTAGAAGAGCCACCTTCCTATGCCATTTTTATTCTAGCGACGACGGAAAAGCACAAGATTTTGCCTACGATTCTTTCGCGTTGCCAAATCTTTGACTTCAACCGCATTCAATGGAAAGATATGGCCTCACACCTTTCTTCCATCGCGGAAAAAGAAGGAATTACGGCGGAACCAGCGGCTTTAGAATTGATTTCCATCAAAGCGGATGGCGGTCTTCGCGATGCCCTGTCGATGTTTGACTTAAATGTGACCTTCTCCACGGACAATGCGCTGAGACATGCGGATGTACTGGAAAACTTACACATTCTGGATAGCGATTATTACTTCCAATTAACGGATTTCTTCGTGAATCAAAACCACACGGACGCACTTGTTTTATTAGATGAGATTATGCGCAAGGGTTTTGATGGTCAGCAATTTATCGCCGGCCTGTCCGAGCATTTCCGTAATTTGTTATTTGCTAAAGATCCGAAGACGCTTGCCTTAATGGAATTAAGCGAAGAGAATCGGGCGAAATTCCAAGCGCAGTCCGCGAAAACATCTGCCTCCTTCTTATTATCTGCCATGAACCTTTGCTCCCAATGCGAGATTCATTACAAAGCAGCGAAGAACGCGCGTTTACACGTGGAATTGACATTATTGAAAATCAACTATTTGCCGTCGGTTTACCAACCTACCGCATCTCAACCTGCGGTGGAGGGTGGCGCCGGAAAAAAGTCTGAAAGTAAACCGATAGCGGCAGCACCGGCTCCGGCTGCGGTTTCGGCGCCGATTGTGAATACACCTTCGGTTGCGAATATACCTTCGGTTGCGGTTACGAATACACCTCCGGTTTCGGCAGCTCCTGAAGAAGCTCCTGATGCAGCGCCTGTGGCCGTTATGGTCACACAGGAAGCGCAAGCTGAAACCCCTCCTAGACCCACCAGTCACGGATTACGCAGTGCAAAGAAAGTAGTCAGCACTAGTCAAGCCGAACATGCGGCTGAAGTCATTGCGCAGGGAAAAGTTCAAAATGAGCCCTTCACTTTTGAAGAACTTCATTTCGTTTGGACTCAAATCGCACAAGGTTTCAAACAGGGTAATTTCATCAATAAATATGTCATGATGAACCGCGAGATTAGTCTTGTCGATTCCATTATTCATATCAAGGTAGAAGGCGAGGTTCAAATGCAGCAGTTTAATGACTCGCTGAAACTGGAGTTGTTAGGCACTTTACGCGAGAAACTGAAGAATGATACCATCGATATCAGTTTAGACCTGATAGCAGGGGACGTTTCAGACAAAAAGATGATTTATACGCAATCCGACAAATACGATTTCTTATCCCAAAAGCATCCGATTCTAGTCGAGATGAAACAACGAATGGGCTTGGATCATGAATTTTAACGAATTTGGCCTTGACCAATTCCAATCCATTTCTCTGTCACTAGTTTCTCTAAGGCGAAGGGGCCTCGGGCATGAAGTTTTTGGGTAGAAATACCAATTTCAGCACCTAAACCAAACTCTCCTCCATCCGTAAAACGCGTAGAGGCATTCCAATAAACGGCTGCCGCATCCACGGTTGATAGGAAAAACTTCGCTTCTATCTCATCACTTGATACGATCGCTTCTGAATGTCGAGAAGAGTAGTTCGTAATATGTGCAAGAGCCTCAGGCAAATCTCTGACCACTTTAATCGAGCAAGCAAAATCCAAAAACTCCCGGCCGAAATCCGATTCCGTTGCTCTTTCCAAGAAGGGATAGGAAACCTGCGCTAAGGTTTCGAAAGCTACGTTATCAGCATATATTTTCACCGAATAGTTCTGCAAAGGCACTGCCACTAAGCGAAGAAATTCCGCCGCTATCGACTGATGCAATACGATGGTGTCTAATGAATTACAGACTGAGGGGCGTGAAACTTTGGCATTCACCACAATGTTAACAGCCATTGATAGTTCAGCCGAGGCAGCTACATAGGTATGGCAAACGCCAGCGCCTGTTTCAATCGTAGGCACTAAAGATTCTTTGCGAACCCGCTGAATCAAGGCCTCTGAACCTCGTGGGATAATGACATCAATAAATTTAACCGCGGTCAATAGAGTCGTCACATGCGCACGATCGGTTGGCATCAAATAGACCAAATCTGTTGAAAATCCATGCTTTTCGAGTGCTCGGTGAATCATCTGAACTAAAATGGTATTCGTATGAAAGGCATCTGAACCACCTCGTAAAACGACGGCATTTCCAGAGCGAATACACAGCGCTGCTACATCAATCGTCACATTAGGTCGCGATTCAAAGATTACCCCTACCACTCCCAGTGGAACGGTAATTTTAGACAATTCCAAGCCATTCGGAAGCGTTTTTTTCGATAAGACCTGTCCCGCTGGATCTGGCAATTGCATCACAGAAATAACACTGTCAGCTAAAGCACCTAATCGCTCTTGGGTCAACAGGAGGCGATCACGCATGGGATGATCAGTCGCTATTCGCGCAACATCCTGTTGATTTTCTTTCAAAATTTTAGCCATATTCACCCGAATCAGCTCAGCTAAACTAGCTAACACCTCATTACGCGAATCGCCATTCGCCATCGCTAAAGAAGACGCAGCAAAACGGGTACGTTGAAATTGGGTTAGTATAGGTGACATTAACGTAAAATTTTGATTTGCTGAACGAGCCCATCCTCCATCTTCCAGGAGAGTAGGTAAGTTCCGGCAGGAAACATAGACAAATCAAGCGATTGAATCTGCTCTCCTGACCCAAAATTAGCGTTTTTAGGGGACAAAATCATACGACCCATCGCATCAGAGATAAAATAGGTCACAAGTGATGGTTTATCTAAACTGAATTTCCATTGAAATAGTCCAGAAGTGGACGGATTGGGATACACGATGGCTGAGGCATCTTCTTCGCGCACAGCCAAAATAGGGCTATCGAAGACGGCCATTTGGGCATCTAACCAAACCAAGCGTCCCTGAATCCAGTTTTTCAACCAATTCACTTCATCGCTCAGGCTAGCTCCTACATAATAATTAGGCCAGATTTTTTTACCCATTAAGGGGTATTTTTGGAAATTTCTCGTCAATGGATCCTTCAATGCAATTTGCGCCGAATCAATGGTAGCAAAAAGGGTGTTCGTATTCAAAAAGCTAGATCGAACCGCCTTCCAACGCGTTGCTAAGGCTTTACGAAAACTCGCATCCTGCATTAATTTATTCCACCAAAAAGGCACTTGCCAATAATCGTTTTTGCCCCCATCATTCTCCATTGCCTTGTACACAAAACCATCTGTCTTCCAACCTTCTAGATAATCCGCATTACCTAAAGCGATATTAAAATCCCAGGCGGGCCCCATCTTGATCTTTCCACCCAAAGATTCTTTGTCCTTGTACAGATACGTACTCAAACGATAACCATCAACATTTCTAGTCACCTCGTTTAGAATGAAGTAATTCACGAAGGAGGAAACGTCCATATAGTCCCGAAAACTTGCTTTCGGATCATTCATATCCTCCGTCATCAATTTATTTTCCCAATTATTGATATAATCACGGATGTAAATCAATTGCTGTTGTGTGATGATGCCGTACTGAGGATATTCGATTTGAAATTCACATTTTTGAGTAGCGGTAATACCTGAGGTATAATTGCTTTTCCAAGAGGAAGATGGAGAGCCGCTACTTTTATCAATTTTAAGCAAATAGCCTCCAGTCACATCATCCCCTGCATTTTCAGTGGGATATAAATCCGAGATGGGTACTCGATTTTTGCCTTGCTTCACTTTCTCCATGAGGACGTACACGCCACGGTACTCATCGTTGATGATGAGTTCGACAAATTTGGCTTTGCTATGCAATAATCCAATACGGCCCGCCAAACTTTGAGCGATGAAATCACGCATAAAGGAGCGGTCATTATAAGAAGCATTTAGCACCCAATCCGATTCCTCAAGCATCTGAACAAGCGACAATCTCTTTGATTTAACACCTGTAGAGTCTGTCCACAATTCAATACCATACGGCTTTTTTACTAAACCCGGCAGGAAGTAGAAATCTGCTTGCGAGGTAGATCCTCGGAATTCCACCCCGGCCACCGTGGAGATAGTGGGCGTAGAAGATACTTGATTTAATTGGCCAGGCCCCTTATCAAAAATCTCCATCTGAACGGGGATTTTAGGCTCATCCTGTATGACACGCGTATTCGTGTTAAACCGGACGATGGGGAGATTGGAGACGCTCAGACTTTGGGAATAAAGAAAAGAAGGCAAAAGGAGCAGAAAGCAAATCAGGTGTTTTTTCATCTAAAAATCGTAACCCAACGTTAAGTAAGTAGCGGGGGATTTCACCTCCTTATTTTCTATACCAAAGGCATAGTCAAATTTTACAAAATAACCGAAAATGGTAGCACGCGCGCCCAAACCGTATCCCATTAAGAATGGATTCCGGTAATCCGTCACCGTAGCTTGGAAAGGGTTCGTATTTCCACCATACACATTTGTATTAAATCCATTCGTTTTCGCGAAGGGACTCGATCCAGACCAAGCAGTCCCCACATCTGTGAAACCTACCAATTGAACGGAGTTTAGAATCGACGAAGATTCGATCGACATCAACGAATTTACCGGCATCCTTAACTCCACATTCAAGAGTAAATGACTGTTTCCACTTAATTTGTTTAAGGCAAATCCACGTAAAGGAGCCGCAAAATGACTCATAAACACATCTCTTTGTGCTAAATTGGCTAATCCTAAAGGGGATTCCTGTGTTCTAGCTTCTTGTTGATTAAACAACCAATTCTCCAACCCGCCTAACATCGTAGCTTGCGTTTTAGACCCTAATTGATGGGATGCAGAAAAACGAGTGGCTACATAAAAGGAATTAGACAATTTCTTGTAGTACCGTGCATCCACCCCTAAACGTACAAAATCACCCGAGTTAATCACCTCTTTATGCCCTTCCGCTGAAAGACTAATCCGCATACCCGTACGCAGGTTTTCACCCATTGGAACCGTGGAATCGAAAACATAATTGATTAATGTCCCCGCATAACCTGAATAATCCTCAGGATTAGTCAAGGAAAATTGAGAAAATGAGCGGTTCGTAGAATACATCCCCGTAACAGACAAACGACTCAATAGATTGAACGGATAGGTCGCGGTCAAGGCAAATCGATTAAATCGAATCTTTTGTGATGCCGTTTCCGTATCTTGGCCTAACACCTTCCGGTCATATCGAAAGTTCCAATCCAGTTTATTGGCTAAATAGCTATACTCCCCCCAGATATCCGTATTCCGTAAATTTGCCGTCAAAAAAGCCCCTGCCTTAAATAAATGATTCTCCACTAAGTCATTTGCTTTCACTTCATATCCATAGCCGATTCCCCTAATGGGGTCTGACTTAAATTGACCCTCTGAGCCATTCATGACGAATGAACTTTCATAGTCCAAAGGTCCAATGAGCTTACCTGGCTCTCTTTTTAAGCGAATACTTTGCTGGCGCTCTAGTCGAGCTCTTCTTGATTTTTTAGCTACATCCGTTGTCTCTGAAACTACTTGATCCACAGCAGCCATTGCGACCGGATCCAAGACCGTAGGAATCCAGGTAGAATTAGTCAATTCATCTATCGAAGTCCAAGCATAGCGTGCAATTTTATCCGTCAAAATCACTCTTTCCTTACTAAAAATTCCCGTGGGAGTTAATTCGAAATTTTCCCAAGCCACTGAACGAACAGCCATTTGCTGAAAGGTGGTATCCCGCCATTGGAAACGGATAAGTCGATTCCCATTGCTTTGGGCTTGTAAAAAATAGGCCACAGAGTCCGATCGAAATTGAAAATTAGAGAGCTTTCCAGAGGTTGAAAACAAACGGGATGGATTCTCAGGCTCCTCAGGACTCCAGACAAAAGCGGACGTAAATGGAGCCGCGGGCGCTGGCAATGAGTCCACATACCGATCCGTTAAATACAAAATTCGGTTATCAGGTAGCCAATGTGCTTCCGTTTCATCAAAAGCATCCTTCGTCACTGGATTCAACCGATTGCGCTTCAAATCATAAATCCCTACGTCTACTTGACCCTTATCTAACACCCGGACTAACATTTTAGCCCCGTTCGAGGACATTTTTACCTCCAAATAAGACAAGTTCGCAATCTTCTTTTTGTCCTCCCCTCTCACTTTTCCCGCTTTATCTAAGCTGAAATTCTTTAGCCACGTATAGCCTTGATCAGCAAACAAGACAGCTAAGGAATTGGCACCATACCAAGACAGTAGAGGCCCCTTGCCATCGGAATGGCGATCCACCTCTTTCAAGCCAGATTGCAAAATAACCTGGGTTTTAGTCGACCCAATAGGATGTAAATAGACACTGTAGCGACCTGCGTCATCACTCACCCAAACTTCGTATTTGCCATCTGGACTCACGCGATAGGAGTTCATTAAAGTGGTTTTTCCTTGGTATTCTTCCCAAGCAAATACCTTCTGCGAATTAACCTCTAGTTGTTTCGCATCATTCAAGTAATAATCAAACCACTCTTTTAAAAACTTCGAAAAAGGCTTTCGAATCGTACTAGAAACGCTGGATTGCTCATTTCGAATGATCCGCGTCAAATTTAAAATATTGCCTATCGCCTGTTTTCCGTAAGTAGACGCTATGTAGGACCATATCGATTGACCCAGTAGCTCCGCTTCTTTTCCTTTTGCTAACGGAAGTTTGCGAATCTTATTTTCAGAAATGATTTGATAGGTAAAACGACGCATTTCTGGGGAATCCCCTGCCGCAATGTAAGCAGCCATTCCGAGCACGTACCAGTCCGAAACCGTTAGAAGTAGCGAATTTTGCAACACATCTTTGACGGAGCCTCCAAACAATAAATCATGTAAATAAATACGCGCTACTTGCTTCGTTAACTCTTGCTTAAAAGCTCCTAAATTATCTTTAAAAGCAATTTCAATTCGAAAATTCGCTAAATTCTCCTTTTCTACGTCTTGTACATTCACTAAGGAAATGCCGCCATTACTCTGCAACCACGTTTCGTGATTGGGATACATAAATACTTTGATTTTTTGCACCGGGGAATAGGAAATCAACTCGGTGACACGCACAAAATCAGCTTCTAAATAGGCCAAAGTAGATTTAGCCAACGCCTCATTTTTATCAAGATAATAGACCTCGAAATTAGAGCTTCCTACGAACTTCCAAGCAAATTTTTGGTATTGAATCCGGTGATTTTCAGAAATCCATTGCGCCCCTTGTGCTTTGAGCTGTATACTGCTAAAGAGTAAGACAAACACTACCGCGATAAAAGAGGTAAAATTGCGCATTGGATCAAGAGACTTTAAAACCAAATTTACAGATTTAAACGGAAAATAAATGATAAAATCGACGAATTGATACTTCCGGATGAACAGTTGATTTTCCGAGGATTTCATCGGTCCATTGTTTGGCAAAATAAGGCATCAAAGAAACCCCTTTTGATCCAAATCCGTTAAATATTCCCGCTTCCTTCTCCGAATGAAATCCCACAAAAGGCCTGCGATCCTGAGTGGCGGGCCTAATTCCCGTTTTTTGCTGAACCAATTCAAAATCCCCTACGCCCATTAAGGCTAACTTCTTCGTTAATTCTTCCAAGGCCTCCGGAGTCGTCTCGTTCGTAAACTCTTTCCAACCATAGGTCGCCCCCACCTTAAAATGCCGAGAACCTAACGGCACAATAAATCCATTCTTGTTCAAAATATAGTCCTCAGATGGCACATCGCTTCGAATCTCCATCAACTCGCCTTTAGCCGGCAAGAAAGGCAAACTAGACCAAAGTGGATTTTGCTGACCGTGAAATCCCTCACAAAAAATCGCCTGACTTCCGGTGTATTCTGACTCTACGAGCAATCCCTTCGATGCAAAATAGGCGCGAGAAACGCGTAACAGAGTTACGACATCTACCCAGCCTGCCTGTTCCACCCAAACACCGTTTGACTCCCAACGCAAATACGAATGATGTATCTGTTCTTTTCTCTCCACTAACCAGCTCTTCATTTCCTCATTGGCAAAGGGACGGAAAAGCGGCATTGGAAAAAAGAACCGCGTTCCTAAAATCGCCTCTAAGCGCGGGTAATAGTCAAATAGATAGGGAAATAATTCATCCGCCAGCCAAGTCTGTTCTAATTTTCGGCCCGTTACCGGGTTAAAAATTCCACCCGCTGCTTGAGAAGAAGTAAAGTGAGTCGAAGGCGAATCCCAAATTTTAAAGGGTATTCCTGCCTCCAAAAAATGGTGGGCTAAAATGGTGCCAGCTAAACCCTGGCCTACAATGATGTAAGGATTAGCGCTTTTCACCTTGCACGCGACGAACGTGATCTAATACAAATTCCACTTGCTCATCCATCGTACGGTAAGAGGTATCTAAATCGATGGCATCAGCCGCACGCTTCAAAGGGCCTTCGCTGCGATTCGAATCAATCTCATCCCGCTTGCGCAAGTTTTCAACAATTTCTTCTAAAGGAAGATCTTCGCCTTTTTGCAAAAGCTCTAATTTGCGGCGTTGAGCGCGAATGTGCGGCTCAGCCGTCATAAATATCTTTAATTCAGCTTGAGGAAAAACGACCGTTCCTATGTCACGACCATCCATCACGATAGCTTTCTTCTCTCCCATCCGTTGCTGTTGAGCCACCATCGCATGACGAACCTCAGGAATAGCGGCCACTTGGCTCACTAAATCTGAAATGTACATTTTGCGAATCTCTGCCTCTACATTCTCCCCATTCAAAATCGTATCTGAAGCCTGCTTCGAAGGATTGAATTCAAATGTTATCTCGACATGTGCTAACGCTTCTTTCACAGCTTGCAAATCTGCTGTATTCACTTGTTGACGGTGAAAATACAGCGCTACCGCGCGGTACATCGCTCCGGTATCTAAGAAAGCATAATGTAAAGCCGCTGCCACGTGACGGGCTGTTGTACTTTTTCCACAAGAAGAAAAGCCATCTAAGGCGATAATAATATCAGACATGCACAAATTGGTTAATGGCCTTAGCAACAGCTTTTGGCGCTTCGTAGGTTCCTTGATGGCCTACGTTTGGCAAAATTACAACCGATTTCTTTACAAAACGAGTAATGGACTCCGGAGAAATCAAAGCGTCTTGCTCTCCTAAGATAAATAGAAAGGGGATATTGGACGTTTGAACAAAAGTCGTAAAATCGCTTCGATCCCTCATCGCTTTGGTAGCTGCAATTAAGCCGGCTGCGGGCAAAGTTCGGTACCTCTCTGCTAAAGTAGCTATCAGCTCCTGAGATACGGTAGCAAATAAATTAGGCAAGAACGGCCCGATAAAAAACGCCGTACCCTTTTTTTCGAGCAAATCAGCTGTTCTATCTCGGTTGATTTTCTTTTCCTCTGTGTCTGCCAAAAAAGTGGAATGTAGCATCACCACTTGCTTCACACGATCCGGAAATTGAGACGCTATTTCTAAGGCAATGTAGCCGCCCATCGAATGACCGACCAGGATAAAATTGGCCTCTGAAGGCAATTGAGCAACTATTTTTCGCGCATAATCTGCTAAAGTGGCGCAATCAGTCCATTCTGCATACGCAGGACAAATAGTGGGAAATGGCCAGGTGTGGAAAGGCAAAAAGTCTGCCCACACCCGTTCATCTTCTCCAAAACCATGCAAAAATACAAGCTGAGTAGCTAGCATATTAAGCGACCACTTTCATTTGATGGAATACCGTTCTTTCGAACTTCGATTTCGCATAATTCAAATCCACCTCAAAGGTCTTCATTTCAGTCTGCGAAGGAATTTCATACATCGCATCGGTCATTACCGCCTCCATAATGGAACGCAAACCACGAGCACCTAATTTATATTGCATCGCTTGTTCTACCATATACACCAGCGCATCAGGCTGGAAGGATAATTTAACGCCTTCCATCTCGAAAAGCTTCTCGTATTGCTTCACAAGTGCATTTTTAGGCTCCGTCAAGATCGACAATAAGGCTGTCGTATCTAATGGATTTAAATACGTCACCACTGGAAGACGACCTAATAATTCTGGGATTAGACCAAATGATTTTAAATCTTGTGCTGTCACATACTTCATGATCTGGTCCTTCTCGAACGATTCATGGAAAGTATCATGTCCAGAGAAACCGATTGGGCGAGAGTTCAAACGCTTCGCGATGTGGCGATCGATGCCATCAAAGGCACCACCACAGATGAATAAGATATTCTCGGTGTTGACGGCGATCATTTTTTGGTCTGGATGCTTACGTCCCCCTTGCGGCGGTACATTCACAATAGATCCTTCTAATAATTTCAAAAGCGCTTGCTGAACTCCTTCACCCGAAACATCACGTGTGATGGACGGATTATCTGATTTACGCGCAATTTTATCAATTTCGTCGATGAAAACGATACCGCATTCGGCCTTCTCTACGTCATAGTTTGCAGCTTGCAATAGACGCGTCAAAATCGTTTCCACGTCCTCTCCCACATAACCCGCTTCCGTTATCACGGTCGCATCGGCGATACAGAAAGGAACTTGTAATTTTTGGGCTAGCGTCCGAGCCAAATACGTTTTTCCCGTACCGGTCTCCCCTACCATCAAGATATTCGATTTTTCGATCTTCACCTCGTCATTCGAAGGAGCCTGCATCAAACGCTTGTAGTGGTTATAAACCGCTACCGATAAATGCTTCTTCGCCTCTTCTTGACCGATGATGTAACCGTCTAGGTATTCTTTTAAATCCTTTGGCTTCACTAATTCAAACGAATGTTTCGTGCCTGCTTTCGCCGCAGCAGCTACACCCATTTCCTCTTTTACCACCTCATAACCTTGCGTTAAGCAATTATTACAAATGTGGCCATCGATACCAGAAAGCAATAAACCCACCTCGTTTTTAGGACGACCGCAGAAAGAACAACTCGTTTTTTTACTAGCCACTAGACAGTTCTCGTTAAAATCTCATCAATTAAACCATATTCTTTCGCCTCTGCTGCTTTCATCCAATAATCGCGATCTGAATCACGTTCGATATCTTCGAATGATTTACCTGAGTGCTTCGCTAAAATTTCGTATAATTCTTGGCGAATTTTAACGATTTCACGAGCGGTGATTTCGATGTCACGTGATTGACCTTGCGCACCACCGGATGGTTGGTGAATCATCACACGTGCATGCTCTAAAGCAGAACGCTTTCCGGCTGCACCACCCGCTAATAAAACGGCACCCATGGAGGCAGCAAGTGAAGTACAAACCGTCGCCACTTCTGGACGGATGTAATTCATCGTATCGTAGATACCTAAACCAGCGTAAACAGATCCGCCTGGGCTATTGATGTACATCACAATGTCTTTTTTGGCATCCGTAGACTCCATAAATAACAATTGTGCCACAATGATATTGGCCATATAATCATCCACCGGAACACCCATAAAAATGATACGGTCCATGATTAGACGAGAGAATACATCGATTTGAGCAAAACGCATTGGGCGTTCCTCAATGATGTATTGTGTCATATCTTCGATTTGGTGCATCGGACGACTGCCGATGTTATTCATATATTGATCAACCGCAAGACCGTTCAAACCTCTGTGGTGAACCGCGTACTTACGAAACTCTTCTGATGATAACTCCTTTGGATACATAGATTTCAATGTTTAAAAATCAAATTTAGACTTTTTTAGAATTTATACTACCTAGAACACAAATATAAGAACCTTTGTTCACAGAAAACCCCGCAATTTGCGGGGCTTCCAAAAAATAGCAGGACAATGTTAAAATTAAAGCGCCGCAGCGATTTCTTTAAACTTGTCTACGTCGATTTTCGTCACTTTGTGAGGAACATTCGCTACGATCGCAGCAGATACTTTGTCTGCGAACGCTTGATTGTATAAGTTCATGAAGTTATCTGACTTCGACTTATCGCTTAAGTAACCCATCGCGATTTTCTCAATCATTTCTTCGATACCTGGCTCGTTAGACGATAAATAACCGCCAAACTGCGCACGAACCATATCTTTTGCTTTCTCTACTACCTCTGGATATTCTACTTTCACGTCGAATTTCTCAGCGATTTCGTTCTTGATTAAGTTCCAACGCATATCTTTCTTCACATTATCAAAATCTTGATCGATTTGCTCTGGAGTGAATTTTCCTTCGTTGATACGGATTAACCAAGTGCGTAAGAATTTCTCTGGTAAGTCAATTTTAACTGCGTCTAAAATAGCTTTCTCAGCGTCAATACGCAATAAGTATTCAGCCTCACGCTTGTAGTTCTCTGTAACGATTGTTTCTACTTGCTCGCGGAATGATTTCTCATCTGTCGCTTTTCCAGCACCTAATACTTTGTCAAAAAACGCCACGTTTAATTCCGAAGGAACTTGGCGTGTGATATCTTCTACTACGAAGGAAACCTCTCCTTTCAAATCAGCTACTTCATCTTCTTTCTTTCCAGTTGCTAAAGCTAAAGCCTTTGCATCTACGAATACTTTATCAATCGCAAATTTCAACGTATCGTCTTTTTTCGCACTGATGAACACTTTCTTCGACTTATCGTTGATCGCGTGCATTGGGATCGCAGATTTCTCTACCCAATCACCTTGTGTAAACGTCCCGAAAACTAAATCACGGTCTTCTACTGATTCTGGGTGTGTTTGATCACCAAATTGCTTCTTCAAGTTTTCAATCGTTTCTTCGATTTCTTTCTTGTCTGCTTTGATTTCGTACGAGTTGATAGCTTTGATTTTGGCCAAATCCACCGTAAAATCTCCGTGGAAACCTAAATCATAGTGGAACGTAAATTCCGTATCTTTTTCCCAGTCGATCGCATCTGCCTCTTCTACAGCTGGCAAAGGCTCTCCTACTAGGTTCAATTTATTTTCTTTGATATAATCAGAAACTTCATGACCTAACATGTGGTTGATTTCGTCTACTAGAGCAGATTGACCGTATAATTTCTTCACAAGAGCCGCTGGAACCATACCTGGACGAAATCCTTTGATGGATGCTTTCTTGCGATAATCTTTCAATTTTGCCTCTACTTTTTCCGCGTAATCTGCTGGAGATACCACTACAGTCAAACGACCTTCTAAATCTCCTGCCTTGTTAAGTGAAATGTTCATTTGTTCTTATTTATAATTAGCCTTTAAAATAAAACCCTCAAAACCTTTTTGGTGTTGAGGGCTTGCCATTGGTACGGGTGAAGGGACTCGAACCCCCATGCCTCGCGGCGCCAGATCCTAAGTCTGGTATGTCTACCAATTCCACCACACCCGCGAATTTGGAGTGCAAAGGTAGTCAGCAATTTTAAAAATTCAAAAGCTTTTAAATATAAATATTGGATTAACTTTGGGCAAAAATAAACCTGTTATGAAATTCAGTCGTTGGTATGTCGCTTTAATGGCTTTCCTGGTCGGGGTTATTGCCACATTCATTTATTTAACTGAAACTTTTAAGTAGCTATGCAAGCACTCGATTGGATCGTTTTATTGGCTACTATTGGTGGAATTGTGGCGTATGGCAGCTGGAAAGGAAAGCAAACGAAGCATTCCTTGCAGGGTTTTCTGTTAGCAGATCGGGAACTTCCTTGGTACCATATTTTACTTTCCGTGATGGCCACGCAGGCTTCTGCGATTACCTTTTTATCCGTTCCAGGCCAGGCTTACCACGATGGAATGCGTTTCGTGCAGTTCTATTTAGGATTACCCATCGCCATGATTATCCTGTCGGTGACCTTCATTCCGCATTATTTTTCGCTTAAAGTATACACCGCCTACGAGTTTTTAGAGAATCGTTTTGATGCCAAAACCCGGGTGCTCACCTCCCTCCTCTTCTTAATTCCGCGTGCCTTATCGACAGGTGTAACTATAGCCGCTCCCTCTATCATTCTTTCCACCTTACTAGGATGGGATTTAACCTGGACCAATGCCGTGACAGCGGCTATCGTAACCGCTTATTGTATGCTAGGCGGATCTAAAGCGATCTCCTATACACAGATGTTACAAATGGCTGTTGTCCTCGTAGGAATGGTTTTCGTGGGGGTTTACATCGTTGCGCAACTTCCGGACGAAATCGGCGTAAAAGAGTCTTTACAGATTGCGGGTAAGATGGGCAAAGTGAATCTGATTGATTGGAAATTTGATTTGAATAATCGCTACAATATTTGGTCTGGGATCATAGGTGGCTTCTTTTTACAGTTATCGTATTTCGGTACGGACCAAAGTCAAGTAGGCCGTTATCTTTCTGGAGTATCTGCTGGTGAGATCAAAAAAGGCCTTTTAATGAACGGTTTCCTCAAGATTCCGATGCAGTTCTTCATCTTGTTAGTGGGTATTTTGGTATTCACCTATTACCAATTTAATGCCCCTCCTACGTTCTTTAATAAGAATACGGAAGCGGTTTGGTCTACAGTTCCAGGACATCAGGCCATTGATCAGGAGAAAGGAGCGATTTTCGAGGCTAAGAAATCAGCCATTCTACAAAAGGATTATTCCCGGTTGAATGACCTAAATAAACAAGCCGCGGCTACTCAAGAGAAAGCCGTAGCCCTTTTAAAAACAGCAAACCCAGAGACAGAAGCCCAAGACACGAATTACATTTTCTTGCACTATATCATCAATCAACTTCCCATCGGGATTGTGGGTTTCCTCATCGCGATGATATTGCTGTCGTCGATGGGTTCGATGGCCTCGGCTTTTGGGTCCTTGACCTCTACTTCGATGGTCGATATTTATGAACGATTTATCGCGCCTGACCGTGGAAATCAGCATTATTGGTGGATTTCGAAACTCATCACCTTAGGCTGGGGTGTGCTTTGTTTAGTCGTCGCGACTTTTGCGGTGAATATGGGAAGCCTGATAGAAGTGGTGAATATTCTAGGCTCTTGGTTTTATGGTACCATTTTAGGCATATTCCTATGTGCCTTTTATTTGCCTAAAACGACGGGAACGCAAGTTTTTATTGCCGCGCTCATCGCTGAGGCTTTCGTGATCTATGCTTGGAAAGTAGAGTGGATGGCTTTTCTTTGGCTAAACGTATTAGGCTGCTTACTTGTAATGGCAATCGCCTTTATTTTAAGTCTTATTTCGGGTCCAAAACAGACATCGAAAACTTCACCGGAATAACCGGTTTCTCGTCATAGGAACGCTCCTTTTTGATGGAATCAACAACTGCCATCCCTTTGGTGACTTTGCCAAAAACCACGTATTTTCGATAAAAACGACGGGCTTGTTCGGAATCTGTCACAATGAAAAACTCGGTAGGTGACGAGGATTGAAGTGGATTCCCTTCATCATAGCGAGCCATCGCAATAGTTCCTCTTTCAGGTCGCAGCTCATCCAAATACTCCGCCGGAACCAAGTAGTTCAAGCGATCAAAATACTCTCCTCCGCCCTGTATACCAATCTCATACACATTGCGGTAGAAGTAGCGGTCTTTGAAATAACCCATCTTCACCAGGCGGATAAAGTTCACGGAATGCAAAGGTGTTCGATCATCTAACTCAAGTTCGAAGTCCCCTAAACGTGTTTCTACCTTTATCTTGCGCTCCCTATTTTGAGCTGCCTGGGCCTGCAATTCCTCCTTGACTTTGGCAGGATCAATCCGCCAATTAGGCTTGCACGCAAAAATCAAGAAAGAGAATAAGATCAGGTAACGCATAAAAAAAGGGGGCCTTTCGAGCCCCCTAAATTAAATAAAATTCTAGACTAAGCGTGAGATGCTTTCTTTCCGAAGAAATAAAGACCTGCAAAAGCCACGATCAAGATCGATGGAAATAACACCATTTGCGCCATTGTAGCTTGACCTGCAGCTAATGCGACTGCATCACCTGTCATTGTCTTAGCAGCCTCAGCTGTATTGGCATCTAACCAAGAACCGATGATAGGTTGGAAGATTGATGTTGCAAACATACCCATACCACCCATAATCGAAAGACCAAAAGCGCCTGTCAATGGAATGTTTTCTGCTACATAACCGATCATAGTTGGCCAGAAATAGCATACACCTAAGGCGAAGATAATCGCTGAAACGTAGACCATATTACCTGTAGCTCCGCTCATTAAGTAAACACCAACTGCGGTTAAGATAGCCGAAACTAATAATACGCCACCAGCATCTAATTTGTGAACAATTGGGCCAGCGAAATAACGACCTACGGCCATTAAACCTGTTACGATCGCTAATATGATCATTGGACTAGCTCCTGCTTGACCCATAATTGGCCCAATCCATTGTTCCGGACCGAATTCCGAGATCGCTGTTAAAGCCATACAAGCTAACATGAATAGGTAGATAGGAGATAACATCGCTTTGAAGTTTTCACCTGTCGAAGCACCACCCTCTACTTTCGCTACTGGGAATGCTTGACCATAGAATAAATACGCATAAATAACCGCTGGAACTAAGATAGCCGCGATTTGCAATTGCCAGCCCATGTTGTTGTCTGTCATAAATTGAGACAATAAGGTCGCAATTACGATACCACCTGGGAACCACATGTGGAAACGGTTTAACATTTTAGTCTTGTCCTTTCCTTCAAACATATCAGAAATCATCGGGTTACAAGCAGCTTCTACCGTACCATTACCGAATCCTACGAAGAATGTAGATAACAATAAAGTCCAAAATCCACCTGAGAAAATCGTCATAATCAGACCAATCACGTGCGTAAAGAACGCCACCCAAATGATTTTTTTAGGTCCTAAGACATTGTATAAAGGTCCTCCGATAATCATCGCGATAGGGAAACCTAGGAAAGCCATTTGGTTTACGTAACCTAATTGCTCGTTATCCAATTGGAAACTAACTCCTAGCTGAGTTAAAACACCTGCACGAATCCCGAAGGCCATAGAAGTGGTGATGAGTGCAAAACATGAAGCCAAAAATAATCGATTGGCATTAACCGTTTGATTCATAATTGTTTGGGGTTTAGATAAATAGTTTAGATTGGTTATTCTTAAAAAAATTAAATTCTTCATTGGAAAAATCGTAACAAAAAAACAAAAAGTTTTTCGGATAATGGCATCTAGAGGCAATTATTTTTACAATTATCTCAAAAAAAGAGCGATTTAGAGGCTATAAAACCAAATTTTGCTCTATTTTTGTGACATATCTAAATCTATAATAATTATGATTCAAGGAGGTTCTGCTACACAGGCAAAATCACGCCAAAGTAGGAAAATCAGAATGGGAATGATCGGCGGAAGTCAAGAGGCTTTCATCGGTGCAGTTCACCGTCGCGGTTCCCAATTAGACGGAGAAATCGAATTAGTTTGCGGCGCATTTAGTTCCAGCGCAGAAAAATCAAAAGCTACCGGAGAAGCCCTTTATCTTCCAGAAAACCGCGTTTACGGGTCGTATGAGGAGATGATTTTAAAGGAGAAAGAATTACCAGAAGGCGAGCGCATGGACTTCGTTTCCATCGTAACGCCTAATCACGTGCACTTCCCTGCCGCTAAAATGGCGTTGGAGAATGGATTCCATGTTGTTTGCGATAAGCCAGCGACCTTGAATCTAGCGGAAGCGAAGGAATTGAAGAAAATCATCGAGAAATCAGGTTTGATTTTTGCGTTGACCCATAACTATACAGCTTATCCGATGGTGAAAGAGGCGAAACATTTAGTGGACTCAGGTCAGCTAGGCGAAATTCGCAAGATCATCGTAGAATATCCACAGGGTTGGTTAATCGACCTAGTAGAGGCGACAGGCCAAAAACAAGCAGCCTGGAGAACCGATCCAGCGCGTTGCGGTGCCGCAGGTGCCATTGGCGACATCGGTACGCACTGCGAGAATTTGATCGAATACATCACTGGATTACATATTAAGGAGCTTTGCGCGGATCTGACGATCTTCGTGGAGGGCAGAATGCTAGATGACGATGGCAATATCTTGATACATTATGATAATGGGGCCAAAGGTATTTTACATTGCTCGCAAATCTGCAACGGCGAAGAGAACGACTTCAACTTCCGTATCTATGGAAGCAAGGCGGGGATTACGTGGCACCAAATGGAGCCAAATACGATGGTGTTTAGGACGCGCGACGAAGGAGCGCGGATCATTCGTACGGCCGTAGGCCAGCTATCTCCTGCCGCGAATGCGCATACACGTCAGCCTGCTGGACACCCTGAAGGTTATGTGGAAACTTTTGCGAACATCTACCGCAATTTTGCTTTTGCATTAAGAGCGAGATGGGAAGGAAAAGCGCAGGATCCTTTGTACGATTTCCCAGGAATCGATGAGGGAATCATGGGAATGGCTTTCATCGAGAATGTGGTGAGATCATCCCAAGACAATACAAACAAGTGGACAAAATTTGAACTATAATATAACCATGACTAAAATCAAAGTTGGAATCGTAGGAACCGGTTTTATCGGACCCGCACATATCGAGGCATTACGCCGTTTACCTAACATTGATGTAGCTGCGCTTTGCGAAGTGACCATCGAATTAGCGGAAGCGAAAGCAAAGCAATTAGGCATTGGCCGTTGGTATACGTTTGAAGAGCTATTGAAGCAAGAAGATATCCAATGTGTGCACATTTGTACGCCTAACTTCTTACACTATTCGCAGTCGAAAGCAGCTTTGTTAGCTGGGAAACACGTGGTGTGTGAGAAACCTTTGGCAAAAGACCTACACGAAGCTGAGGAATTAGTTGCATTAGCGGCTAAAACAGGCTTAGTGAATGCGGTTCACTTCAACCTTCGCTACTATCCATTAGTGCGTCAAATGAAGACGATGCGCGAGAAAGGCGATTTAGGTGAAATCTATTCGATCATGGGTAGCTATCTACAAGATTGGTTATTCTACAATACGGATTATAACTGGCGTTTAGAGCCGGACAAATCTGGTGATTCACGCGCTATCGCCGATATCGGTTCTCACTTATTAGACGTCATCGAATACATCACAGGTTTGAAAACAGTCGAAGTAATGGCTGATTTCAACACGGTACACAAAGTGCGTAAGAAGCCTTTGAAGCCAGTAGAGACGTATTCAGGCAAAATGTTGCAACCGGAAGACTATGCGGATGTACACATCAATACGGAAGACCACGCGAACGTTTTATTGCGTTTTGACAATGGAAACCGCGGTTGTGTAACTGTTTCTCAAGTTTCAGCGGGTCGCAAGAACCAATTGAAATTAGAAATTTCTGGTTCGAACAAGACATTCGCTTTTAACTCAGAATCACCTAACGAAATGTGGATCGGTAATAGAGATCAAGCGAATCAGGTGTTGATGCGTGATCCTTCTTTGGCCTACCCAGAAGCAAGCGCGTTAATGACCTTCCCAGGCGGACATAACGAGGGTTTCTCAGATACATCGAAGCAATTATTCAAGGAAGTATACGCCGCTGTAGAAGCTGGAAAACAACCGGAGAACCCGAAATACCCTACTTTCGCAGACGGTTACCGCGAATTATTAATTTGCGAGCGCATCTTAGATTCAACGCGTTCTCAACAATGGGTGAAAATCTAAACCATCAGAACATATGAAAACGATTCAAGGGCCAGCGATCTTTTTGGCACAATTTATGGGCGATGAAGCCCCTTTTAATACCTTAGACAGCATCACAACTTGGGTAGCCTCTTTAGGTTACAAAGGGGTGCAGATTCCGTCTTGGGATTCCCGTTGCATTGATTTACAAAAAGCAGCTGAGTCGAAGACTTATTGCGATGAGATCGTAGGAATGTTAGCTGCCAAAGGCTTACAAATCACCGAATTATCTACGCACCTTCAAGGTCAATTAGTCGCGGTTAACCCAGCTTATGACCTTGGTTTCGATGCATTCGCTCCAGATTCCGTGAAAGGAAATCCCAAAGCACGCACCGAATGGGCAATCCAACAATTAAAATACGCAGCTAAAGCGTCCCAAAACTTAGGTTTAAACGCGCACGCTACTTTCTCTGGTGCTTTGATGTGGCACACGGTTTATCCTTGGCCACAACGTCCAGCGGGTTTAGTAGAGCAAGGCTTCAAAGAATTAGGTCGCCGTTGGTTACCTATCTTAAATACCTTCGATGAATGCGGAGTAGACTTATGCTACGAGATCCACCCAGGTGAAGATTTGCACGATGGTGTGACATTCGAAATGTTCTTAGATGAAGTAAAAGGTCACAAACGCGCAAATTTATTGTATGATCCATCACACTTTGTGTTACAGGCTTTGGACTACAAACAATACATCGACTTCTACCACGAGCGTATTAAAATGTTCCACGTAAAAGACGCCGAGTTTAACCCAACAGGAAAACAAGGGGTGTACGGAGGTTACCAATCTTGGATCAACCGCGCAGGCCGTTTCCGTTCTTTGGGCGACGGACAAGTCGATTTCAAAAGCATCTTCTCTAAATTAACCCAATATGGATATGACGGATGGGCCGTTTTAGAATGGGAATGCTGCATCAAAGATCCTGTTCAAGGAGCTACGGAGGGTGCGCCGTTCATCGCGAGCCACATCATCAAAGCAACCGAAAAGGTCTTCGATGATTTCGCAGGAACCGGAGCAGACGAAGAGTTCAACAAAAAGATCTTAGGTCTATAAGTAAAAAGCCCCTGACGAGTCAGGGGCTTTTTTTATCCACTTACGCTTCCTCTCGAAAGACATAAATAAACCAAGCAGCAGATAACAGCACCACATTCTTAATAATGTATTGACCGGTCAGCGTCAAAGCAAAAAAGGACTGCCACGTATCTTCGACCAAAAACATTACCGGTAAAAAAGTCGTAAACAAATGCCCAAGCATCACCCAAAACGCAATTTTAGTCAAACGAGGAGACAACCACAACATTCCGATCGCACACTCCCCTATTCCTAAAATCAACAAAAACGTCTGAATGCCCATAAAGGGCTCTAACGTAAGATTGAAAAGCTTCGTCACTAATCCTTCTGCCGGAGAAGTGCCCAAAACTTTTAAAAATCCAAACCAAATATACACCACCGCGATCATCCCGCGGTTTAACCAAGCCGCCGTTACGAGGGCTTGGAGGCGTGTTTTGCTAATAGTTACCATGGTATAAAAGTATTTAATGAGGTTAAATCAAAAAATGATATCCGTCAATTAATTGGCTCCATCCGCATTCGCTTTTTGCACGGCGTAATCACCAATTGCCTTTCCGTGTTTTCCACCCATCGTACAATCCACTCGGAAGTGAATCAACCCATAGACGCGAGAATCAGAGGCTTGTTGTGCATTCGCCATAAAGGTATTCGCCCTATCCGGAAAAAAGTCTGCTAATACAGCTGCTGCTGCAAATGAGAAGGTCGAGTGACCTGACGTATAACTAGGAAAATTAGGCAACCCCACAGAGGTCTTCAAATCGAACTGTTGAGGACGAGGACTATAATAAAAATATTTTGTTTCCCAGCAAGCCACACCTGCATCCATCAAAGCCGTTCCTACATAAGCTAACATGCGTGCCATCCGAACCTCTGAATATTTTGCCTCTATACCCGCTTCGCACGCATAGCGATGCCAATGTCCTGGTGGCGTATACGAGCCTGGTCCATCTGCCCAGTAATTAGCAATGGCTGCTTGCTCTCTAGTTTGGGTTTTGTTAATGGTCTGCAATTCCGCCAAATCTTTATTAAATGCTTCGGAACCTGGCAAATAAGGAATAGCCGGACGAATCGACTCCAAGGTGGTTCTGTCAAAATTCCACGTTTTTACCGCACCATAGTTTGGCAACATCGGCGGTCTTGCGGGCAATTCTTGACTCGCCCAAACCGTCGTAAATCCGAGTGATTTTGCATGTGCGATCATATCTGGTACAATCGCTTGGTTATTTGAAGCGCTCATACCATCCGTTTTCGCTCTAGACATTACCTTAGCTGCTACGGCAGCACCTAAATTAACCCCTGCAATCACGTCCGAATTCACATTTGTCTTAGCCCAAAGCGGTACATTTTTAGCTTCCGCTAGTTTAGCCGCTAAAAAAGGTCCCTCTCCTGGAAACATCGCTAATAAAATCACATAGCTTGCTTGAGCCACCACCGCATCTTCAGATGGATAGGCTGGTAAAGTCGAAACTGGCAACAAGGGTTTAATAGAGGCATCCAAAACAGATGGTGCAGGGCGATTGTATTGGTATTTATACTTCCAGGCGCTGACTAAGGCATCGTATTGCGCCACACTCAGATAGGCTAAAGCTCTGGCTGTGTAAGGTGGATTTGCAAAAGGAAATTTAGGATCTGCCAAAGGGTCTGCCGCATTCGGCACCGGATAAACACCCTCAGCGTTCGCTGCAGGAGGAATATTATACCTTGCTGCTAATTCCCGTGCAATTTCATTCCAACGTAAAACTGAACCTGCACCCCAATAGAGTACCGCTGCTTTTTGAGAAGCCGTCACTTCGATGGACTTCAAGGAATCCACTTCTTTCTTATAAGCGGCATCTGAATTTAAGGCAGGCACTACTACTTCCGTGGAATTAGTTAATATAAATGTTTTCCAGCTACCGGCCGTTTCATCGACTTTAGCGGGAGCATAGGGCTCAATCATCGATTCTGAGACCGATTTATCGCAGGATACTAAGCTGATTAGTATCAAAAAACTAAAAATATATTTCATCTTATTTGATTTTAAACTGATACAAAACACCTATTGAAATGGACGTACTTTGGCCTACATTCTGACCATCCGTCACATATGCGACGCGTGCATTTACGCCAAATGCTTTGGGTTGGTACTTACCATAGATACCTACCGTCGTCATTGTCATATCATTCGTTAAGAATGGCATGTCATTTCTGCGGATATCATCCCCTTTCGTACAAGAGAAATGTTCCGTGAAAAATTCGATCTGGTTATCCTTTTTTAGATAGCCTATACGAAAAGCTGCATCGAAGGCATCTGGAACGGCTACCTGATCAGTTTGGTACAACTTTGAACCCGCTAAATACGCATCACGATCAGCTTTCACCTGACTTCTAGCCTGATAAGCAATAGAAGAATTCACATATAAATGCTTGGGTAAAGCATAAGAAAGCATTCCACGAATCACCATTGTTTTTGCCCCTAATCCAATCGACATGGGCATAAAATCCGGCACATAATTCGTCACTGGGATACTGAATCCCACCACACCGTGAGCCGTGATACCATGGTAGGCCTTCGTTTTTGTCTTAACAAACACAGAGGCATCCTGTAAACCTTGCTGGCCCATTAAATTGCCTTGACTTGCATCTGTCTTGACATAGGGAACCATCGCCATCACATTAATATCCCGCGTAATTCCGTAGGCAATCATAGCAGTGGCGGATTGAGTGGTTAATCTCCCTAAATTAGGGTTATCCCGTTTTAGTCCATTTTCCCAATAAGTAGTCCAAGAACTAGTGCCATAGACCAAAGCTCCACAAGCTAATTTTTTGTTCATATAGATAGCGTCATGAGGCATTTGAGCCTTTAATTCGACGAAAGCTAGCAAACAAAACAAAAGAGTACATAACTTTTTCATTTGCTTAATTTTTTAAATAATACACGATTTCCTGGGACTGATTTGTCCTAGGATAAAAAGGGAATCAAAGAAAAATTAAGCTTGCCGTGGCGGCGCGAAAAATTCAGACGAGAAGTCTTTGGTAGATAAAATAGCATGAATGGGCGCTTCTGTTGTAACAGACCATTCCATAATATAGAATACCCAGCCTGAAGACTGAGCACAATATTCTTTCACGAGGGTATTGATTAATTTCGTTTTAGCGGGAGTAGAACCAGGCTCGTCGGTTAAATGTTCGTTTACTTGCTCTGCCAAGTCGAAGAAATTCTCTCGCGCATTGCGGTCTTTCACCATCACTGTTACTAAGGTGTCATTTTCCACTTTACGCTCCTTCATTTCGTAGAACTCATCGCCTTGGCGAACGGAACCCTCTACTTCTTCTGAAGAAACCCAATCTGTTTGATAAGGTAAATTGATGGGTATTTTAACGACAACTGTCTCTTCCGTTTCTGGATCAACGGCTACGGTATTGCCTTCTGATAAATACTGCAACGCGAAACCGCCTGCTTGGTAAAGCAGCACTGAGAATAGCATTATGGCAAGTATTTTTTTCATTCAGGAGTAAAAATAGGCTATTTTTCAATGACTGTACCTAATTCTTGTGAAATATTTTTCTGGATTTCCTTCAAACGGATGAATTCAAGTAACACTTCATCCATTTCCGCTGCATCCGCTTTCAAAGAATCTAATTTGCTCAAGATCTCCTGCAAATGTTGGTCATTATACACCTTTCTAAGGCGCAATACATTCTTGTAAGCTAAATCCTCTAACAACTCTTCATCTGTGTTCACCCGAATCTCGTGCTTATCTTTCCATTCAGAAGACAAAGCGTGCTTTTCAGACGAGATATTAATCGAGAAAGATTGAATCTCTTCGTCCGTATGGTGCAAGAAGAAATCAGGCTTAGGCGCACGCTGCGCTCCAAACTCTTGTTTACAAAGATCGAGAATGCGAATAAACAAGGGCGTTTGGAAAACCGTACCTTCTAATTCATCAATTAAATAATGCACCACCGTTAAACCCGGAGCCTTTTCTGGATTGATTTCCAAATGCCCGTAATTAATCAACAAACGGACACATTCTAATTCTTGGTAATAGGCTAAATTCTGTACTTGCGCCGGCTCGTCATCATCCGCAAAAGTGGGCTCAATCAATTGACGCACCTCCGCATATTGCTGTGCGGAAATTTGCTGAGGATCTTGGCTCGCGCCCTTCATCTTTTTCAGCTGAATCTTATTCAATTCCGCTAAAAGCACATCTTCATCCATCCGCATCATCGTTGCGGTCTTTTGAATGAAAAGACTACGTTGAATGGCATCTGGTATTTTTGAAATGGATTGAACCATTTCCTTAATCATTTCGGCTTTCTTGAAAGGATCGTCCCCTGCTTCTTCTTTGAACAGATTCGCTTGGAACGAAATCACGTCCCTCGCCTCTTTCTTGATGTAGTCAATGAATGCCTCAGAACCGATCTTGCGAACAAAGGAATCCGGGTCATTTCCTTCCGGAAATACGACTAAATTCACCTGCAAGCCTTCCTCTAAGATCAGATCCATTCCGCGCAAGGCGGCTTTAATACCCGCAGAATCCCCATCATAAAGAACGGTAACGTGCTGGGTGAAGCGACCAATTAACTTGATCTGCTCGATGGTCAAAGACGTACCCGAAGACGCTACTACGTTTTTAATTCCCGCTTGATGCAAGGAAATCACATCCGTGTAGCCCTCTACTAAATAGCAAACATCTTTTGCCCGGATCTCATTCTTCGCTTGTGAGATACCGTATAAAGTAGCTGACTTGTGGTAAACTTCCGTTTCTGGAGAGTTCAGGTATTTCGCCTGGTTCTTCGCGTCGTTCCGAAGAATACGAGCGCCAAAAGCGATGATTTTCCCCGACACATTGTGAATCGGAAATATGACGCGGTTACGGAATCGATCGTAGACCTTTCCATCGTCATTCTTTTGGGTAACTAAACCCGCTTTTTCAATGATTTCTTGAGAAAAACCTTGTTTTAGGGCCGCTTTCAAGAAAGCATCCCAGGCTTCTGGGCTGTAGCCTAAATCGAATGATTGAAGCGTAGCATCAGAGAAACCCCGTTCCTTGAAATAAGGCAGGGCGATGGATTTCCCCTCGTCTGTATCGTATAATTGTTTTTTGAAGTATTCTTTCGCGTATTCGAGGATGATTAAAAGACTTTCGCGCTCATTCTGACGAACCAGCTGGTCGTCGGTCATTTCCTCTTCTTGGATGTCGATACCGTATTTTTTTGCCAAATGACGTAAGGCCTCACCGTAACCCAGACCTTCCATATCCATAATGAAACGCACAGAATCACCCGCTTTACCACAACCAAAACATTTGTAGATTCCCTTCGCTGGGGAAATAGAAAAAGACGGTGTCTTCTCTCCGTGGAACGGACAGCAAGCCCAATAGTTCGCGCCTTTCTTCTTAATCGTCACATAATCCCCGATCACGTCTGCCACCGCAGCCGTTTGCTTTATTCGCTCGACGGTTTCGGGATCAATGCGCATATTATAATAATAAGCCTGCTAAAGTAGCTGATAAATAAGAGGCCAAAGTACCTGCAATCAAGGCTTTAAAGCCTAATTTCGCTAAATCGGAACGACGAGAGGGAGCTAATTCTCCGATACCCCCGATTTGGATAGCAACCGATGAAAAGTTCGCAAAACCACACAAGGCAAAACTCGTAATGGCGATCGTCTTCGGATCCAAGGTTGCTTTCAAATGCACCATATCTAAATAAGCGACGAATTCATTCACCACCATTTTCTTACCCATCAAGGCACCAGCCACTTCGATATCTTGTGCCGGAACGCCCATCGCAAAAGCAAACACAGAGAATACTTTTCCTAAAATCGTGTTCATCGATAATTCGGGATAGTTGATCCAAGCACCGATGTGTCCTAATCCTAAATCCACTAAGGCGATCAAGGCAATAAAACCGATCAACATCGCGATCACATTCATCCCCACTTTCAAACCCTCACTCGCTCCTGCCGCGATGGCATCGACTAAATTCGCGTGTGTTTTTGATAATTCTAATTTCACTTCTCCTTCCGTCTCCGACTTCTCCGTTTCTGGGAACATAATTTTAGAGATCACTAAAGCACCCGGTGCAGCCATCAAACTTGCCGCTAATAAATACGCTGCTGGAACTCCCAAGGAGATATAAACGGCCATTACACCACCTGCGATGCAAGCAAATGAACCCGTCATCGAAGCCATCAGCTCCGAATTCGTCATGTTTTTCAAATAAGGCTTGATCATGATTTGAGCCTCTACCTGGCCTACGAAAGTGGATGCCACATTCGAAAGCGCCTCTGCCCCACTCACACCCATTAACCAGTGAACGCCTTTTCCGATAAAGGAAACAACGCGCTGAAGTATGCCTAAATGGTAGAACATATTCACTAAAACAGACACAAAGATGATCGTAGGAACTACTTTGAAAAAGAAAATATAATCATTTCCGGGACCAAAGGCCTTAATCATCAAATCACGATTCACGAGCGATCCGAACACAAATTGTGCTCCTTTATCCGCTTGACCTAATAAGGTATTGATGGAATCACCTAACCATTGGAAGAGGTTTTGGCCTGTCTCGGTCTTTAAAATAAACACCGCTAACAACACTTGCATTAAAAGACCTACGCCTACCGTCCGGTAATTGATCGCTTTTCGGTTATTCGACATCAAAAATGATACGCCCAAAATCAAAACGATACCGAGCAATCCTGTAAATCTTTCCATGTGTTGTTTGTTGGTGTAATTCGCCTATTTTGATTCTAGTTTCGTATCTAGGCTAACTGTAAATTTATCAAAAGCTAGTTCGGCAACCAAATCCTCGTCTTTGATTTCGTAAAATTTCGTATGGATATCAAAAGGTACATCGCTTTCGATTTTCCAATAGGTCCCATCCTCCTGCATCTCGTACGAATTTTTCGTATCCTGAAGATTCCAGTCTAAGATAGTAATAGCCAGATTCTTCGCGCGTGTATTCACTAATTCAAATAAGGATTCTATACGTCGGTCAAAGCTTCGAACCATCACATCCGCACTACCTCCATAAATTTTAGGATCGCCGGCATTGTGGAAATAATACAAACGTGTATGCTCTAAATACTCTCCTACAATCGATTTAATGAAGATATTCTCTGATAAACCTTTGCGTTGTGGACGAATACAGCAGATACCGCGCACAATCAAAAGCACCGGCAAACCTGCTTGAGAAGCTTTGTAAAGTGCTTCCATCGTCTTTAAATCCTGTAAAGAGTTAATCTTCCAACAAACTCCGGCCGGCAAACCTTGCTGGTGATTTTTCACCTCATTTTCGATCATCTCGATCAAGCGATTCCGCATATCACGCGGCGCCGTAATTAAATGCTCGTAATGAGTAGGCATCGAGTGCCCCGTGATTACATTGAAGAACTCGGAGATATCTTGCGTAATCCTAGTATCCGTTGTTAAAAGGCCAATATCTGTGTATAATTTGGCCGTATCCTCATTGTAATTTCCAGAGGAAAGGTGAGCATAACTCACCACGTGATTGCCCTCGTTCCGAATCACTTGCAACAACTTTGTGTGCGTTTTCAATCCCGGAATACCATAAATCACGAAGCAACCCGCTTTCTGCAATTTCGTTGCCTCCTTAATATTGTTCTCCTCATCAAAACGCGCCTTCACCTCAAACAAGACCGAAACGTGTTTTCCTTGCTCCGCCGCACGTAATAAAGCACTCGAAATTCGGGAGTTTTTAGAAATACGATACAGGGTGATCTTAATCGCTAAGACTTTGGGATCATCTGCTGCCTGCTCCAATAATTGAATAACAGGTTCAAAGTTGTTGTATGGATGATGTAATAAAATATCACCTCGTTTAATGGTATCAAAAATATCATCAATCACCACCGATTTCAGACCTAAAGCCGGTACCACAGCCGGATTAACAGCCATTTGCGTCTTAAATTCAGCGTGTTTTAAGATTTGCCAAAAAGACGTAAAATCCAATATCGAATTCTTGACAAAAATATCCGAACGGTCTAAATTCCAACGCTTTAACATTTCTGTCAACAAGAAATCCGAATGGAATTTCTCCACCTCCACACGCGTCACACGACCCAAACGACGGTCCTTGATCTTCTTCTTCACCTCATCCACAAAATCCGTATCCGAATCTTCGTGTTCCACTAAATCAAAATCTCCATTACGCGTGATACGGAACAAGGTCGTCGATTCAATTTCCACATTGCGGTACAAAACCTGCAAATGGTGGCGTATAATCTCTTCAATCGGGATAAATAACACTTTATCTTCCCGTTCAATCACGTAGAAACGCTTCAAATTCAACGGAATCTGCACAAAAGAGATCTTTTGTTCCTTCTCGTTTCGCGTCTTTTTCTTGTCTGAAAGGCCTACCGTTACAACCCCAAAAATTAAGGTCTTCGCTAGCAAACTCGGGAACGTGTGCGTATGATCGAACACCATCGGGGTCAGCATCGGGTAGATCGTCCGCTGGAAATAGGTCGCAACCTCTTCCTTTTCGTCTTCGTCTAAATCATCTAAACAAGCTAATAAAAGCCCATTTTCCGGAAATAAAGGCAAGATTTCCTCCATGAACAGACGGTGCTTTTCTTGTGTAAATTCCTGTGCATCGTTAATAATTGCCTGCTTAAAAGGCACCTCACGCAAACCGCAATAATCCGTTCTTTCTTTCCCTAAATCGATGTAATTGTACAAAGAGCCCATTCGGATGGTAAAAAACTCATCTAAATTAGAGGCCGTAATCGCTAAGAATTTTAAGCGATCAAAAAGTGACTTAGACGTATCACGCGCCTGATCCAAAACCCGCTCGTCAAACTTCAACCACGACAAATCACGCGAGATGAATTTTGATTTCGCGATGGTATCGTTCGACTTTTGGGTCGATTTATCTACTTTCCGATTTTGCTCACGCGGAGCCATCAGATTAATCTTCCAATTCGTAGGCGTAAGTAATGACAAAAGATTCCCGGCAAGGGAATCTTTTGACTCATCGTGTTTCAGTATTTTATCTAATTCACTCATATTATTCTGTAGGAACTTGATTTTTGATGGCTTGATAATCAGAACCCAAACGCCCCATTTCTGTGGCCAAGAATTTCTGGAGTTCTAAATTAAACAAGCGTTTGTCCTCCTCTGTTAAGGAATTGTAAAAGTCTTTCAATTCTTGATTGATCTTTTGCTTTTCCTCCAGCGTCTCTGCGTGAATGCCACGCAAATGATACGACTTAAAATCAAAATTCATTCTAAACGTCTACTTTAGCGTATTTAGCATTCTTCTCAATGAAGTCACGACGTGGCGCTACTTCATCTCCCATTAACATCGAGAACAATAAATCAGCTTCGATCGCAGATTCAACCGTCACTTGCTTCAAGGTACGAGACTCTGGATTCATCGTCGTTTCCCACAATTGCTCCGCGTTCATCTCTCCAAGACCCTTATACCGTTGTACGCCTACGTTGTCTTCTTTTCCACCACCGGCTAATTCTTGAATCGCTTGGGTACGTTGATCTTCTGTCCAAACGTAACGCACTTGTTGTCCCTTTTTCACTTGGTACAACGGTGGCTGTGCAATGTAAATACAGCCGCGATCTACTAATTCACGCATATAACGGAAGAAGAACGTTAAAATCAGGGTACGAATGTGACTACCGTCAACGTCCGCATCGGTCATGATGATCACCTTGTGGTAACGCAATTTATCCATATTCAACGCACGCTCATCTCCATCTTTTCCGAAAGAAACGCCTAGCGCCGTAATCATATTCTTAATCTCTTCGTTTTCGTAGATACGGTATTCCTGTGCTTTCTCTACGTTCAAAATCTTACCACGTAGAGGCAAGATCGCTTGGAACGCCCGGTTACGGCCTTGTTTCGCCGTACCACCCGCTGAGTCCCCTTCGACAAGGTAGATCTCACATGTTTCTGGATCTGAATCCGAGCAATCGGCTAATTTACCTGGCAACGAGTTCGAACCTAAAACCGTCTTACGTTGAACCATTTCACGCGCCTTACGAGCAGCGTGGCGCGCTTGAGCAGCTAAGATTACTTTGGCAACGATTTGACGAGCCTCTTTCGGATGCTCTTCTAACCAAGACTCTAACATATCAGACATCGCTGCAGAAACTGCACCAGACACCTCGCCGTTACCTAATTTGGTTTTTGTTTGGCCCTCAAACTGAGGCTCCGCCACTTTCACCGAGATAACTGCTGTTAACCCTTCACGGAAGTCATCCCCCGCGATATCAATCTTCAATTTTTCTAAGGCACCTGACTTATCTGCGTAGTTTTTCAACGTACGTGTCAAAGCACCACGAAAACCAGCCACGTGCGTACCACCTTCAATCGTGTTGATGTTATTGACATACGAAACCACATTCTCTGTGTAAGACGTATTGTACACCATCGCCACTTGAACAGGAACCCCATTCTTATCACCTTCCATATAGATAGGCTCAGAAAGTAATGGCTCACGCGTAGAATCCAAGAACATCACGAATTCGCGAAGACCTCCTTCAGAGAAGAATTCTTCCGTTTTCGCCACGCCATTCTCATCTAATTCACGCATATCCGTTAATTGAATACGGATACCCGCATTCAAGAAAGATAATTCACGTAAACGACCCGCAACTGTTTCGTATTTGTATTCTGTAACCGTGAAAATCGTCTCATCTGGCTTAAATAATACCGATGTACCTGTACGATCTGTTGTTCCTACCTCTTTTACCGGGTATTGTGGAACCCCGATTTTATATTCTTGTTGGTAAATTTTACCATCACGGCTATATACCGTTACTTTTAAATCTGTCGATAAGGCATTCACACAAGAAACACCCACACCGTGCAAACCACCAGAAACCTTGTAGGTATCTTTATCGAATTTACCACCGGCGTGAAGCACCGTCATTACTACCTCTAGAGCAGAACGCTTTTCCTTCGTGTGCATTCCCGTAGGGATACCACGACCATTATCTTCTACTAAGATGGAATTGTCCGTGTTGATCGTCACTTTGATCATATCGCAATGACCGGCTAACGCCTCATCAATCGAGTTATCCACTACCTCCCAGATCAAGTGGTGAAGACCTTTAAAACCGGTATCACCAATGTACATGGATGGACGCTTACGAACCGCCTCTAAACCCTCTAATACTTGAATATTATCTGCACCATAATTTGCCCGATCCTGAGCTGATGTATCTTGTGCTTCTGACATAATGTAATTTAATGTGTGTTAAAACGAGCTTTTTAATCGCCCGGAAATATTGTTGATTCTTAACCTTAAAAATAAAGTTTTTAACTGAATAATCCTAATGTTTGAAGTGACGAATTCCCGTCATGACCATGGCTAAATCATTCGCATCGCAGTAATCGATCGAATCTTGATCCTTTATCGATCCGCCTGGTTGCGTAACAGCCACAATACCCGCATTTCCAGCAATTTCAACGCAATCAGGGAATGGGAAGAACGCATCCGAAGCCATCACCGCGCCGTTTAAGTCAAATCCAAATTCCTTTGCTTTATCAATCGCTTGCTTTAAAGCATCTATGCGAGAAGTTTGACCCACTCCTGAAGCCAATAACTGGCCATCATTCGCTAAAATGATTGTATTCGACTTTGTGTGCTTACAAATCTTTAACGCAAACGCTAGAGCGCGCTTTTGCTCGTCTGTAGGAACACGTTTCGTCACCGTCTTGAAATCTTCCACACCTTCCATCACTAAGTCCTTATCTTGTTCTAAAACACCATTTAACAAGGTCTTGAACATTACTTTAGGGAAAGCAACTTGGTTACGCTTCAATAAAATACGGTTTTTCTTTGTCTTTAAGATCTCCAAAGCCTCCTCCGTAAAGTCTGGCGCAATTAAAATCTCACAGAACAAAGGATTGATGGATTCCGCCGCAGCTTTGTCCACGGTATTGTTTGTCGCTAACACGCCACCAAAGGCAGAAATAGGATCACAAGAAAGCGCCTTATCGTAGGCCTCTTTAACCGTTGTTCCTGTCGCTACACCACACGCATTCATGTGCTTAATGATCACGAAAGCCGTTTCAGCAAACTCGTCTAATAAAGACAAACAAGCATCTACGTCTACTAAGTTATTGTAAGACAATTCCTTACCGTGTAATTTATCAAATAGCGCCGCTAAATCTCCGTAGAATTTACCTTGTTGGTGAGGATTCTCTCCATAACGCAAGCCGTGTGCTGGCAAGGTCGTGTAGTTAGCTAAATCAGCTGTTTGGCCTGCAAAATAACGTTGAATCGCTCCATCGTAATGAGACGAAACCTGGAAAGCCTTTCCAGCAAAACGTCTACGTTCTTCTAACGTAGTAGAAGTAGAGCTGTGTGCTGCAAAAATCGCCGCTACCTCCGCGTATTGATCACGAGAAGAAACGATTAATACATCATTAAAATTCTTAGCTCCACCACGGATTAAAGAAATACCACCAATGTCAATTTTCTCAATAATATCTTCATCAGAAGCTCCAGATGCTACTGTTTCCTCGAATGGATACAAATCCACCATCACTAAATCCAAAGCAGGAATGTCATATTGTTTGGCCACCTCCACATCAGACGCTAAGTCACGACGGTGTAAGATTCCTCCAAAAACCTTCGGGTGTAAGGTCTTCACACGACCACCAAAGATCGACGGATATCCCGTTAAATCTTCTACTGCAATCACGGGAATACCTAATTCTTCGATGAAAGACTGCGTCCCTCCCGTAGAATAAAGTGTCACTCCGTTTTTATGAAGTTCTTGAATGATGGGCGCTAAACCGTCCTTGTAATAAACCGAAATTAAGGCTGATTGAATTTTCTTAACTGACATGGGGCTTGATAAAAAATGAAGCCTCAAAGGTACGAAATTCAGCCCAAAAAGCCGTCTATTTTTTAGCCATTTTTTGGTAGCGCAACAAGCCTTCTAAATAATAGTAATCCGCATAGATTAAGGGCACATCAATCTCCGAATTCAGCGATTTTGCTCCCACGCAATGCTTGATCAGGAAGTGGTTGTTTTCACCCAAAGCTGCCCGGTACGCTGGAGACGAAAGGGATTCCAACATCTTCACCGCATCTGCGTAATAGCGCTTGCCTTTTTCTCCTGAATAGGTACTCAATTCGAGCAAGGCAGAAGCCGCAATCGCACCCGCAGAGGCATCGCGCTCCTCCGTGGGAATGTTAGGCGCATAGAAATCCCAATAAGGAATTTTATCTGCCGGCATATTCGGGTGATTTAAATAGAAATCAGAGATTTTTTGGGCGAAGTCAAGGTATTTTTTGTCCTTCGTGTTGCGGTACATTTCTACGTAGCCGTACATTGCCCAAGCGTGTCCGCGTGTCCAGGTAGATTCGTCTTGGTAGCCTTGGTGTTGTTTTTTGGCCAAAACCTTGCCATCCACATCATAGCAAATCACATGATAACTCGAATAATCCGGTCTAAAATGGTTCTTCATCGTATTATCCGCGTGAATAATCGCGATCTCCTTAAAACGTGGATCTCCCGTTTCACGTGACGCCCAGAACAACAATTCCAGGTTCATCATGTTATCGATGATCACCGGATATTGATATCCTCCTTTGAAACCATTCCATGACTTAATCAAGCCAATTTTAGGATCAAAACGTGTCGCCAAAGATTTCGCTGATTGAATCAATACCTTCTTATACTCCGGATCCTTCGTCAGACGCAGGCCATTCCCGAAAGAATCGTACATCATAAACCCTAAATCGTGCGTCCCGGTATTGAACTGCTCCTTCTTCACTGCCTCCGTCCATAATCGCGCAGCCGATTCCCATTTCGGATCTTTGGTCTTTTCATACAAGAACCAAAGTCCGCCCGGGAAAAACCCAGAACACCACCACTTCGATGGCATATTTCTGTAGGTCCCATCTTGCTTCGCCGAGTGCACCGTCGTGCTCGTATCTGGTTGTGCCGCCAGCATCAATTGATATTGTTGGCCTGCTAACGCGATTTGTTTGTCCACATCGATTTTCTGCGCGAAAAGAGAGGTGGAGAGGAGGGTGAGGATTAGGGTAAGTTTTTTCATAGCATTTAGTTTAGAGATTATAGAGTAGAGAGTATAGAGTAGAGATTGTAGAGTGTAGATAAGAGATTATAGATTATTTATCTCCTCTCTCTACTCTATTATCTATAATCTATTATCTCTGCTCTCCTACCGCCCCATCCAGCCGCCATCGACGGTCAAAATGGTTCCGTGAACATAGTTAGAGGCTTCAGAGGCTAAGAACACCACCGGACCCTTGAAGTCCTCCGGTTCTCCCCATCTTCCCGCCGGAATTCGTCCTAAAATAGAAGCGCTGCGCTCTTTATCTTCGCGCAATGCCGTCGTATTATCGGTGGAAATATACCCTGGAGCAATCGCATTCACATTTACTCCTTTCCCTGCCCATTCGTTAGCTAAAGCCATCGTTAAACGGGCAATACCGCCTTTGCTAGCAGCATATCCGGGAACGTTGATGCCGCCTTGAAAGCTTAATAGAGAAGCCGTAAAAATAATTTTTCCACTGCCTTCAGCGATCATCCGAGCACCGATTTCGCGGCTCAAAATAAACTGAGATGACAGATTGACTTCTAAAACCTCATCCCAAAACTCATCCGAATGTTCCGCTGCCGGATTACGCAAAATGGTTCCTGCGTTGTTCACTAAAATATCGATACGAGGATAGTCAGCTTTCAACTGTTTGATGAAAGCATACAGTGAATCGCGATTTGAGAAGTCAGCTTGGTAAGCTTTGAATTTGCGACCTAAAGCCTCTACCGCTTTGGAAACCTGAGAACCCGACAATTCTAAATTAGCCGAAACCCCAATGATATCCGCACCAGCCTCCGCTAAACCTAGCGCCATCGCCATTCCGATTCCTCGCTTACAACCCGTGACTAGCGCTATTTTTCCTGTTAAATCAAACGTATTTTTCATAATTATTTCAAGTGTACGGCAGAATCATTGATTTGGTAAGTGTGATGTGTCACTAAATCCATCATCGCCGCGCCGGCTAATAAAACGGGACCATATCCGTGTGCCGCATACGGTGAAATAGGACGATGGTAATAGAACGCTGGATCCCAGGCTAAACCTGTTCCCACACAAGTCCCTTCCACTTGACCTTTTTCATTCACTTTCGTATTGACTGCATTCCAACCTAAAATTGCTGCCGGACCGTAAGTTTTAGGGTCGAGCCAGCCTTTATTTATGCCTTTGGCCATCACATAGGTATAAATAGCGGTCGCAGAAGTCTCTAAATAGGAATCATTTTTATCCAGTAATTGATGCCAAAACCCCGTCCCATCCTGCAATGCCATCAGCCCTTTCAAGTGGTTTTTTAATTGGGCCAAAATCTCCGAACGAGCCGGATGATTCGCCGGCAAATACTCCAATAATTCGCAGTTGGTCAACAAGGCCCAGCCATTCGCACGCCCCCAATGAAATTCCGGGTGCTCCGTGGCGTCCACTAAATAACCGTGCATATAAATATTTTGGTTCGGATTGAACATCCGTTTGCGGTAGGCATTGAACTGAAAAACCGCCTCCTCATATTCCCCTAACTGCAATAAAGCCGGAATAGCCATATAGACATCGTCCAGCCACATCGTGTGGTGTAATGGTCGAATCCGCACCAAAGTGCGATCCGGTAAGCGATGCTCTTCCTTTAAAATAAAGTCAGAGGCACGTTTCGTAATGTAAGACATATCGGTCGTGAAGCCTGCTTTCTTCGCCTTGACCACGGCCATTCCCATCGCTCCGATGTCGTCTAATGCGCGAGGATGCACTAAGCCTTTCAACACATGAGATTGATCTGCGGGAATCTTTATGGCCTCTGGAACAGCCGAATTTATCAGATTGAGGCGATTAAACACATAGTTCTTGTATTTCACATCCCCGGTGACTTCTGTTAAAGCGAGCATTCCGGAATAAGTCACGCCCCATTCGTAGGAAATCGGACGAAAATCCCCCTTGCTAAATAGGGTATTTGCGTTATAGGTTTTCACTTCTGCGCCGCTCGTCTTATCCACAAAACGATCAGGCGTCGCCGTTTCTAAATAAGCGAAGACGCGGTCGATGGTTTTTTGGATATTTTCAACTGTAGGCGCACCGTAAGGCGTGGGGTAATCTGGCTGTAATGCGTGGAGTGGCGCCGTGGCGTCCGAAGCGGTGGTGATGTTTTTTTGGCCCAATAAGGAGCCAGAAATTAACAACAAAAAGATGGTATAGCGCATAAAAAAAAGGGGTCCTCTCTATTAAAGCAGAGAGGACCCCAGAATTACTATAATCAAAAGACTATTTTTTCATTTCAATACCCGAGATCTGCACGACGATTTGTTGTTCGGTTGCTTTCGGGTTTACTGCTACAAAATACAAATCATGAGAACCTGAAGTTGGTTGGATAGCTACTTTTTGGGCAGATGGACCATTCATTCTACGTGGCGCTTGACCAGCCGGTGCCGCTGGAGCTGCAGGCGCTGAAGCTGGCGCAGCTACTCCTGTTCCTAGTGGCGCACCCTTTCCTGGAGCCGCAGCTGGAGGAGGTCCACCAAATCCACCTTGTGACACTTCGATCGGTGCTGTTTGACCAATAACCGTTCCCGTAGGAGAATCTAACCGAATTTCAATCACACCACCCGCGGCGTTAGAACGCGCTTGTGCTGAAGCTGAAATTTCAATTGTTGAGATTCCAGTTAGATCTAAATCCTTGTAACCTAAGTGTGGATTTTGACCCACCATATTCGTCGAACGACCTGGAGTAATCAATTGCAAAATACCTTTCGTCATATCTGCTTTCTCCACGTTCAAGGCTGGGTGACGCAAGAACAACCATTTCTCCGATTGAACTGGAGCCATCTTCTTATTTCCTTTATCTAAATAAGTCGCACGAACCACGAATACGCCTTTCGAAGACGATTGATCCGCTGGCTTTTTCAAACCTAAGGTTCCTGAGGTGGCGATGGCATTACTTGCTTTGGCATCTCCTAAACTCAAGATATAGTTCACCATCGCTTTCGCATCTGCTTTCGAGATATTCGGGTGAGCAGACATCGCGTGTTCGCCCCAAACGCCCATTCCACCAACAATTACCTTGTCAGAAAGTTTCTCCACCATATCTTGGCCTTTGTACTTCTCCGCCACTTCTTTGTAAGATGGCCCTACAGAACGTACAGACATTTGGTGACAAGACTTGCAATCACTTGCGTTGATCAAACGAAGACCTGCAGAGGCAAATAAATCGCTATCAGCCTTGCGGTGCGATTGCGCCATCTCGATCGGATCGTAACCTGAAGCTACATAATCCACGGTCGCTGCAACTGCCTCTTTGGCAATACCTTTACCTAGCGTTCCGTCTTCTTTATCTTCAACTTTCACTTCGTATTTCAAAGGCTGCCCCTCGAAATAGAACGATTTGTTTCCTTCCACCGCGATATCCACTACTGGAGCTTCGTTACCCACTAAGATTTCCAAAGAAGCCGTGTTCGATAATCCTTTCGGATCTGCCGCCTTCAAAGTCACTTCGTATTTACCCGCATCTCTCAATTGTAAGGTCGGATTAGCTCCTGATAAATTTTTCACGAATTTGCCGGCCTTCTTGACTGTCCACGTATAGGTCAACTTATCTCCGTCGAAATCTTTCGTTCCATCTGCAGATAAAGTCGTTGTAAAGGGAGCAGCTCCCGCCTTCTTAGCTGAAGATGCTTCTACATACGGCTTGCGGTTTCCGCCTTGGTATTCAATCTTCACCAAACGCGCATTTTCATTTCCGCGGAACCAAGCCGAACCATATTCTAATACATATAAATCTCCTTCAGGACTGAAGTCCATATCGATCGCAGATCCAAAAGTTGTAGATGGCATAAAGCGCTCCATCGACTTGTAATCTCCTTTTTCATCCATGGTAACTGCCATAATCCAGCCACGCATAAACTCCACGATTAACCATTTTCCCTCGTAATACGATGGAAATGCACGTTTCGCACCTGCAAAATCCGCCTTTCTGAAAACTGGACCTCCCGTCGCTGAACGACCTGATGAACCCACTAAAGGAAACTCCTCTGACGTTCCATACGGATACCAAATCATCGCCTTCGTTGCCGCAGGTAATTCACGCAAACCGGTGTTATTTGGAGATTCGTTCACTGGAGCCGCTGGATTGAATTTAGGCCCAATGGACATCGTCTCAAAGTTTACATCCGCATAGGCTTGGTTATTTCCAATGAAATAAGGCCAACCATAATAGCCTGGACCTTTGGCCTGATTAAACTCATCATACCCGCGTGGACCTTTTTCTGAATCTACTGACGCATCCGGACCTACTTCACCCCAATATAAGAAACCCGTTTTCGAGTCAATACTCGGTCTCCAAGGATTGCGGTGACCCATCGTATAAATTTCTGGCTTCGTCTTAGGTGTTCCAGGCGCAAATAAATTGCCTTTTGGAATCGTATAGGTACCATTCGCCTCTGGGTGAATGCGTAAAATCTTTCCGCGTAAATCATTCGTATTCGACGCACCGCGTTGATCATCCCAATACGCTTGACCCGGACGCTCATCGATAGGCGCATAACCATCTGAATTACTGTTACTTGTATTATTCCCTACCGTTAAGAATAAGTTTCCTGATTTGTCAAAAACCATTCCACCACCCGTATGGCAGCATTCCTCACGCTGTGTAGGAACCTCCAAAAGCACTTTTTGTTGCTCTACTAATAACTCATCGCCACGCAATTCCATACGCGCTAAAATGTGCTTCGTCTCCGTTGGATGCGCATAATAAAGGTATAACCAGTGATTTTTGCTGAAGTTAGGGTCCAAAACAATACCCATCAATCCCTCCTCTGCCACACGCTCTTGACCCAAACGGTTCTTGTATTTCGTGTTCACATTTAAGTGAGCGATTGTCTTCGTCTCTTTGGTCTTCGTGTCATAACACTTCACATCCCCTTTACGTTCTACAAACAGGATCCGTCCATCCGGCAAAAAGGTAAACTCCATTGGTTCATCTAATTTGTCTACCAAAACTGATTTCACAAAACGATTTTCATCGGGGGCCTGCGCAAGCGAAGAAAGCACAGGAAAAGCCAGTAAAAGGGCTAGCGTAATTTTCTTAATCATAGGTCTAATTTATTATTCTACAAAAATGATACAATAATCGGATTTTAAAAATTGTTAGGGGGAAAATGAGACGAAATGCCAAAATCAGTAGTCAGTGGACAGTGGCCAGAAGACAGGAAATCACAAAGAGCAAAGCTCAAAGTACAAAGATGGAATCCCTTTCAGGGATAAATTCACAAAAACTGATTCAAACTCTGAACTTTGCTCTTTGAACTTTGAACTTTGTAAATAAATTTACAATATGAAAACACTCCTCTACCTCCTCCTCTTCATCCCATCCCTTCTTTTCGCTCAAACAAATAAAGACGAAAACGAAATCAAGTCTGTCCTGCAAACTCAGATTAAACTATGGAATAAGGGCGATATTGAGGGCTTTATGGAATACTACGAAAAATCCCCTAATCTAAAGTTCATTGGAAAGTCTGGCGTCGTTTCAGGCTGGGAGGCGACGTTGCAACGCTATTTAAAATCATACCCCAATCGCGAGACGATGGGCACGTTAGATTTTGACATTCAAGAAGTAGATATTACAGCAGGAAAAACGGCTTGGGTATTAGGCCGCTGGCATTTGACAAGACCGACCGTGGGTGATGTGGGTGGCTATTTTACGTTGTTGATGAAGAAGGTGAAGGGGAAGTGGCTGGTGGTGAGGGATCACACCTCGTAAATTTTAGGGTAGCCACGTAAAATGTGCTTCGCAATATTTTATCGTAGCTACCCTAAAATTTACTCTCTAAACTACTTTCAGATTTATTTCCTAAAGTGAAAAAAAAGCATTTAAACATTACCGAGTTCATCCCCAGAGGGGATACCAACTTTATTCTTTGTGCTTTATTCTTTATGCTTTAAATAGTAACTCTAGAGAAAACGAAAAACATCTCACTCGCTATCTGTCTCGATCTTGCATCGTATTGCGCAGCCTCCTCGGTGGTGTCATCAAAGGCTTTGGGATCCTCATAACGAACCGGAATACGTGCTTCCGCACCTGGGATGAAAGGGCAATTTTCGTCTGCATGTGAACAGGTCATGACGCTCGCAAAAATGCTATGCGGATTAATGACGTCATCATACAGTTTCGAAAAAAGAATGATGGGACGCGAATCCTGCGTGTGCAAGGCGAAATAGATGGGATTGGAATGTCCGTGTTTAGACACAATAAAACCCATTCGTTCTAAAGACGCCACGGTGCGTTCATTGCAGGCGGTTACTTCTACCCCACCTGAATAACATTGGGCGGGGATTTGGAAATAGTCTGCGGCGGTTTGAGCCCAGACTTGCGAGAATTGAGAGCGGCGCGAGTTGTGCGTGCAGATGAAATTCAGGCGAATCGGCTGCTCTTTTTTGCGTTTGTCTTTGATGTAATCAATCAAGACTTGTAGTATTTCTCTGCGCTCGGTTGGGATTTCGAGGGAGAGAATTTGTTCCAAATTTTGGTTTAAAATATCCTTCATCTTAGCAACATCCTGAGCCTGGGGTACATGCGTTTGCGGCTTGCACTTCGGCGATTTTTAATTTTGGTTTTTCTTCAGCCACTGCTGCTGGAGGCATGCAACATGCGGATGCGTCCTGTGAAGCGTAGTGTGGGTCATTGAATTCTGCATCTTCGTGGAAATAATACACTTCCCATTGAACACCGTCAGGATCTGTTGCCCAGAATTTGTCTTGAACGGCGAAGCAGCAAGAGGTTCCGATTTCTTCTTTGGAAACAATCCCTTGTTTTCTAGCCACTTCTAAACGGGCATTCATCTCTTCCGAAGTTTCTACTTGGAAACCTAAGTGGCCAAAGTTTGCCTGAACACGCTCTGGATTTTCAATAAACGAGATAATCAAGGAGGGACTATCTAACACATATTTCGCATAACCAGGCTTCACTTTCGTGGCTGGCTGACCGAAAAAAGTAGAATAAAAATTCACCGATGCCGCTAAATTGCTGACATACAAGGAGACGTGCATTCGTGGAAAAGTGGACATATTAACAACAGTTGGATTTTTGTGCAACAAAATAATGTTCGAAAAACTCCCCAAAAAGCTGACTAAACTCCGCCCACTTTTCTGGGTTAATGCAATAACAAACCGAGACGCCTTCAATCGTTCCCTGAATAAATCCCACCTCTTTCAATTCGCGTAAATGTTGAGAGACGGTAGCCTGAGCTAGACCTAATTCTTGGACAAGATCTCCGTTGATACAGGTGTTGGATTTCACCAAATACTGCAAAATAGCGACGCGTGCGGGATGTCCGAGTACTTTGGCCATCTGAGCAATCGCATTTTGTTCTTCTGTAAAGAGGTCTGTTTTGGTAATTCCCATTTGTTTAATTATTACATTGCAATATTACGATGAAACAACTAAATAAAAAAGGCCGAAGCCTATTTTATTTTAATCTCTATAATTCAAAGCCGGCTTGCGATCACCTAAAAGAGCCTTGTATTTAAATTCAGCGCCTTTACGCTTGGACCACTCCGCTTTCGCGGCTTCAATTAAAGCTGGGTTTTTAAATAAATCCATAGCGGTTCCTGCGATCGTTTTGGCAGCTACCATCATCCCCTTTTTACCAATACTCGTACCTCCAGCAGCTACTGCTTGCCAGCTATGCGCGGTCGTTCCTGGAACCCAAGTCGCAGTTCCTAAACCAATCGTAGGAACTACCCAGCTCACATCCCCCACGTCCGTTGAGCCTCCGCCACTTGGATCTGGACGACCCGGAACTACGGAAGAAGTAGACGCTAAATCAGTCTGCAACATGCCTGGAGTTTGTTGAATTTGTTTAGCGAAAGCCAACTCGGTTGGATTCAAGGTATATCCTCCCACCTGGGTCAAATTAGAACTCATCACAGCGGCTAACTTTTCGTTTGGCAAAATCTCATATACCCCACCGATTACTTCTAATTCATAGCGAGTTCCTGTTCCTAGAGCTGCGCCCTCCGCCGCTTTTTCCAAGCGATTCCACACATCCATCACGATATCGCGTTGCGGAGAACGAACATAATAATAGACCTCCGCATAATCTGGAACGATATTAGGCGCCTTACCTCCGTTCGTAATGACATAGTGAATACGCGTAGAAGACGGCACGTGTTCGCGCATCATATTGGCCATAAAGTCCATTGCCTCCACCGCATCTAAAGCAGATCGACCTCTTTCTGGGGAGGCCGCCGCGTGCGATGAAAGACCATAGAAACGAAATTTACCTGTTTTGTTCGCCAAAGATGACCCCGTCGAAACCGAATTCGCATCGCTCGGATGCCAATGCAACATGACATCTACGTCATTAAATAAACCCTCCCGAACCATGTATACTTTTCCGGATCCACCCTCTTCCGCCGGGCATCCGTATAATTTGATCGTTCCTTTTCCACCCGTTTCCTTTAGCCATTCTTTTACCGCAATAGCTGCAGCAGACGAACCTGTCCCAAATAAATGGTGGCCACAGGCATGCCCAGAGGCACCTCCTAAAGAGCGTTTAGTGGGAATGGAATCTTGTGATAAACCTGGCAACGCATCGTATTCGGCCATGATACCGATCACCGGTTTTCCTTGTCCATACGTTGCGACAAAGGCTGTGGGGATGCCGGCTACACCTGTTTCAATCGTAAAACCAGCTTGTTTCAGGGTTTCCTGCAAAAGAGCAGAGGATTGTTTTTCTTTATATCCGACTTCGGCGAAGTTCCAGATTTTCTGTGCGATCGCACTGTAATGCGATTCTTGTTGTTGAATTCTCGCTAAGACTTTCTTTTTGTCTGCGTCTTGTGCAAAAGCTTGTAGGCTAACTAAAGCGAATAAGAGTATTTTTTTCATAATTGAGGTACAATGAACTTAAATTTAGCAGGAAGAACTTGGAAATCAAATTGGTCAGACGTTTGGACTTCTCCGTCAACCTGGGCACTGAGGACCCGGCTGGTTTTAATGCTGATCTTTTTCGTTTGGGAGAATTCCACAATCGGCAGATTCACATGCTTCCCTGATTGTATAATGGGCATGTAATAAAGTCGCTTCCAAACCGGTATCGGTTGACAATATAACACATCGAGCAGGCCATCTTGAACGGAGGCTTTGGGGAAGAAATGAAAACCTCCACCTGCCCTAGAAGAATTGAAAACCATACAGAGGAATACCTCTCGGCCGCCTAGAATTTGATAGGTCTTAAACTTTAATAAATTAGGAATAGCGGCTAAATAATAACCCAGGCCACCTTCAAAGTAGCGAATGGAATCCATCGATTTCAGCACTTCTCCCTCGATTCCAATACCCACGCCATTCAAAAATAGTTGCCCATTGCAGTCCCCGGCATCGAAGGCTTCCACGTGACCAGCTAATACCGCATCTAAATGTGCACGTCTCGATCGATCTCCATATAATTTCCAATAAAAATCATTACCCGTACCACCTTTAAACAGCGCTATCGGAATAGCTAGAGAACGGTATTTATTCACAAAATAATTAAATGTTCCATCGCCGCCCATCACCCAAACTTGATCAAAATCACTTAGCTCAGATGGCCATTCTTTGGTAAAAAGCTGAATTTCCCAATCCGATTTCTCTACCTTTACGGTCTCGATAACCCAAGAAAAATAGTCCGCAATGGCAACAGTCTTTTTTAGGGGATTGATAAGAAATGCTATTTTTTGACTCATAATCATAGAATTGTTTAAATTTAACATAAAATAAATCAATATGTCAAATTCACTTCCCACTGCCATCATCACCGGAGCCTCTCGTGGAATAGGCCGCGCCCTCGCTTTATTGCTTGCAAAAAACAACTTCCAATTAAGTTTGGTGGCACGAAATAAAGGTGAATTGAAAGACCTGGCGGCAGAAATTACCGAGATTGGACACCGTCCACTGTATTTCGACGGGGATGTTTCTGATGAGGCGTTTGTCTCAGATGAAGTAGAAAAAACGGTGCATACCTTTGGACATATTGATTTTGTGATTAATAACGCGGGGATTGGGGCTTTTGGTCCTACTGAATCCTATTCTGCGGCTCAATGGGATCAAGTATTTGATACGAATGTAAAAGGGACTTTTTTGTTTTGCCAAAAAGCCCTGCCGCATCTAAAAGCCGCTAAAAAAGGCCATCTCATCACGATTGCCTCTGATGTGGCGAAACGCGTTTTCGATGGCGGATCGCTTTATTGTGCTTCTAAATATGCGCAGCACGCGTTCACAGAAGCCTTGCGTAAAGAGGTTAGACGAGACGGCATCAAAGTAAGCACGATCTATTCTGGATTAGTGGATTCGCATTTTCACGCAGATCCGGCTGGAGATCCCTCGCACGATGGTTGGTTAAGTCCAGAAGATATGGCGAATAGCATCTATTATGTGATGAATCAGCCAGCCCACGTGGTGATCGATGAATTGATGATTCACCCCCTAAATCAAGAATATTAAGGTCAACAGTGTAGGACAGTTTGCAGGTCTTGGGTAGAATAATTAAATTTAATCTACTAATAAACCTATCAGACATGTCCTTACGGAAACCCTCTTTAAGTTTTAGCCAGATTGTCAACATGAACGTTGGCTTTTTTGGTATTCAATATAGTTTCGGATTGCAGCAAAGTGCGGTGAATCCTATCTACGATTTCCTAGGAGCGAGTCCTGACGAAATCCCCTTATTAAACCTAGCTGGCCCGGTGACGGGCTTATTGATACAGCCTTTCATCGGTGCGATGAGTGACAGCACCTGGCATCCTCATTGGGGTCGCCGCAAACCTTATTTCTTCATAGGCGCTCTATTGTGTAGCATTTGCCTTTTACTCTATCCTTTCTCGTCTTCGTTGTGGATGGCCGCGAGTTTATTGTGGATCTTGGATGCCGGAAATAATACGGCGATGGAGCCTTACCGTGCTTTTGTCGCTGATAAATTAAATGACGATCAACAGCCTACAGGCTTTCAGATGCAGAGTTTTTTCACGGGTTTTGGCCAAACCTTAGCCAACCTATCCCTCTTCATTTTCCCGATGATCTTCATCGGAAAAACTGGTTCACTTCCTACTTGGGTTTATGCTTCGTTCTTTTTAGGGGCCGTTTGTTCCATAGGATCCATCTGGTGGAGTATGCACACCACTACGGAAATTGAACCGACAGCTGAGGAATTAGCCGAGATTCGTTCGCGCAAAACGAGCGTTTTAGAATCCATATTCGAAATCTTCCACGCGATAGGTGAAATGCCTAAAGTAATGTGGCAATTAGCTTTAGTGTATTTATTCCAGTGGTATGCTTTGTTCTGTTATTGGCAAAATTCATCGAAGAGTATTGCTTTGTCTGTTTGGAACGCAACGCCTAAAAGTAACCCGAAATTATACGAGGAAGCCGTTTCCTGGACGGGTTTAGTGAATGGATGGTACAACATCGTTACTTTCTTATCGGCTTTAGCTTTAGCCGGTTTTGCCAAGAAATATGGGGCCAAATACGTACATATGATTTGCCTTATTTTAGCCGCTGCCGGTTTCCTGGCTTTCCCTCACATCGAAAATAAGAACTTGTTATTCTTTGCTATTTCTGGCTTCGGAATTGGTTGGGCAAGTATGATGGGAATCCCTTATTTACTGGTGGTTAGCGATATTCCTAAGGAGCGTTACGGAGTCTACATGGGTATTATTAATATGATGATTGTAATCCCGATGATTTTACAAAATATATCATTTGGCTACATTTTAAAGCATTTTTTAGACAACGATCCCAGAAATGCGATTACCTTTGCAGGAGCTTTATTAGCCATTGCAGCCCTAGCGACTGCCTTTATTCAACCATCCCCTTCTAAACAATCCGCATGAGTGTCATTTGTATAGGCGAAGCCTTGATTGATATGATTTGTACTGACAAAGGTTCTAGCCTGTCAGACGGTCAAAATTTCTTAAAAAAACCAGGAGGAGCTCCCACAAACGTAGCTGCAGCCATCGGCGCCTTAGGTGGCGAGGTGAGCTTGAGTGCGAAAGTGGGGAATGATCCTTTTGGACGCCAAATGATTTCAGTGATGCAAGATTTCAACGTGAACACGAAACACGTTCACTTGGACTCGAAAACGTTCACGACTTTTGCCTTCGTTTCTTTGATGCTCGATGGAGAGCGTGATTTTGTTTTTAACCGCGGTGCAGATGCAGAATTGACAGAAGCAGAAGTGGCGGCTATCGATTTAACCGGTGTAAACATCGTTCACTTTGGATCTGCGACAGCCTTCTTAACTGGACCTTTGAATGCGGCCTATTATTCCTTGAAAGACCGGGCGAAAAAAGACGGCAAAATCATCAGTTTTGACCCGAATTACCGCCATTTATTGTTTGGCGATAAAATACCGTCCTTCATCAAGCAAAGTATGATTTTCTTGAAAGAAGCGGATTTTACGAAGCTATCTGATGAAGAAGCCATGTTAATCACGGAAACGGAATCCTTAGTAGAAGCGACTGAAGCCTTATTAGATATCTGTCCAGGCGTATTCGCGATTACCTTAGGGAAAGAGGGCACCTTATTGGGTTTGGCAGGTAAAACCTACATTATACCTAGTATTCCGGTGAAACCGGTCGATACGACAGGGGCTGGTGATGCCTTTGTAGGAGCTGTGCTTTATCAATTAGATGGATTAAACATCCAAGACCTTGATTTTGCTGAATGGAAAAAGATTGTCGAAAACGCGAATAAGGCCGGTGCCAGAACTTGTGAATACCTGGGAGCCATGGAAGCCTTCAAGAACTTAAACAATAGTATTTTTAATTAATAGACTGTGTACAATTCCGCTCTTCAAAAACAGGCGAATGCGCTTGTGAAATCATATAAAATTAAGGACGCTGGCTTTCAAGAACGTTTGACAGCTAATTTGGATGATATTCAAAATCATTTCAGAGCGATCTACGGGGATAGTCCTTTGTTTACTGATTTAATCCAAACTATTTTTCAAGCCTATACGGATCGCAACCCAGAGTTAAAAAAGCGAGATGAAGCCAAGGCGAAGAAAGAGGAGAATTGGTTTTTGAGCCAAGATCTGGTGGGAATGAGTTTATATGTGGATCGTTTTGCTGGAAAAATCACCGATTTACCCGCTAAGCTTCCCTATTTAGAGAAGTTAGGCGTGAATTTTCTTCACTTAATGCCTTTATTCAAAAGCCCAGAGGGTGAAAGTGATGGCGGGTACGCAGTAGAAGATTTCCGTGTGGTGGAAGAGAAATTAGGGACGATCGAAGATTTACGCGAGTTCCAAAAGGCCCTGCAACAAAAAGATATGTACTTGATGATCGACATCGTGTTAAACCACACGTCGCATCACCACGAATGGGCTAAGCTCGCGAAAGCAGGCATCAAAGAATACCAAGACTATTTCTACATGTACGACGACCGCCGCATTCCAGATGCGATGGAGGAAACCATGCCAGAAATCTTCCCAGAAAGTTCACCTGGTAGTTTCACCTACGACGAAAAAATGGATAAATGGGTGATGACGGTTTTCCACCATTACCAATGGGATTTGAATTATACGAATCCCAAAGTCTTCGTAGAAATGCTCGCAAACGTCTTTTACTACGCCAACTTAGGGGTAGACGTGGTGCGCATAGATGCGCCGGCTTTCATTTGGAAACAAATGGGAACCGCCTGCCAAAACCTTCCCGAAGCACACCAATTATTACAATTAATTAAGATGTGCGTAGAGGTGGCTACTCCTGGAATGGCCATTTTAGGCGAAGCCATTGTGGCTCCAGCCCAGATAATGGAATACTTCGGAACGGGTCGTTTCTCTACACACGAGTGTGACTTCGCCTATAACGCCACTCAAATGGCCGTTCAATGGGATGCCTTGGCTACCGGTGATATCCGCGTGATGCGCACCGCTCAAAACGAATTATTGCGCAAACCGAAAGGCGCGACCTGGTTAACTTACACCCGTTGCCACGATGATATCGGCTTAGGTTATGACGATTGGATGATCGAACAAGCGGGATTTAATCCCTACGATCACCGCTCTTATATCAAAAACTATTACAGCGGCGGCATCGAGTCTCCTGCGACTGGAGCCCTGTTTGCCGTAAATCCCAAAACACAGGATGCGCGTCTTTCAGGTTCGTTAGCCTCCTTATGTGGTTTAGAGAAAGCCATCGCGTCTAAAAATGCGGCAGATATCCAGACTTCCATCGACAAAATCACGATGATGCAAGCGCAAAGTCTATTTGTAGGTGGTGTACCGATGTTGTTCTATGGCGATGAAGCCGCTTACACAAACGATTATACGTATTTACAAGATCCGGGCAAATCATACGATAACCGCTGGATGCACCGCCCGATCATTGATTGGAAAAAGAATGCGACGGTTGATAAAGCGGATTCAATCGAAAATAAAGTATTCACGAATCTACAAAAATTGATCAAGCTGCGTAAATCACTGAAAGTGGTGGCAGACTTGAAAAATATTCACTGGTTAGAGGTGCACAATAATTCGATCATCGGTTTTGAGCGCTACCTGAATGGAGAGAAAGTATTTTTCTTATTCAACTTTAGCGCTGAGCCACAAGAGGTGACCTATTATATGTTAGGTGCCTTCGGAGAACGGGCGACAGTTATGAAAGACTTATGGTCAGGCAAAACGGTTCAGATCGGGATGGATCACGATCATTTAGCTTTCGCACCGTATCAGTTTTATGTCTTAAAATAAAAAAACATCCCCCAACAGAGGATGTTTTTCCAGAATCAAAATTCAATCATTAAACACTAAAAAACCGTTAGGCGGATTATAAAATGGCGTCCAAAGCCTTCTTGCTGATTCGAAGGCTTTCGAAAGCGTCTTTCGGGAAATCGTGCTCTACAAAGAAGTGCTCTAGGCCTCCTGATTTAGCCGCATCAAAAATGCGCTTGTAGTTCACCACACCCTCTCCCACTGGGAGAATATTTTTAAATTCTGAGTCGAAGTCTTTTATATGACATAGAGGGAAACGGCCTGGATGTTGTTTGAACAATTCCACGACATCCACTCCAGCCTTTGAAGCCCAACCCAAATCCAATTCAAATTTCAATAAGTCGGCAGGAACTTGAGAGGCGAATACATCGAAAGGTTTTTGGCCTTCTACCGCTTTAAATTCTGCATCGTGGTTGTGGTAACAGAACGTAAGTCCTGCTTTCTTCGCTAATTCTCCTGCTTTGTTTAAGGTTTCCACTGCCTTAGCAACTTCTTCTTTTGTATCAATCGGGATATTGGCGCACACGAGGTATTTTACACCTGCCTCTGCTGCATTATCCACCGCTTGCTGGGCATCATCGCGCAAATTAATCATCTTAGGGAAACGCGACATATCCATTCCTGGACGAGGTTTCAAGGGTGCTCCCACCACGTGGTGTGAAACCCAATTCAAGCCTAAATCCTTATTCAAGGCCATAAACTCTTTGCCTTTCATCCCATAAAAACCGGGTAACATCGAGAAAGCTGATTCAATCTCCGAATACCCTAGTTCCGCAATCTTCTGCAAATTCCCTTTTACATCTTGGTCAAATTTCCCAAAAAAGGTAAACAACTGAATACCCACCGGACGATTGGTAAACGATTGTGCAGACAAGAAACGAGGTGCTAAAACGCTAGCGGCTAGAAAAGCGCTAGACTGCTGAAGAAATCTTCTTCTCGAATTCATAGTTGATAAGTTTAGAGGTAACAGATCAAAGTTAATGTATTTTAATGATACAATAAATTATTTTTTCCAATTTCTGCCAAAAATAGTCTTGAAGGTCAGGTCACTAGCTTTCACCAACGTATTATTTTTATGCCAAACGAAGTCGCCTCCATCCTTATGGCAATCCACATAATACACGCGATGGCCCCAATTGAGCACACGATCACCCGATTGATAGATAGGTGCATCCGCCATATTCTTATCAAAGGAACAGTTCATAAGATAAAATTGTGCTTCGCGGTGGTATCGGCCTAATTTATATCCAGGATCCCCCAGAAAGCGACAATTCTTTAAAACAGTCTTGGCTCCTTGTTCTCCAGAACCATCGTGCCAAATCGCCGCACTCGTATTATGGCACACAAAGGTGCAATTCTCAGCCAAGGCATAGCCGCGCGGACAATACAAATCTACTCCCCCTTCTATCAAACAGTCATTCAAGTAATACATTCCCGCATTCACGTCCCATGGACTTACGGTATCACCGCCACCTGATCGAATCGTGCAATGTTCGAAAGACAATCGGGTGGCACCGGGCATCGTACGAACTGCAAATTGATGTCCATCTACACGGACGATCTTCTCCCCCTCTTTCTCCCCTTTCTCCCTTGGTAACGCATATTTCTGCACTGTCGTGGTCGTCTCCTTTCCTGCCTCGTTCAAACAAGGAATTGATATATCTTTCGTCGCCGTGAATCCATATTCATTCATAATAGTCATATTCCGAAATGACAAATCGTGCCCTTTGATATTCAACACTCCCGCACCATAATCATCTGGATTAGAACAACGCCAAATATCCCGCGCAATCGTCTCCCGCAACACCACGCCATCCCTGCTTTCTCCCACAAAAGACAAATGGTGTTTCAATGAATCGATGAATACCTTTTCTTGGTAATTGCCATTTTTAATGAAAATCTCCTGACCAGGACGAGCCACATCTACTGCGGATTGTATCGTCTTGAAATCGGTTCCCACCACTAAACGTTTGCGCATAAAACGATCCATTCGGTCCATCACCTGATTGAACCAGTGATTCATTAATACGAAGGTATGATGAGAATTTTCGAACGTGTGAAACTCCGTATGTATTCCCAAACCGGCCATTTTCTGCCTAAAATCGTCACGCCCTGCATGCATCCGCTCATCACTCGAATTTAAGAATAATACCGGCGGATCGCCTTTCGTCACATGACTCAAGGCGGAAGCCTCCTTCCAGATTGCCTCGCCCTCTACCTTATTATACCCAAAATAATGAGTCGCCGCTGAGATACGTTTACTATCGTCTCCCTCCCCTGATTCCGGGTGAATAAAAGCCAATATCCCATCGATATCGATGGCCCCAGCTAATTTGACCCCTTTGCCGTAGGTATTTTCATCTTGAACGGAACCTAGGAGCGCAGCCATTTGGCCCCCAGCTGAATAACCACCCACGTAGATTTCTCCCACATTCTGGCGTTTCGAAACCCATTGCAAGGCAGCTTGAGCATCCAGCATCGCACCAGGGTAAAGAGCTTCTGTAGACAAACGATACTCAACTAAAAAGACCCGGTATCCGCGATCTGCTAGTGCTTTTGCTAAAGGAATATGCTGTGAACGATGCCCCGTTCTCCAGCCACCTCCATGGAAAAATACGAGCGTAGGTAGCTTGCGAGTGGCTGAGACCGCATATTCATCCACCACGAGTTTCCTTGATCCTATCACTTTGTACACTGAACTTTGCTCTTTGCTCTTTGTACTTTGATAATCCGCTAGGCGAATCGTGGGATCCTGTTTCACTACCATTTGCAAGGCAGCATAATTCGTAAAGGACGTGTCAGGTTTACCGGTGATGCCTGATTTGTTTTGGGCTTGAAGACTCAAGGAACCAAAAAGCAAGAAAATAAAGAGGATGCGCATAATTTGTAAAGGCGAAGTTTCGATTATTCTAATCATTCTTCCTAATTTACGATTCTAAATCGATTAACATGAAAAATATACGCGTGCTCGTGGTGGGTTGCGGAAACATGGGAGCCTCTCATGCGAAAGCCTACCAGAATGTAGCCGGATTTGAAATCTGCGGACTCGTTTCCCCGGGAAATAGCAAGGAAGCATTGAATGAAGCATTAGGTGGGGGCCAAAAGCTGTACAGCGACTATTACACCGCCTTATCAGACTCCAAACCAGATGCGGTTTGTATCTCCACTTACCCAGATACGCACGAGGCCTATGCCATCGCCGCATTAGAAGCTGATTGTCACGTTTTCTTAGAAAAACCGATAGCTGATTCATTGGCAGGCGCTATTCGGGTAGCTGAAGCTGTAAAGAAAAGCGGCAAAAAACTCGTAGTGGGCTACATTTTACGCCACCATCCGTCCTGGATCAAATTCATCGAGATTGCTAAGACGATGGGGAAACCATTAGTCATGCGCATGAACTTAAATCAACAATCCCATGGCTACATGTGGGATGTGCACCGTAATTTGATGAAATCTTTAAGCCCTATCGTCGATTGTGGGGTTCACTACATTGATGTCATGTGCCAAATGACAAGATCCAAACCTCTTCGCGTTTCGGCCATCGGCGCGCGAATGACAGAAGATATTCCGGCAGGCAATTATAATTACGGTCAATTACAGATTCACTTTGAAGATGGATCCGTAGGTTGGTATGAAGCCGGCTGGGGTCCGATGATCTCTCAGAATGCGTATTTTGTGAAAGATGTTTTTGGGCCAAAAGGTTCCGTTTCCATCGTCGCAAAAAATGCCGGCGGCGAGGGCAAATCCGATGACGTGGAATCACACACGAAAACAGAATCCCTTCGTGTACACCACGCAGACATCGATGCTAAAAACGAATTCACGAAAGAAGACGAATGGGTTAACCTAACGGATGAACCGGATCACCAAGGTCTTTGCGATCGCGAGCAGGCCTATTTCCTACAAGCCATAACTGAAAATATCGACCTAACAGATCACGTGGAGGATGCCGTTAACAGTTTACGCATTGCCTTTGCGTGTGATGAGTCGGTGAGGACCGGGGAGATGGTGAAGCTGTAATCAGTAGACAGTAGTCAGTAGACAGGGGGCAGTAATCAGTAGTCAGTGGATAATATACCGACTACTTGATACTGACTACTGGTTACCGAATACTGACTACTGGTTACCGGATACTGGCTACTTTAAATACGTCGCTAACCAACCCTGTATTTCCGAATAGTGGAACTTCGAATTATCTGGGTTCAGGATCCAGTGGTTCTCCCCAGGAAAAACAATTAACTTGCTTGGGATTTGAAGACGTTGGTGAATGCTCCAGTTTTCCAACGTATTATTGATAGGGACACGGTAATCGTTTTCACCTACGGTTAATAGCATCGGGGTTTTGAAGTTCGCGGCGAAGCGCATCGGGTTTTGTTCTTTCCACGTTTTAGTAGGTACCCAAGGTGCTCCCCCATTCATCAATTCTCTACCCCAAATCACATCCGATGTTCCCCATTGCGCCTCCGAGTTCACTAAACCCGCGTGTGAGATTAAGCATTTGTAATGAGACGTAGTCGCCTGCATCCAATTGGCTAAGTGTCCTCCATAGGAAGCACCACCCGCGGCTTGTTTGGTTCCATCAATAAACGAGAAGCGTTTGATGGCATCTGCCGCTGCTTCTTGGATTTCTTGCCCTGGACCTTTGAACGGGTCAAACTGAATATCTTGAGCGAATTTCTCACCATATCCCACAGATCCTGTGTAGTCGGTCATCACGATTACGTAGCCCGCCGAACCTAAAATGTAGGGGTTCCAACGGTATCCAAACACATCTTTGAATGAACTAGCTGGACCGCCGTGCATTAAAACGAAGAGAGGGTATTTCTTAGAGGCATCAAAACCGGTTGGTTTCAAAACGACCGAACGAATCATTTTACCTCTGGATGATTTAGTCCAAATCACCTCCGGTTTTTGTAAATCCAACCCAGCTAAAACCGCATCATTCGCTTTTGAAATGGCTTTCAATGAACCATTTGCCGAGACCCACACTTCTGGCGGAGTTGCAATGTTTTGGTATTGGTAGGCAAAAATACGTGGATTGCCAGATAAACTTAACCCGGTAAAAGATCCATTTTCAGCTCCTAAAACTGGCTTAACCGAACCATCGGCTAGGGAAATCTCAACGATGCGATCTACTCCTTGGTCTTCAATGCTCGCGAAGATGGCAGAACCCAATATTTCCATATCGTTGAAGGGACGATCGAGGGTGGCGGCTAGCTCTTTTTTGGCAGAAAAAGAAGACGCATCAAAGCGGTAAATCCGATTTAAGTAATACAATTTATTGCCGATAGCAGAACCCGATGTAATGAGGTATTTCCCATCTGCCGTAAATTCCGCTGAAGTATAAGAAGTCTCATCACTCACTAACACCGTTTCTTTACCACCAGACAAACTCACCGAATAGATATTCGATTTTGCCAATTGATAAGCGGTGGTATTGTATTCCGTAGTTGCCGTAAACACCACTGATTTACCGTCAACACTGAAGTTATAAGAACCTAAACGGAAACCTGGGGAATTCACCAGAGTTAGATTCGACATTAAATTTACGGGCTTTGAACCTGACTTTAGGTCCATCGTGAAGATATGACCTTGTTTTTCATCTAGCCAAGAGTCCCAATAACGAACAGGGAACGATTGATAGACACGTGCTTTGGTCTTAATTTTCTTCTTTTCTTCCGCTAATTTCTTACTAACCGAATCCGTGAAAGCGGTAGGAAAAACGCGGCTGGAGAAAATAATGCGCGAGCCGTCTGATGAGAATTTAACGTCACTTACTCCGGTAGAAAGTGTGGTTAATCGTTGTGCCTCACCGCCAGCTAAAGGTAAAACGTACAGTTGCGGGGCTTCGTCGCCATCGCGTTTGGCAATGAAATAAATCTTATCGGAAGTGGCAGACCAGTGGTAATTGTCTTCACCGCCTTTTGAATTGGTTAATTTTCTAGGCTGTGAAGAACCATCCGTGGCAGCAATCCAAAGGTCTGATGTTTGTTCTTCTAGATTGTAAGACGTTTCGATGCGGGAATAGATGACGTGGCGACCATCTGGTGAAATTTTAGGAGCCCCCACTTTCTTCAGCTTGATCATGATCTCATGTGACATGGGCTTTTGAGCGTGGACAGAGAGGCTAAATGCTAAAAAGCAGGACAGTAGTAGTAACAATTTCTTCATATGGGTAGTTTAGATTCAGTAAATTAATTAATTTAATGTCACATCAACCTTTTTCAAATGAAAAATAATTACTTACAACTCGTCCTTGCTGGCTCATTGCTATTCAGCGGCAGCCTATATGCGCAAGAAAAACCGGGGAAATTTATTGACCGCGACAACATGAACCTGAGCGTAAAAGCGGGGGATGACTTCGTGGAATATTCTAATGGACCTTGGGTTAGAAAAAACCCGATCCCAGCCAAAGAAACACGTTGGGGTGCCTTCAACCAATTACGCGATTTCAACATCAATGCGATTAAAACGATTTTAGATGAGACCAAAGGCACGAAAGCGGCCGCAGGTTCAGTAGAAAGAAGAGTCGCTGACTTCTATGCGGCAGCAATGGACAGTATAGCTATCGAAAAATTAGGCTACACGCCTATCCAAGCGGACTTACAACATATTGCAGGTTTGCAATTCAAGTCACAAGTGGTTACTGAAATCGCGCGTTTACGCTCTTCAGGGATTGCTTCTCCTTTATTTGGTTTCTACATCGGTCAAGACCGCAAGAACGTAGAGAAAATGGTACCGCAATTAGGACAAGGTGGAACATCACTTCCTGATCGCGATTACTACTTAAAGAGTGATGCACGTAGCCTAAAGATTCAGGAGGCATTCAAAAAATACGTAGCGACCTTGTTTACGTTAACTGGAACTCCTGAGGCTCAAGCGAAAGCGAATGCAGAAACGGTTTTCCAATTAGAGAAGAAATTAGCAGAAGCGCAGATGGCTCGTGTTGAAATGCGTGATCCGTACAAGACTTATAACAAGTTTGCCTTTGCTGATTTCAATCAAAAGACACCTGCCTTTAACTGGGCATTGACTTTCCAAGACTTTGGCACATCTGCTCCAGATTCCATCTTAGTAGGTGCACCTAAATTCTTCGAGGCAGCGAACAAATTATTGATCGAAACACCCATAGAAACGTGGAAGACCTATTTAACATGGAATGTGTTACGTAATAGCGCAGGTTATTTAAGCTCTCCATTCGTGAAAGCGAGCTTTGCGTATTCTCAAGTATTATCAGGCCAAAAAGTACAAGCCCCAAGATGGCAACGCATGTCAGCGATGACAGACGGTACTTTAGGCGAATTATTAGGTCAATTGTATGTGGCTAAATATTTCAAGCCAGAGGCGAAAGCTAGAATGGTGGAATTAGTCGCTAACCTACGTAAGGCTTTCGCTGTTCGCATCAACAAATTAGATTGGATGAGCGCGGAGACGAAGGAAAAGGCTTTGGCCAAATTAAACGCCTTTACGCCTAAAATCGGGTATCCTGACAAATGGAAAAACTACGATGGCTTAGAAATTTCAGCGTCTGAATACTACGGAAACATCCGCCGCGCTGGTGCTTGGGGCTTCCAAGAAAACTTAGCGCAATTAGGAAAACCGGTAGACAGAAGCAAATGGGGTATGACGCCACCAACGGTAAACGCTTACTACAGCCCAGTGATGAACGAAATCGTATTCCCTGCCGGTATTTTGCAATTCCCATTCTTCGCAGCTGACGCAGATGATGCGATCAACTATGGTGGAATCGGCGCTGTTATCGGACACGAGATGTCTCACGGTTTCGACGATTCAGGTAGCCAATACGACAAAGACGGAACCTTACGTAACTGGTGGACTAAAGACGACTTAGCGAAGTTCAAAGCGAGAACGGAACTTTTAGGCAAGCAATTTGATGCGTACACTGTACAAGACACGATCCACGTCAATGGTAAATTAACGATGGGCGAAAACATCGGTGACTTAGGTGGCTTGAATATGGCTTACGAAGCGTTCAAAATGACGAAGCAAGGCAAGTCAACGAAGAAAATCGATGGCTTCTCACCAGACCAACGTTTCTTCTTAGCTTGGGCACAAGTTTGGAGAGGTTCTTCTCTTCCTGAGACAGAGGCACAACAAGTATTAACAGATCCACACTCACCTGGTCAATACCGTACCATCGGTGCTCCAGTAAATATGGATGCTTGGTACAAAGCTTTTGATGTGAAACCAGGCGATAAGCTGTATAAGAAGCCGGAAGATCGGATTAAGATTTGGTAATCTTTCTAGATAAGAGATTATAGAGTAAAGAGTAGAGATGGCGGCCCTGCGGGCCGCCGTTCTTTTTAGAGCATAATTAATAAAGCACAAAAATGCTGCGTGTGTTTAAAAAAAGAGGGCGACCCTACGGGTCGCCCTCTTTTGCTTCCTTTTTTTTCGCCTTACTTGACGTATTTTTCTAACCATTGGAATTGCTCCCATAGCAAGTGTAAAACGTTTTCTTTCCCACGATAGCTATGTGCTTCGTAAGGTAAGTAGACAAAACGAGTCGTTCCTCCGTTTCCTTTCAAAGCAGCGTATAAACGCTCCGAGTTAATTGGGAATGTACCCGTGTTATCATCTTGCTCACCGTGCACTAATAAAATCGGTTCTTTGATTTTATCTGCGTAGCTGAATGGACTCATCTCATAGTACAATTGCGGAGCTTGCCAGTAAGTACGGTCTTCGTTTTGGAACCCAAAAGGGGTCAAGGTACGATTGTATGCCCCACTACGTGCGATACCTGCTTTAAATAAATCGGTATGTGCTAATAAATTCGCCGTCATAAAAGCACCGTAACTGTGACCACCCACGGCCATCCGCTTGCGATCGCCCACGCCTAATTGAACTAAATGGTCAATCGCCGCTGAAGCATTTAAACGTAATTGATCAACGAAGTTGTCATTCGGCTTTTTAGAAGCATCCGTAGACACAATCGGCATCTCCGCATTGTCTAAAATCGCATAACCCTGAGTCGCATAATAGATAGGTGAAGCCCAGCTCAAGACAGTGAAACGGTCTTTGCTACCACGAACCTGCGCTGCATCTGCCGCTGAATTAAATTCACGTGGATAAGCCCAAATCAATACCGGCAAAGGACCATCTTTTTCTTTGTTATAGCCTTTAGGCAGATATAAATCGCCTGTTAAGTCCACGCCATCCGCACGCTTGTATTTGATTTTCTCCTTAGTGATACCCACTAAATTCGGATAAGGATTTTCAAATTGGGTCAAAGCTTTATCCTGCGATGGATTTAACAAGTGCTTGATAAAGTAGTTCGGCACCTCCGTTTGGGATTCCTTTCTGCTTAAAACGATCAGTTTGTCTGCATCAATCACTTCCTCTACTTGTTCAAAGTAGCCCGGTTTTGCGCGCCAAATAATCTCATTCTTCTTCGTCGCTAAATCAAACTTCGAGATAAAGGGAAGATCCCCTTGATCCGAAGAACCCACCGGGTTGTTCATCAAAATCTTAGTCCCGTTATCCGTCATTTGAATCACCTCGCGACCTAAAGCATTTTTCATTAACACCGGACTGCCTGGGTTTTTGTAGGCATCCGTTAGATTACGCTCGTACAAAACTTCCATTGTTCCATCCGCAGAAGAATAGCGACTCACTTTGGATGTCTGCTTACCACGTAAAACCTCCGTCACTAGAGCCACTTTAGAATTTCCCCAAATCACCCCAGCATACCGGGTCTTCGTCTTAAATAATTCTTTGGCCTCTTGCGTAAAGGGAGCAGACAAGGAATAAACGGCATCGTGAAATTCTACTTGCTTTTTAATGAATCCACTATCTAATGGCATCGCATACACTAAGGAAGCTGGCTCATCATCACGCCAATCAAATCCACGCGGCACATTTTGCACATTATCATTTCCAGCTGGAGCACTCTCCGCTGATGGCAGTTTCGCAATTTCTTTGATTGTTTTTCCGTCCAAATCTAAGACTTTCACCGTCGTAGGGAAACCATAGGCCGGTACGGCATATGAGAAAGGCTTCGCGACTGAACGCGTTAGAATGTAGCGACGATCCGGCGATAGTTGGAATGAATTATACAAGGCAGGCTCCCCTATTTTCTTGTTCACACCATTTTTATACACCACTAATTGGGCTTCTGCATAATAGGAAAATAAACTCTCATCGTAAGGAGATTTAATCAAATCCTGGAACGTCGGTCTTGGTGCCGCTTTTCCTACATTCTGTTGAATGGTCGGTCCTTTAGGCGAAATCGGACGTTTAGGAGCTCCGGCCGCATCATGCGTGGTCACCTTGTATAGAATAGTTTGGTCGTCCACCCAAGTAAAGGCATTCCCCAAAACTTGATTTAAAGGAACACTATTGATGCGAATAGCTTTCTTTGAAGCGATATCAATCACATATAAATCCACACCGTTTACCTCGGTTTGTGCAAATGCGATTTTCGTTTCCGACGGATTCCAAGCGATTGATCCGGCAGCTAGGTTTTTAGGTAAACCGGCGATCTCTACTTTCGCACCGGTACGAATCGTTTGCAAGGTAATGCTGCTGATGGGACTTTGGCGAGACGGAGAAAAATTCAAGGGATTCAAGCGAAGACCCGCAATTTTCATTTCTGGCTGGCCTAGTTCCTCCACGGTAGGATAGGAATTACGACCTAATAACAACAGGTATTCAGCCTTCGAATCAATACGCACAAGTGGCGTAGGCTTCGCAAGCAATAAGTCTGCAATGGCTTTAGGAGGTATTTGATAGGCATCGTCCTGCGCATACGAAGCAGAAAAAGATAAGACGCTAAGCGCCAAGATTAAGAATGATTTTTTCATAGGATAGATTTAAACAAAAAAAGGTGGCTAATAAATTAGCCACCTTTAAATTACAAAATAAATTATAATGGATTTTGTACGATCGCTGGATTTGCATTAATCTCACGACGAGGAATTAAGAATTCCCAACGCACATCTCCTGCTGGCACATCAAACAATAAAGCGACAGATGCAATAGCATTTGTACCATTTCTATTCAATGCTGCGTTTGTACGCTTCAAGTCTAAGAAACGATGTCCTTCACCCCATAATTCAATACGGCGTTGTAACAAGATTTCATCAATTAAAGCAACACCTGTTTTAGTTGACTTCACATAACTAGCGTCACGTGTTTTTACTAAGTCAAACAATACTTGCGAAGCACCTGCAGCATCATTTAGACGTGCTTTTGCCTCAGCCTCGATCAAATACATTTCCGCTGCACGCATGTAGGGAACATCTCCTTGCGCTGAAGTAGATGGCGTACCTGGCAATCTGAATTTCTGATTCAAGAATTTAGGACGAACACCACCTGGAGGCACGATTGAGTTAGCTGCCGTAGGTGTCTCAACCCACATTTTAGCTCTTACGTCTGTAGCTGGAATTTGCTTGTACAATAAGCTATTAATTACCTTAGGATAGGTTCTAATAACCGTAGAGTTATAGTTACAAGAAATGTACGAGTGATACGCTCCGAAATATTCTGTTTGGTCTTCTAAGTGATCAAAACCCCACATCCACTCTGAGTTTGTCAAATCTTGGAATCCATCTTGGTATTGCGTTGCCGTCATAGGTGTGTAACCCGCACGCGCTTCCGCTGCAAACTTAGCCGCATTTGTCCAATCTTGTTGTACTAAGGCAACACGTGCTTGTAAACCCTTCACCACACTTAAATTAATGTGTGATTTGTTCAAACGGGAAGTTGTTAACAAGGCTGCTGCATCCGCTAAATCTTTGTTGATCTGAGCGTATACCTCTTCTACCGTGTTACGTGGCTTTCCTTCTGTGGTAGGCTCTAAAACCAAAGGCACACCTAACTGTGCATTAGGCTTAGCTGTTGCGTCATAGCGCTTACCGTATAATTGCACTAAGTTGAAATAACCAAAAGCACGTAATGCTAAAGCTTCCCCTTTCAATGAATTACGATCAGCCGCAGGACCTACCGCCTTGTCTAAATTAGCAATACCAATGTTCGCATTACCTATGATGCGGTAATACATCTCATAAGGAAATTGCACCATCGTGTTTACATCAGAACGGTGAGCCGTCCAACGCGTCTCTCCCACGTGCCAAGAAGCAGCCGTAGTTCCTAAGACCATATCTTCTCCCATGTGATCAAGAATAATCATCATAGCCGGGTGACCCGAGTGACCTTGAGAGCTTAAATAACGAACAATAAACGAACGGTAAATACCGTTAACAGCCGCCGCTGCATTCTTTGTAGTGGCATATGCTGATCCAGCATCAATACTAGCCGTAGGGGTAGTATCTAAATAAGCTTCCTCGCAAGATGAAAGTAACAGTGCGAATACAAGCGAAAAATAACCTAAATATTTCTTTTTCATGATTCTATATTATAAAGAGAATGATAGACCTAAAACTAATGACTTCGCAGGGCTGTAAACATTACTTGTTGTTCCTCCAAAGTTCTGCTGAACGTTCATTCCGCTTCTGCGTGATAACATTAAGAAGTTCTCCCCACTTACGTACACCTGAGCATTGTCAATTTTCAAGCGATTCATGATTGACTTAGGTAAACGGTAAGATAAAGTAACCGTACGAATGTTCATAAAGCTTGCATCAATTAACCAACGGTCAGACGCTGCATCAAAATCAGCTGTACGACCATTGTCCATACGTGGTACATCCGTAATATCACCAGGATTAACCCAACGCTTCAAGATATCTACGTGCTTCGCATTGTGGTATCCTGCTCCCATTAAACCAGCATAAGCTGCGTCATACACCTTTCCTCCTAATTGATACACCATCAAAGCAGAAAGAGTGAATCCTTTGTAACGAAGAGAAGTATTCACCGATCCTGTCAAATCTGGAATAGACGTACCGTTGTAAGCATAACGCGCGTTAGCGATGTTATTCGTCAAGGTATCACCATTCGCCGTAATTCTCGAATTAGAAGCTACATAAGAGATGGCACGGTATTCCGCCACACCCGTCTCCGGATTAACGCCTTTGTATTCGCGTAACCAGTAGTCATATAATGAGCTACCTTCTTTTAATTTCTTCGTACCATCGATGATCTCCTTGCTTTCTGCAGGCATCTTCGTGATTTTGTTCTCTAGTTTAGTGGCATTCAAATCTACGTTCCAAACAAAATCCTTAGTACGAACTAAATCCCCAGCTAACTGTAACTCGATACCACGGTTGTACATCGAACCGATATTACGCGTTTCCGTTCCAATACCTACTGATAAAGGAAGAGGCACAGCAAAAATCAAGTTAGTCGACTGACGATCGAAATATTCAATGGTACCAGAGATTCTGTTCTTGAACAAACCGAATTCTAAAGCCACATCATATGCCGTATTTGTCTCCCACTCTAAAGATTTGCTTCCTAAAGAGGATTGTAAAATACCTGGCTCTGTTGCATTATTCCAACCCAAAGCGTACAATGGCTGCCAAGCATAGTTGCTAATACCACCATCGTTACCTGTTTGACCCCAAGAAGTTCTCAATTTTAAGTTATCGATAAACGTCAATTCCTTAATAAAGTCCTCTTGATCTAAACGCCAAGCAGCAGAAGCAGAGTAGAAAGTACCCCAACGCTTCTCTTGATAGAACTTAGAAGAACCATCCCGACGAGCTGATACCGACACGAAATACTTCGAATCATAATCGTAGTTCAAACGAGAGAAGAAACCTTCTACGCGACGGATATCATACTGAGATGTTAAATTCGTCGTCGTAGTGAAGTTAATTAACTCATAATTACCATCTAAAATTTGCTGCGAACGAGAACCGTCTAAGCTATTAGAAACTAAATTATAATTCTCATGTCCTACTAGGGCATCTACATTATGCTTTCCAAACGAGTGGTTATACGTTAACAACTGTGATAAGTTGTAATTCGTAATATTCTCAAAGGTGTTCGAAGCACGACCCGCTGGCGCACCGTCACCAATTTCTGGGTTTCCAAAAATAACGGTATTTGCGTTTGTGATATCCACACCCACGCTGTTCGTGAATTTGAAGTCTTTCAAGAAAGAAATCTCACCATACGCACGACCGCCTAATAAATTTCTACGGAAGAAGTTTTCGTTCAATTCCGTTTCAGCAATGACGTGACGACCACCATATTGAGGACGGTTTGATAAGCCTAAAGCACTTAAGTTACCATAGTCATAACGGCGTCTTCCATTTTCCAATGTCAAGAATGAACCTGGGCTTGCCGGATCATACGCATACACGGGATAAATAGGAGCCATACCACGAGTAAAGAAGAATGGATTCACAAAAGAAGTTCCTCCATCAGCCGTAGATTGGTTTGAAGTCGTCACTGTTGTATTCATGTTAGCACCCACTTTGAACCAATTGTTCATTTGGCTGTTCACATTTAAACGAGCCGTAAAACGATCGTAATCAGATTTAATCTGATATCCCTTGTCATTTAAATAAGACACAGACAAGAAATAGTCTGACTTACCATTCGACCCAGAGAAGTTTGCACTTACCTCATCACGGATACCCTGACGCATCACTGCTTTTTCCCAGTTTAAATCATCTGGGTTATAAATCATTTGAGCAGACGCATTTAATTTACCGTCTGTACCTACTAATTGAGCAAACGGAACATTGTACACATTATAACCTGTACCTACAATAGCACCTAAACCGGCAGAAGCCGTCGCATTCGCTGTCGCAATGGCTACAGGGTTTGTTGCACGGTAAGCTAAGTTATTACGATTCGACTCCCACATTAATGGATAGTAATCCGCAGCACCTACGCGATCGTATTCTGGCAAAGCACGTGTATTAAAACCTTTCGTGTATTTTACATTAATCGAATTTTTTCCTTTCGTACCTTTTTTAGTCGTTACCATCACAACACCATTCGCTGCACGCGCACCATAAAGTGCAGTAGAAGCTGCATCTTTCAATACGGTAATCGACTCAATATCGTCATTATTTAAATTAGCAATACTCGCTGAGTAAGGTACACCATCCACTACATACAATGGATCATTCGAAGAGGAAATCGAACCAAATCCACGAATACGTACCGCTGGAGCAGAACCCGGCTGACCAGAAGTGGACGTAGTTGTAATACCCGGAGCGATACCTTCTAGCGCTTGACCGATATTTGTAATTGGTCTAACTCCTAGTTTCTCTGCACTAACCTTCGCAGAGGAACCCGTAAAGGAAGCTTTCTTGGCTGTACCGAACGTCGTGATCACGACTTCATCCAAGGTAGAAGTAGCCGAAGCAAGAGAAACATTAATCACGGTTCTGTTACCTACTTTGACCTCTTGAGGTGAATAACCTACTGAACTCACAATTAACACAGCATTAGCTGAAACACTTAATTTAAAAGCACCATCCACATCCGTGTTAGTCCCTTTACTCGTGCCTTTAATGGCAATGTTAACTCCCGGTAAAGCCGAACCATCATCTCCGGTCACCTTACCTGTAATTGATCTGTCCTGGCCAAACAATGGAATCATTGCTGTTAGCCACATGAACATACTTAATAGTACTGTTTTTTTCATAATGTCTTTAGTTTAAACAAATGATGAGATAATAATAGTAAGGCAAATTATTGCTTAACAGATTAATAAACAAAATTTAACAATAAATTGTTTTTATCTACTTCATAAAAAAATAAAACAAAAAAAGGGCGACCCTAC